>JAEIGA010016677.1_pt1 | contig 11169 bp, 10 predicted proteins | sample 9270691 | NCBI WGS metagenome assembly JAEIGA01 (sample SAMN17057246, study PRJNA624740) | gut metagenome | biome: biome; isolation source: fecal sample | host: Bos grunniens | place: China: Xizang | collected 2019
ACGGGAATCGAACCCGTACGGCCATTTCTGGCCACGGGATTTTAAGTCCCGCGTGTCTACCTATTCCACCACCAGAGCGATCCGGGTGCAAATATAGTCAAATTTCGTGAAATTCTAGGGTTAAATGAAAATTCGCCGTGCAGTTATGAAGAAAAGCGACTACCAGAACCACGCCGAGCTCCAGCCGACCACTACCGTATTGGTCCAAGGATGGCCGCGGCCGAAGTCGAGAGATTCGAAGTCGGCGAAAGCCTTAAGCTTGAAATTGCTGTCGGTGATGAGGCTGAGGCCTGCTCCTGCTGCGAGGTCAATGCCGCTGTTGCCGTTCATCCATGAGCATCCTGCCATCAGATGGGCCTGAAATTCAAGGATGCGGGCGAAATGGAAATTCCAATATCCGCCGGCCAGGGTGCTGTACATCGGCAAGGTCGAACCGGCAGCATATGTCATGGAACTTGCTGAGGCTCTTGCAGTGATACCGGCTCCTGGAATCAAGGGAATGTCGGTGGATACTCCTGCAAGTCCGCCTCTGACAGGTATTGCCCCCATCTGTTTCTGGCCATCCGCGCCAATTGCGAATCTCTGTCCGAAAATAAGCTCTGCCACGTAGTGCTTCTTCGCCGGATCATAATGAAATGATGGCTCAATAAATGATTCTGCAAGTCCTTTTTCTCCAAAGATCTTGTCTGTGATGAAGTAACCAAGATGAACGGATCCGATACCGATGGCTGCACCTGCTGCGATATCTGTCATCCAATGCTTGTTGTTAAGTAGACGCGATACTCCGGTTACAGCAGCTGCAGTGTAACCTCCTATGCTGAACCAGGGACTTCGCCAGCCGTATTCTTTATGGAGCATTGTGGCTGTCATGAATGCAGTGGCCGTGTGGCCGGATGGGAAGGAATTATGCCTGCTGCCGTCGGGACGGGTTCTCTTGATTGTGTATTTCAATCCATTGACAGTCACAGCCATTGCTCCTACGGAGAATACGTCAGAAACGAACATTCTGCCCCATGAACTGCGACTTTCGTAGCCTCCTACCTTAAGTCCGGCCATCAGGGCAGCAGGCCCGTATTGGAGCCAGTCGTCGTAGGTGTAATGGAAATCGGGGGCAATCGATTCGCGGATGTCTGATATGTCTGAATCGAAGCTGAAACTGTCTGTAGCGTATTGTGCGTCTGCCTGCCACGAAAAGGCACATAGCAGAAATGCCGTCGGTAATGTATATAATAGGAATCTTTTCATAATTGTCAGTCGGCAAAAATACACTAAATTTGCAATAAATAGAAAGATAGAATGAAAAAGTACAAGGATAAGGCAGGGGTAAAAGTCGTAGAAGTCAATGATCTGAGCTTTCTACGTGAGCGTGAACACAAATATGGATGGTTCCGCAGACATTACAAGCACTTGAGGATCCGTCGTGCTTTAAGGAAGGCTGGTAAAATAGTTGCTGCTGACCCTGTCGTAGCGGCAGATATTTATAAGTACTATCGCGTCCCAAAAGACAACATCAGCCTTAAATAAACATTACCGACAAAAATGAGGACTGATATTCATCGGCCCTCATATCTCTAATAAATGCATGATCTATGCCTGCAACCACTTGTGCTTCTCTACGCTATAAATAGGAACAAATGGGAGGAGAATAGGGGTTTTCTTTATATATGCCTGATATACAGGATCTTTTCCATATGCTCCGTTCTGACGGATTTCAAGTCTGCGTGCTCCGCTGAACATCACATATACGATTCCGATATATCCGATTGCGGCAATGATCCACTGCCATACGGCGCAGCATGCTCCAAAGCATACGATAAAGGATCCGGTCCAGATGACGAGCTCACCCAGATAATTCGGACAACGTACCAGTCTGTACACTCCTGTATCTACAAATCTATGCTTGTTGATCTTCTTGGCAGCCTTCTTCTGTGCATCAGCAACGCTTTCAAGAATGACTCCGACAGCCATGAGACCGGCGCCTATCCATGCCCATACTTCGTTTACAGGAGCGCCTGATACTTTGTTTGCAAGGAAAAATGCCACAGGACTTACCTGGCCGACATAAAGCAATGCGCAGAAGATCCATACTGTAATGACTACAAACAGCGGCTTCTTCTTAGCGGCATCTGGCCCATAGAGGATCTTCTTATATTCAGGAGATCTCTTTTCGCGAGTAAGGAGATATAGTCCAAGTCTGCAGCCGAAGATGAACATCACGGCGCATAAAAGAGCGGTTGGCAATGTTATCACATCCTTGAAAAGAATAGCCATGGTCACTGCTAAGGCAGAAACGCCAAATCCATAACCGATGCTGAAGAAATAGATGAAATAGATCCATCCGAGTCCGGAAACCAGCATTGAAACAGCAAGAAGAATCAGTAAATAATTCATAATGTCCTTTATTTAAGCGATTAAAACTTCATTTAACCCCAAATTTAGATATTTCTACGGAATCTCACTCTATTTTCCGAACTTCTTATACATAAGTACCGCCATTTTGGGGAGAGAGTCAACTCTGCCAGCTTTGATAGTGCATTTCATTGGCAGATAGCCCTGATCGCAACCCTGTCCGGCTAAGCCGCTCCCACAAAACCCAAAGTAGCAACGCTGATGCGGACAGAAGGCGGGAAGACCGTCCGCAGCGCCTGAAAGCAGGCAAACAGGGTGCTGCCGGTAGTGAATACATCATCCACGATGATGATATGCCGGTATTCTTCGGGATCGCATTTTCTTGCCTTGAATGCTCCGGCGACATTGAGTACCTTCCCTTCCATATTCAGTTTAGTCTGAGTTCTGGTCCGCTTGCGACGGAAAAGTATATCGTTTCTGACAGGGATTCCCATCGCTGAGGCAAGGCCTGATGCAATGGCCTCGGCCTGATTGTATCCGCGTCTGAATCTTCTGGTCCAATGCAGGGGGACCGGAATGATGATGTCGGCATCCTTCCAATGCTCCTCTGGTATAAGTCTGGCACCCAGCATCCTTCCGAAATATTCTCCGGCGCGGATATCCCCCTTATATTTGATATTGTATGGTATGAATCTGAACGGAGCTTCCGCATGATAGGTGAACAATGCCGCAGCATATGCGTAAGGTTCTCTGCAAGATCCAGGACAGGCATCAGCTGCTTCCGGCATTTCGTGGCGGCTCGTGGGAGTGGCCGATTTTCCATTGATGAGGTTTTTCTGTATGATATCATTGAAACGGTCGCTCATCTGGTTGTGGCTTTGTTTCCAGAAACGGGTCAATGGCATTTCACCCGCACAAAGCAGGCAGATGTGCCGTTCTGAAGACAGTAGCCTCGTACCGCACACGATGCAGGTGCGGGGAAGTAAAAGATCAATGGCAGCAGCAATCCTTTTCATGCCTGCAAGTAAGCAATCGGAAAGCGTACATGGCATAAAAAAAAGAAAAACTTCACATAAGAAAAGTTGAAAAAGGATAAGAAAAAGAAAAATGTGGCGAAATCACCACATTTTGACTTAACAATCCATTCCGCCGCAGCAGTTGATGACCTGTCCTGTAACATATGACGAGAGGTCGCTGGCGAGAAATAGTGCGACCTTGGCTACATCCTCCGGCTGGCCTGCGCGTCGAAGCGGTATCTGTTTCTCCCATTCCTGTCGGAGATTTTCAGGGAGGGCTCCTGTCATATCTGTAGCAATGAAGCCCGGAGCGATACAGTTAGAACGGATTCCCCTCGGTCCCATTTCCTTGGCTATTGATTTGGAAAGTCCTGTCAGGCCTGCCTTTGATGCAGAATAGTTGCATTGTCCTGCATTGCCTGAGACTCCCACTACGGATGACATGTTGATGATGCTGCCGCTACGCTGACGTGCCATTATCGGAGTGCAGGCATGGATGAAATTGAAGGCTGATTTGAGATTTGTGCCGATGACCGCATCCCAAGAGGCCTCATCCATCCTCATCATAAGTCCGTCCTTGGTTATTCCGGCATTATTGACCAGAATGTCTATATGACCGAAGGTCTCTTTTGCGTCTGCCACTACATTATGCGCATCTTCAAATGATGCGGCATCCGATCTATATGCCTTGACGCGTACTCCCATTGCTTCGATTTCCGCAGTCAGAGTCAGGGCAGCCTCCTCCTGTGACCGGTATGTGAATGCGATATCCGCGCCTTCTGATGCAAATTTCAAAGCGATTGCCCTTCCGATGCCACGTGTTGCACCTGTCACCAGGGCGGTCTTTCCGTCTAACAGTCCCATAATCTTATAGTTTTACTCCCGCAAAATTATGAAAAATCCCTATCTTTGCACCCGAAAAATACCAAAAGAAAGAATAATTATGGCAAGCGAAATAAGAAATCCTCAGCTCTGGCAGGATGGCAGGCTGAAAATCGATTGGGTCAGACATCATATGCCACTTCTGAACGGACTCGAAGAGGAGTTCCGTCAGACTCTCCCGTTCAAGGGAATGAAAGTGGCTCTCTCTGTGCATCTTGAGGCCAAGACAGCATACCTGTGTGAAGTTCTTGCGGCGGGTGGAGCCGAGATGTATGTGACAGGAAGCAATCCGCTTTCGACCCAGGATGATGTGGCTGCTGCTCTTGTCGAGGCGGGATTGAATGTATTCGCGTGGTATGATGCCACTCCTGAGGAATACGAAGCCCATATCAGAAGAGTTCTCGAAGTGGGACCTAACATCATCATCGATGACGGCGGCGACCTGGTAAATCTGATGCATACTGAGTATCAGGATCTTATCCCTGGCGTTATCGGAGGTTGTGAGGAGACTACCACAGGCATCCTCAGACTTGTCCAGCTGAACAATGCAAAGGCTCTCAAGTTCCCTATGATGCTTGTGAACAATGCTGACTGCAAACATCTTTTCGATAACCGTTACGGTACAGGTCAGTCTGTATGGGATGGAATCAACCGTACTACAAACCTCATCGTCGCAGGCAAGAATGTCGTGGTGGCAGGATACGGCTGGTGCGGAAAGGGAGTCGCCATGCGTGCCAAGGGACTCGGTGCGGAAGTGATTGTCACTGAAGTGGATCCGATCAAGGCAATGGAAGCCGTGATGGACGGATTCAAGGTGATGAAGATGGAGCAGGCCGCTGCACTCGGAGATATATTCGTGACAGTGACTGGCTGTGATGGCGTAATCACCAAGGATCATTTCACAAAGATGAAGGATGGAGCCATCTGCTGCAATGCAGGTCATTTCGACTGCGAGGTGGATGTTGCGGGTCTCAAGGAAATCGCAAAGGAAGTAAAGCCTGCCCGCAAGAATATCATCGGATATACTCTTGAGAACGGTAACAAGATCTATATCATCGCGGAGGGACGTCTCGTGAATCTCGCAGCCGGTGACGGACATCCTGCCGAAATCATGGACATGTCATTCGCAATCCAGGCCCTCAGTGCAAGATACCTGGCTGAAAACGCGCAGAAAATCAGCCGTGAGCCAGGCCATATGGTCAATGATGTTCCTCTGGAAATCGACCAGGAAGTTGCCCGTCGCAAGCTCGCTTACTGGGGCTGCGAAATCGACACCCTGACACCGGAGCAGCATCGCTATCTCTTCGGGGAGTAACCGGTAGACAAAACAACTAAGGCCTGATGATATGCAGGTGACATGCCACCCCCCCCCCGGCTAGGGGGTGCCTCCCGATAGGGAGGCGAGGGTCGCCGGAATATCGTCAGGCCTTAGTTGTTTAGAAATACTTCTTCTCGTTTCTGTCCAATGCAATGAATATGAACAGCAGCGCTGTGAATCCCCACAGTGAAGATCCACCGTAGCTGACAAGTGGCAGAGGGATTCCGATCACAGGCATGAGACCGATGGTCATACCTATATTTATGAACAAGTGCATGAATATACAGCATGCCACGCAGTATCCATAGATTCTGGTAAAGGCCTCTCGACTTCGTTCTGCATTCCGTATGATCCTGCATATCAGGAACACATACAGAAGAATTACGAAAGTACTTCCTGCGAATCCCCATTCCTCGCCTATGGTACAGAAAATGAAGTCGGTACTCTGCTCCGGAACGAATCCGTATGTGGTCTGTGTGCCGTTCAGATAACCTTTGCCAAAGAGCCCTCCTGAGCCTATGGCTATCATCGACTGGTTTACATTATAACCTACTCCGCTCGGGTCTTCCTTCATGCCCAGAAGCACCTCGATTCGTTTTCTCTGATGATCCTTAAGCACATCGTTGAATATGAAATTCGCAGAGAAGATGAAGGCAATTCCTGCAATCATCGAGATCACGCTAAGGTGCGAGAAGAGATTTCTCTCCCTGTAGGCGGTAAATACAATGAACGGAAGGGCCAATGCCGTAGTTCCCAGCAGAATATAAAGCGGTTTTATCCTGTTCACTATCGGTTCAGCCAATCCGGCTGCTTCGTAGTCGCCCTCTGCAGCTGCAAGTGCCGCAAGACCTTCTTCTCCAAGCAGATTGGCGCTCCATAATTCCAGAAGCGACGGGAGAAAGGCGAAAAGGACAATGAGGGGAACTCCGATGAACAGCCACCATCTGAATCTTCCCGAGTATAGGCAGATGCACAGCGATGCCACTGAGATGATGACCAGAATCGCAGCATACGGCGACACGGTCAATGTCAGAATGAAGGACAATATCGCCATGCCTATGAGGAATATCAGCCATCCGGAAAGTCCTTCCCTGTAGAGCATGAATATGAATCCTACATAAACCAGTGCCGATCCGGTCTCACTCTGCAGGACAATGATCATCATCGGGAGCAGAATGATCAATGCGGTGGTGATGAAGTCCTTGGCTCTTCCGATCCTATATCCCTGCTGACTCATTACAGTAGCAAGGAGAAGGGAAGTGGATATCTTGGATATCTCCGCCGGCTGGAATCTGACAGGCCCGAATGCAAACCACGACCTTGATCCTTTCACTTCAATTCCGAGAAATATCACCGCAATGAGAAGGGCAAGCACAAAAAGGTATATCGGCACGGACAATCCTTCGTAGATGCGCGGACTCAATGCGAAAAGTATGATGGATGCTATGACCAGAGCCGTTATTATCCATACAAACTGCTTTCCGCTTCGAGTGCCGAAATCGAAGATGGAAGCCGGCTCTGATGAATGCACGGATGCATATATATTGGCCCAGCCGATAAGGACCAGAAGCAGATAGCATATAACAAGCTTCCAGTCTATCGTCTTGGCAAGACCTCTTCCTTTATGTCCTCCTGTGTCTCTCATTTCTTCTTCACTTTAACTCTGTCCAGCAGGTATCCCTGAAGCATTCTTTCTTCCAGTGGCTTGCGGCTTTCGCTGATTTCCCCTGTAAGATATTTTTCTGTCAGCAGGGAAGCTATAGGTGCCGCCCAGGTAGCTCCGAATCCTCCGTTCTCCACATAAGCCGCAACTGCAATCTTCGGATCGTCCTTAGGCGCGAAACAGATGAATACCGAGTGGTCGTGTCCGTGAGGATTCTGCGCAGTACCGGTCTTTCCACATATGTCAAGACCTTCCACAGCAGCTATGCTGGCAGTACCTCCGGAACCGAATCCGCTGTTCACGGCCCTGTACATACCTCCCACCACCTTCGGGAAGTGTGTGGTGTCCACCATTGTATAGTGCCTTTCCTTATATTTAGGGTCAATTTCCACATGCTCCGAATCCTTTATGATGTGCGGAGTGTAGTAGAATCCTCTGTTGGCGATGGTGGCGCAAAGATTGGCAAGGTGAATAGGGGTACATCCGAGCTCTCCCTGGCCGATGGACAATGAAATGACTGTCGTTGCCTTCCATCCTCCTTTGCGGTAATATCTGTTGTAATATTTTGAGTCAGGGACAAAACCTCCCAGTTCGGAAGGGAAGTCGCTTCCCAGCTTCTGTCCGAAACCGAAACTCATCACATATTCCCTCCATTTGTCGAAGGCCTCGTCGATTTCCGAGTATTTCGGATTTTCCAGAAGATCTCTCAACACATAGCAGTAGTATGCATTGCAGGACATCATTATGGATTCCTCCAGATTGATCGGTGATTTATGGGCATGGCAGCCGAGCTTGCTTTTTCCGAAATGGTATCCCATGTTGCATGAGTACATCGTATTCGGGGTAAGCACTCCTTCCTGAAGTCCGATAAGGCCGTTGACAAGCTTGAATACCGATCCCGGAGGGTATGGCGCCTGTACAGCTCTGTTGAACATAGGATTGTACGGATTGGAAGCAATTTCCTTGTAATGTTGTCCGATGTCGGCGAGCATCTCTACGTCGATACCAGGACTTGACACCATTGTAAGGATCTCACCTGTAGAAGGTTCGATGGCCACGAGACTGCCGACCTTATTGGCCATAAGCATCTGTCCGTAGTGCTGGAGTTCTGCATCGATTGTCGTAGTGATGTCGTTGCCCGGCACTGCCTCCTTGTCCAATTCTCCGTCTCTGTATCTGGATTCCACCTGATTACGCGAGTTGCGCAGCCAGATATTGTAACCTTTTGTTCCTCTGAGTTCCTTCTCGCGGGCGGCCTCGATGCCGGTCTTTCCCGCGTAGTCGCCCGACTTGTATTCGTCAGGATGCTTCGCAAGGAATGATGCATCCACTTCCGAGACATATCCCAGCAGGTTTCCTCCTGCATTGAACGGATATTCCCTGATGCTTCGCGCCTGTCCTCGGAATCCCGGGAATTTATAAGCCACCTCGGCAAAGCGCATGTATGTTTCAGGCGGCAGCTGCTTCAGCATCACCACCGACTGATATCCGATGCGCCTTCTGTTGTTGTGATATTCCTTCATTTTCCCTCTTACGAAGTCGATATCCACATCAAGTACTTTGCAGAAGGTCAATGTGTCAAATTCTATAACCTCCTTCGGTGTCACAAGAAGATCGTATGCAACCTTGTTTCCGACAAGGATGTTGCCGTTCCTGTCGTGGATGATGCCTCGGGTCGGGTATATTGTGGAATACACCATGGAATTGTTCTCAGCATCCAGTTTGTATTTGTCTTCAAGAATCTGGATGCTGAAGAGTTTGGCTATGAGTATGGCCGCGGCCGTGCAGAGGCCTATGATAAGTCTGTTTTCCCTGTTAAGCTTCATACCTGCCTTCTATTTACGGTCATCCGGTGTGAGAATCTTGGTGACGATCAGGCAAAGCAGCCAGTTGCACAGCAATGAGGCTCCAAAGTATGCCAGATTGACCAGTGCGGGGCGCGTACCGGCTCCGTCAAGGAAAATATAGATTGCAAGGAATATGGTAAGAGAACTTAGGATAGCCGCTGAAATCTTGGCTGCTCCGTATTTGTTGAACGAGAAGCTGTCCTTCCTTGTCAGAAGGTCTTCTCCGAAGAATATCCTTGCGATCGGCTTGCGGGCCAGGGCAACAGGTACAAGTGCTGCTGCATTGATTCCGACAAGACCCTCGGACAGCCAGTCCACGGCCAGTCCGCTGCAGAAAGCGATGAGCATACATGCGGCGGTGCTGATTTTAAGGGGAATGCAGAGTACCATTGCCGGAAGTACTGTCAGCATGATATACGGGCCGAGAGGCGAAAAGTTGCATATCACGATCTGGCAGATCAGCAGAAGGACATATATAATGCCGAAATGTTGGTTCATTCTCATATTCCGTCCTCCAGTTTTTCAATTTCCTCTTTACCGATATTCTCCACGATGGTCACATATCTCAGTGCCCCGAAATCCTCGAAGAGTGTGACCTCTATGTCGTAAGTCGCTCCGTTCACGATCTTGGCCTCTCCTGCTGTACCGAGCGGAATGTCAGGAGGGAAGATGGACGAATAGCCGCTGGTGTACACTGTATCTCCCTTTTCGAACTCCACATGGTGAGGAATCTCGCTGAGTATCGCTCGTGAGCTGCTGAATCCGTCCCATGCCATCGGACCTACGGCGCCTTCCTTTCCAAGACGCGCACTGATGTTCATCTCGTGGTTCTTGAACGATCTGGCATAAGAGTGATTCCGGCTGACAGCATCTATGACTCCGATGGCTCCCTTTCCGGTGATGACGCCTGCACCTTCGCTGACTCCGTCTTCGCTGCCCTTTCCGATGATCAGATAATTGTGGTGGGTGTTGTTGCTGATCTTGACGATGTTTGCGGGGAGGTACCTGAAGTTTCCTGCTACGTTGTCTGCGGGAAGTTCAAACGCTGAATTTTCCAGACCGGCCTGTGCTTCGATCTCAGCAAGTCTGAGTCTCAGCTCGTAATTCTCTTGAGCCAGAGCATCGTTGCTTTTCTTCAACGAAAAATATTGCTTTGTATTCTGGAAGAATCCCCATACCGTACTGCTTACAGCCTGCATCCCCTTGGAGAACCATACGTCCTGGACAGTACTGTTGTTACGGAGCATATTCAACGCAGCTATCTCCAACATGATGAAGATAGCTGCATTGATCAAATGATAAATTATGTTGCTTCTGCGCAAGGCTTTATCTCATAAGGAATGTGTAATTGTCTGTGTTCTTCAGAGCGAGGCAGGTACCGCGTGCTACAGCTCTCAGAGGGTCTTCCGCTACGTGGAACGGAATATTGATCTTCTCTGTGAGACGCTCTGCAAGTCCTCTGAGGAGTGATCCTCCTCCTGCGAGATGGATACCGTTCTCCACGATGTCGGAATAAAGCTCCGGTGGAGTCTGCTCGAGTACGTGGATGATGCCGCTCTCGATACGTGCCACTGACTTGTCGAGGCAGTGTGCGATCTCCTGGTGAGTGATGGTAGCGTGTACCGGATGCGCAGTCATAAGGTTAGGACCTGTGATGGCATATGGTGCAGGCTCTTCCTCGAGATTCGGGATCACGGCTCCGATGGCGATCTTGATCTTCTCGGCTGTAATCTGACCTACCTTGATGTTGTGCTGCTGGCGGAGATACATCTGGATGTCGTTGGTGAATACGTCACCGGCCACCTTGATGGAATCCTGCACTACGATACCTCCGAGTGAAATCACAGCGATCTCTGTAGTACCACCTCCTATGTCCACCACCATATTTCCCTTTGGAGCCTCCACGTCGAGACCGATACCGAGGGCTGATGCCATTGGCTCGTAAATCAGATATACATCACGTCCTCCTGCATGCTCTGTAGAGTCACGCACCGCACGGATCTCCACTTCGGTACTTCCCGAAGGGATGCCTACCACGATCTTGAGGTTAGGCGTAAAGAGCGATCTGCGCTTGCTGTTCACCTGCTTGATGAA
>JAEIGA010016678.1_pt1 | contig 11168 bp, 12 predicted proteins | sample 9270691 | NCBI WGS metagenome assembly JAEIGA01 (sample SAMN17057246, study PRJNA624740) | gut metagenome | biome: biome; isolation source: fecal sample | host: Bos grunniens | place: China: Xizang | collected 2019
TAATTTAAACAATTCATCCGATATCTTCGTTTAAGTTTTTCTAATCAACCATTTCCCATTCGTTATATCCTAAGTGTTTATATCTATGTCCGTCTGGAGCATCATGAATTTCACCAGTGTAGATTACTCTTCCTTCTTGTTCACTATAGAATGCTCCTGGATCCCCAGTATCCTCATCTTGAGGTTCTGGAGTATCATCAGTTTCTGGTTCTTTAATCTCCACTTCTACAGATGATGTATTTTCTGTAAAGTTATCATTTCCAGTGAAAGTACAGTTTACAGTATAATTTCCAGGGTCATCATCCATTTCAACTTTAGCAACCCCTTTTTTATCTGTAAGTACCGCTTTTTTCTCAACAGTTTTATTGTCCTTTTCAATAGTCACATTTACAGTTTCATTATCTATTGGAGTTCCATTTACATCAGTGAGTTCGATTTTAATGGAATCACCCTGGCTGATTGTATCATTACTTTTAATAGTAATATTTGATTTATCCTTACCAAAATCAGGTAATATTGCAGCAGATATACTTATAATAAGTACTGCAATAATTGCAATTAATGCTATAATAATAATTTTATTTCTATCCATTAAATCACCACAAGATTACTTTGTGAATAAAACTATTGATTTTCTAACTTATTAACTTATCTTAGAAAAAATCTTTTAAAAATAAAAATTTCTTTTACCGACATTGCAATAATATTTGGCAAATCAACACTGGAAAGCAATATGCTTTAGAGCGAGCAAAAAATAGCGATGAAATAACTAATATTAAAATCCTTTTTTATTCTTTTTTAAATTTAAATCAATAGATCTGGAAGTTAATTGATTAAAAATATCCATAAAATCATCAGGAAGCTCATCCAAATGCATTTGAGATTCCCAATCATCATTTATTGCAAACAATATTGGAATAAAGTCTTCACCTTTTTTAGATAATTCCAAAACATAATTACGTTTATCATCACTTGATTTTTCACGAATAATCCAACCATCCTTATCCAATTTTTGAATTGCACGAGTAATGGCGCCTTTAGTTAAATACAGTCTTTCTGCTAAATCTTTTTGATTCAATTCATCACTTTCATGAATCATTAAGATACATAATGCTTGAATTAAGCTTAAACCATATTTTGAAAGTTCATCATTAAGATATTTTTTATGATTCTTATGGAAAATAAATAAAATATCTCCCAAACGACTTGAATCATAAAATCCCATAGTTTTTTTATATTTCATCAAAAATATTATGTCAAAACAAATATTTAAAAATTAATCGTGACAAATCAAAACATTTAAATAACATTAAAATAAAGTATTATACGATGTGAATTAAATTTCATATTTGTACATGACATAATTCAACCATTTTATAATCTCCAAAATGATTAGAATATGTTTCATTGGGAAGTAGTAACAAAAACTACTTCCAAAACTCCCCCCTTTTTTTATTAAAATTTAATTATGAGATTATTTTTTACATTAGCCCCACTTTATATGTTTAATGAAAAATAAATAATTTTACATTAACTTAAAAATTGAAAAAATAAAAACATTTAAATAGAATTAAAATATAATTAATAATCGATATGAAATAAATTACATATCTAATTATGAACATCAGTCAATTATTTTATAATCTCCAAAACGTTTAGCATATGTTCTTATCCTGGGAAGTAGGTAAAACTACTTCCACTCCCCCTTTTTTATATATTAAACATCGTCAAGAATTTTCGGATTGGCTCCTGCAATTTCAACTAAATACTCCGCTTCTACAATGTGAAGTTTTGCTGGAATTATAATGCAGTGAAGGGGACCTCCAAAATCAAAATCAATTAATTCAGAAATTTTACCTGCTCTAACACAGACATTTTTTGAACCGACACGGGCAATGCCCATAGCTAAAGTATCTTCATCAATTAAACCATCACGATCCAAAGTATTTTTAATATTTAAAAGATATTCCAAACCTTGATTAACACTCATATATCTGTCTTTGTGTGCCTGTATATCCAGTAAAACTAAAGTATGCAAATCCATTTTTAAATTTTCCTCAATAGCTTCATAAGGAGATTTGGGATAGAAATTATAATCCGGAAATGGAATTGTTGTTACCTTACCAAATTTATAGCCCTGAAGACCGGAAATAGCCGGTGCTGAAGATAAAATTGATGAACCATGAATAACCTCATAATCAATTCCCTTTTTTGAACATTGCACTAAAAAGTCACTATGTGTGGTTGCAATTAAAGGGTCACCTCCTGTGACTAAAGCAACATCTGATTCTTTGGCTTCTTCAATAAATTTATGTTCTTCTTCAACCTCATTTCTTACTAAAACTTCTATTTCTTTTCCGATTAACTCTTCAATAGCTTCAAAACTAGAACCAAATAATCTTGATGTGAAAAATTCAGCATAGATTTTATCAACATTTTTTAAACATTCCAATCCTTTAAGCGAAATATCCTTTTCATCAAATAATCCTAAACCAACTAAATAAAACATAGATATTATATAATAATTTAATCATAATAAACTTTATGAAATGTGTAAAAGTTCCATTAAAACAAATAAATGACACTCGTATAAAACTAATGGAAAAAAATCTAATGAATATGGATTTTAGAATTAAAACTGACGGGGAATTTGGATACATTCCCTTAAATGAAGACGTTGCTGATTATGAAATTGTTGATATTGAATTAGATCCAATGCCAAAAGTCGCTCATAATTTCTCTGAATTGCTTGAGGACGAGCTTACAGATGAGGAAATTGAAAATCTGAAAACATCTTTTGATACTATTGGAGACATTGTAATTTTAGAGATTCCAGACGAGTTATATGATAAAAGAAAAATGATAGGGGACGCAGCATATAAATTTACAAAAAGAAAAGCAATTTATATGAAAAAAAGCGCAATTAAAGGAACAATACGCATTCGTGATTTAGAATTTTTAGCAGGGGTTGACGATTCTGTTACAATTCACAAGGAACATGGAGTTCGCCTGAAATTAGATGTCCGTGAAGTTTATTTCTCACCAAGACTTGCAACTGAGAGAAAACGGGTTATGGAAAGTGTTAAGGATGGAGAAAAAATTTTAGATATGTTTTGTGGAATAGGGCCATTCCCAATAGTAATAGCTAGAAATAAAAATGTTGAAATTTATTCTGTCGACATTAACGAATCCGCAATTAGATATTTGGAAGAAAATATTGAGCTGAATAAATTGAAAGGAACCATTAAACCATATTGTGGAGATATAAGAGAAGTTGCAAAGTCATTTAACTGTAAATTTGATAGAATAATCATGAACCTTCCAGGCCTTGCATATACTTTCCTTGATGTTGCTGTTGATTTGATTAAAGATGGAGGAATAATCAACTATTATGAGTTTTCAGATGGATATGAGCAAGGAATAAAACGTCTGGAAACCGCATGTGAAAAATCCGGGAAAAAAGTAGAAATCATCAATTGTCGAAAAGTAAAATCAATTTCGCCTGATGAATGGCATGTAGCTATTGATGGAAAAGTTAATTAAAATTAAAAAAAGAAGGGTAATTAGAATATAATTCTATTACCAGTCCACAAATCAGAATCATCAAAAGCATCTGCTTTCTTTTGATCTTCAAGATATTGTGTTAAATCCCTATATAATTTAACTCTGAATATATCCGGATAAGCAATATATAGCATATCTCCATTAGGTCTAGTTTCTTTTACATAGGTTAATTCAAATTCTATGATAGTGTCCTCCTCTTTATGGAAATGATGAACCTCATTTGCACATAATATTTTAAAATGAACAAAATCATCTTTTGATAATTCATTAACTAAATCCTCTATCAAAGGAGGTAATGTTTCTTCTTTGTTATATCGTATCTCCATTTTATCACCTTAGGTTAAAGTTATATTACTATTTGGAAATCATCATATAAAATTACATCGTTTTTATGAAATTTAAATTGGGTCAATAATTCCCTTTTCGGTAATGATTCCAGTAATTAACTCTTTTGGAGTTATATCAAATGCAGGATTAATTACTTCTGTTCCCTTAGGACAGATTCTTGCTCCGCCATAATATCTTACTTCATCACCATCTCTTTCTTCAATAACCGTATCATAAATGTTAATCTCATTATCAAATGTGGAATATGGAGCAGCTACATAAAATGGAATATCATGATGTTTTGCAGCAAGTGCAACCATAAATGAACCAACCTTATTTACAACACCACCCTTAGCTATCCTATCAGCACCAATTACAACTTTATCAATTTTTCCTTGTGACATTAAAAATCCTGAAGCCACATCCGGAATCAATTTTACCGGAATATTTTCTTGCTGCATTTCCCAAACACTTAGGCTGGCACCTTGTCCACGTGGACGGGTTTCATCACAGATTACATTAATGTTTTTTCCAGCATCTCTTGCTGCCCGGAATACGCCCAATGCAGTTCCATAATCAACACATGCAAGAGCACCTGCATTACAATGAGTTAAAACAGTATCTCCATCATCAATAATTTCAGCACCATACTTTCCAATTGCTCTGTTTGTAACCATATCTTCTTCATACATTTTTAGTGCTTCAGTAAGTGCATCTTCACTGTTTAATACCCTATCCACTGCCCAAAATAAATTTACAGCAGTTGGTCTTGCAGCCTTTATTTCAACAGCCGCTTTTTCTAAATCCACACCATTAATGTCTGCAAGTGCCATTCCAAAAGCAGCTGATACTCCAATAGCTGGAGCACCACGTACAGTCATATTTTTTATTGCAGTTATAACATCCTGATAATTATCACAAAAAACATAAGTTAGCTCATCAGGAAGTTTTCTTTGATCAATAAGTTTTAATTTATTATCTTCCCATTCAAGTGTTTTCATTTTAACACCTTTAAAAAAAAATATCATAAAATAAGTTAAAAAAAGCATAATTAAATGTTAGTTTCTAATTTTGTTTAATGCTTGAGCATTTTTTATAATTATGCTTTTTTTTAAAAAATACCCTATAAAGGATTTGATTAGAGATGTATTAATAAATACATCTTAGTAATATTTAATCAAGTTATCATTTATAAGTTTTTATGTCTAATTGAGTTTCTTTCAAGGTTTAGTAATACTTTAAGCATTTTCAGTCATAATTGGAACAACTTGTTTTTTACGTGAAACAACACCTTCAAGTAAAACAGTATTGTCTTCTAATTTTACACCATATGCCTTTTCAACTAAAGATGCATCCTTACCAAGAGCAATGACTTGAGAATTACTGTTTACAATATCAGTAATTAAAAGCATGAATAAATCTAAATCTTCATCTTCAATAATTTTATTCATTCCAGCTTCCAAATCATCTTTCATTGCCATAACATCACCAATATCTGCAGTATTAACTTGATTTACAATTGATTTGACATCTTTAAAGTCGATTTGTTTTGCATCCAATGCTAAAATTTCTTCAATAGAAAAGCTACTTAAATCAGTACCTGCTTTAAGCATTTCCAAACCATATTCTTCTGCATCGATTTGGGCGATTTCTGCAAGTTTTTCTACTGCAGCCTTATCATCTTCAGTTGTTGTAGGAGATTTTAAAAGTAAAGTATCTGAAATAATTGCTGACACCATCAATGTTGCAATTTCTTTTGTAATTTCAACACCATTTTCTTCATATAATTTAGCTAAAATAGTTTCAGTACATCCTACTGGCTCAAATCTTAAGAATAATGGATAAGAAGTTTCCAATGCTAATTTATGATGGTCAACAACTTTTAAAATATTTGCATTTTCTAGGTTATCTACAGATTCAGCAGGAGAATTGTGATCAACTAAAATAACATTAGCTCCATCTTCAACACCTTCTAAAAGTTCCGGTGCTTCGATGCCCAAATAGTTTAAAATAAATTCAGTTTCTTTGTTAATGTTACCTAATCTGTAAGCTTGAGCTTCAGAATTTCCTAATTCATTTTCTAAATTAGTCATTACTAAACTTGAAGTAATACTATCACTATCAGGACTTTTATGTCCAAAAACATAAGTTTTAACCATATTATCGTTTTCCTCAAAAAAATTAATATCTAGTTAAATTATCTATTTCATTGATATTTAATGTTGCGGATATAAACCATTAAAATATATAATAAAAAAATTACAAAAGTAGTAATTAAAGATTATGAGGAAAAATTTATGGGTAAAACTAGAGTTGAATGGATTGATCTTGTACGAGCAATAGCCATCTTAACTGTATTATATATTCATGCTACTGATGGAATTTTTATTATTTCATCAGATGCAATATTGAATTTTACAGAATTTTCAAGAATATTTAATTTTGTATCACTGTTTATTGGCCGTATTGGGGTTCCATTCTTTTTAATGATTACAGGTTATCTGTTATTGGACAGAAGCTATGATGACGAACGTATTCGTAAGTTTTGGGCCAATAATTGTAAGAATTTAATAATTATTACAATCATTTGGGCAATAATTTATGCGCTTAGTTTGCAAGTTATTACACTAAATTACGGAGAGGTTAACTTTGCCGAAGCTGGAGCTTTATTCTTTAGTCACATGTGGTACATGCCAATGATTATCGGAATGTATCTTTCAATACCTTTCGTTTCAAGTGCACTGCAGCATTATGATCCAGAAACAATTAATCAAGCTGCCCTCGTGTTTTCACTTTTAGCATTTTTACTTCCATTTATCTCAACTGTTTTGGCAATGCACGGTATTGAGAATGTAAATATTCAATATTGTCTTGGATTTAGTGGTGGAGTTTATGGAATTTACATTATTTTAGGATATCTGGTTAAAAAGGACTTATTTAAAAAGTATCCTTCAAGAAAACTGGCAATACTTGCAATTGTGTCCTTTTTAATATGCGTGTTATTCCAATGGTATGCATATTATATAGGATTCAACTTCTTCCTATGGTATGAGTTCCCATTCGTTTTAACTGGATCATTTGCTTTATTTGAATTATGTTCCAGAATGAAAGAGGTTAGTGCATATCCAATTGTATTATTTTTATCTAAATATTCCTTTGCAGTGTTTTTAGTGCACAACTTGTTTAGATTACCATTACTTCCAGTTGTTGTTCGTTTACCTTTCACAGAACCTGTTAAAGCAATTATCCTTTGGATTTTATTAATAATATTCAGTTATATTGCAGTTGTAATTATTTATAGAATCCCTAGATTTGGAAAATATATACTGTATATGAGATAATTATCCAATTATCTCTTTTTTTATTTCTTTTAATGCACTTCTTGCTTCAGGCATCGGGAATAATGGATAAATATGAAACAGTTCAGGCCCTGTTACGAATCTTACATTAACACCATCTTTTTTGAGATTTTCAACATATTTTTCAATGTCTTTATAGAATATCTCATTTTCTCCTGCAAAGATTAATGTATCTGCCAGATTGGCATTATCCCCAAATAAAGGACTTACTCGCCAATCTTGTGTATTTAAATCTCCTGCCCAAGATTTACCAATTTCTTTCAGACCAATTTCTCCTAAAATAGGGTCGTTTTTGCTATCATATGGAGGATTACTCATTGAAATATCAACCCATGGCGAAAAGGTTATTACTTTATGAGGCTGGTCTAAATCAATAGTTTTTAAATATTGGCAAAAAGAATAAACAAATCCTCCACCCGCAGAATCACCCATCAATATTAAATTATCCTTTGAAACTAGCCTTTTATATAATTCAGTGATTATCTCATATGTTTCATCAACTTTATGCAAAGGAGCGAGGGGATAAACAGGCAGCAGTACATAAGCATCCAATTTTCTTGATAGTAAAAAGGCATATAATAAATGCTGATAATTTATTTCCATTACATAAGCTCCGCCATGTATGTATAATATAGTGTTTTTAGCATTTTTATCTCCAATAGTGAAGACTTGTGTTCCATCAACATCAATGCTTTTGAAAATACTTTTCACAGATTTGGTAGGAGCATTTAATTCAGGATTTAACAAATCATCTACATTCTCCTTTGAATCCATATATTTCGGTTTATTTTGCCTTAAAATAGCCTCTTCTATTTTTGCAATAAGTGATTTTTTATTAGACATGATTAATCAGAAAAAATAAAGATTTATATATTCCAGAATCTAAAAAAATAGAGAAAAAATATAAAAGTTTCAAATAACTTTTATAATTTTAATAATGACTTTGAGGAGTCATTCCCAAATGATGATCTTCACTTTTCTTACCAGGTATTCCATAAGCATCTGCCCTACATTGAGTACATGCCCTAAATACAGGTATGATTTCTTCGACTTGTTCTCTGACACTTTCCATCATGGAACAGTCCGGACGTGAATAATGTTTCATTTTTGCTAAAGGAATTAAAGGTAAAATGTTCATTAAAGAAGCACCACGTTTTTTAACTTCTTTAGCTATTTCAACAATATGTTCATCATTTAATCCTGGAATTAAAACAGAATTAACTTTTACAACTAAACCATTAGCTGCAGCTTTTTCAACACCCTCAAGTTGGTTTTTAATTAAAATTTCAACAGCTTCGTAATCTTTGTAAACTTTGCCTTCGTATTTAATGAAAGAATAAATATCAACTGCAATGTCCGGGTCTATTGCATTAATTGTTACAGTTACAGAGTTCACTCCAAGTTCTGCAAGCTTATCTGCATATTTTGGAAGTAAAAGCCCATTTGTACTCATACATTTAATTAAATCTGGTTGCTCCTTTGCTAATTTTTCAAAGAATTCGAAAGTTTCTTCATTAGCTAATGAATCTCCCGGCCCCGCTACTCCTACAACTGCAATTGGGCCATCTGCAGTAACTTCATTAATATGTTTAATTGCAGCATCCGCATCCATTACACAACTTGCAACACCTGGCCTGTTTTCTTCATCATTAATATCTCTTGTACAGAAGTTACAAAAGATATTGCATTTTGGTGCGACTGGTACATGTGCTCTACCGACTTTATCATGCATTTTTTCATTAAAACATGGATGTGCTTTTGTTATATGTGCAAATCTTGAACCTTTATGTTCAGCCATACTATCACTTCTCCAATTATATAACTCCTGTTATTTTGTATTGATACGAACAAATATTTAAAGTTTTCTATTTGCCACTTAACTCGTCTATATATTCATTAGCTTTTTCAATCCATGCATCTGCAATTAGCTCATCAGTAGCTACAACAGCAACAATATCTTCAGTAGACATATCCTTGATGATTTTAAATCCTTCAGGCAATATTCTAAATATCGCATCATAAACCCTTCTTTGCAAATTAGAGTGAGGATCATCAACAATTATAGTTTGTAAATCAACATGGTCACCAGCTATTTCTAACTGATATCTGTTTGGTTGATAGATTTCATCTCTTGAATATCTTCTCCACAATTGTTTTAATATATTCGGAAGGTAATTTTCATCATCGACAATGATTCTGGTGATATCATCTGCTTTAACATAACTGAAAGTAGCTACATCTCCAAAAGTAACTGCATTTGAAGTTTTTTTCATTTTAATAGCTAAGACAAATACAGGATCATCAGGATTGACATAAGCTCTTAAATCATCAACAGAAGCTCCTAAAACTAAATCTTGAAAGATTTGTTTAATGATGATTTCGTAAACTTCAGCACCTCTTTCATCATAGCATTCAACTAACATTAAATCAACCCATTAAATTTATTTATCATCATGTCTGTGTCCCATTCCAGATACCAAAAGAGCTGCACCTACAGCACCAATATGTTGAGAGTATTCCGGAACAATAACTTCAATTCCACCTAATGTCTCACTTACCGCTTCAACAAGACCTGAAATTAAACTTGTTCCACCTACTTGGATTAATGGTTCACGGATATCAATTTCTTGAAGTTGTTGTTCGTAAACTTGTTCAGATACAGAATGACATGCTGCAGCCGCCACATCTGCTTTAGAACCTCCTGCTGCAAGTGTAGTAACAAGGTCTTGAATACCAAATACAATACAATATGAGTTTAACATTGCTTTTCTCCAGTCACCTTGTACTGCAAGTGGACCTAATTCAGTAATATCCACATCTAACCTACGGGAAGTCATATCCAAGAATCTTCCGGATGCACCTGCACAAATACCTCCCATTGTAAAGTTATCAGGAATACCATTGTTAACAGTAATCACCTTATTATCCATACCACCTATATCCAATACGGTTGCTTCTCCTTTTTGACAATCTGCAAGATATACGGCACCTTTTGCATTAACAGACAACTCTTCTTGAACAAGTTCTGCAGCGAACTCCTGACCCATGGTAAATCTACCATAACCAGTTGTTCCAATACCGTCCACATCATCCCATTTGTAATCAGTATTGGCAAATGCTTCAGCAGCAGCAGTTTTTGCAGATTCGATAATGTCTTTGGTAGCTGTCCAACCGGTTCCAATTACTTGGTTGTTTTCCATAAGTACTGCTTTTGTAGTAGTTGAACCTGAATCTAAACCAAGAGTAAGTCCTTCTTGTTTTTCACGAGCGAGGATACTTCTACGAGTAACAGTAGTAGCTAATGCTTCCATACGGATAAACAATTCATCAGCCTTTGTTCTTTCTGTAAATGAATAAGTAACTACTGGAATACGAGTATTATTTTGAATAAAACGTCTTACTTCATTTCTAACTAATGCTGCTTCTGCACATCTAAAACAAGTTGCAATAAATACTGCATCAGGTTTAGATCTGCCTTCAACAATAGCCATAGCTCTTGCAATCATTAATTTTAAACTTGAACTTTGAGCTGAAAATCCAAATTTTTCATAAGATTCATCAATGTAGTCTAAATCAATTTCAGGAAGAACAATTTCTGCACCAAATTTGTTTGCTGCTTTTTCAATTTCCTTTTGAATTCCACTATATTCTGTTCCACATGAAACTAAAGCAATTTTTACCATTATTATTCCTCCTCAGTAGTTTGGTCTAGTGAATCTACAAATTCGTTAATTTCATTTACCATGACATATGTTTCATCTTGATTATTAGGATAGGTGAGTTCTAAAACAGGGATTCCCTTATTCCTAAGTAAGAATATTGATAATTCATTAGTTCTAGCACAACCAATACAACCAAAACCATATGGAGCCCCATCAACAACAATTGCTGCTTCTGCTTCATCTATAAGAGGGCCGA
>JAEIGA010016679.1_pt1 | contig 11168 bp, 9 predicted proteins | sample 9270691 | NCBI WGS metagenome assembly JAEIGA01 (sample SAMN17057246, study PRJNA624740) | gut metagenome | biome: biome; isolation source: fecal sample | host: Bos grunniens | place: China: Xizang | collected 2019
CGCTCCTTCTGATGACGGAAAAATACATATCACACTCGATGTTGCATCTGAATGTATTCAAAAGAAAGTCATTCACTATGATAAGCAGGATGACAATCATTATGATACGATTTCGGCTTTCATCAAAAGCATGCGCGGCTCGGATCCGAACGCAGCCGTCTTCTATCTGGCCAAAATGCTCGATGCGGGCGAAGATGTCAAATTCATTGCCAGACGCATCATGATCTGTGCCAGTGAAGATGTCGGAAATGCGGATCCTCAGGCTCTTGTTGTGGCTGTATCAGCCGCTCAGGCTGTCGAGCGTATCGGTATGCCCGAATCACAGATTATCCTCGCACATGCGGCCATTTATGTGGCCTGTGCTCCCAAGAGCAATTCTGTTGTTGAAGCGATCTATGCGGCCAACCGCGCTGTTGAAACCTCTGACGGCTCTGTTCCCGTCCACCTGCGCGATGCCACGACTTCCCGCATTGCTGCCTCAGCCGATGCGCACGGATATGACGGACGTCCCGCCGATCCGGATGCTTCCGTACGCGGCACAGAATACAAATACGCGCACAATTATCCGGAACACTATGTTGTCCAGCAGTATCTTCCCGACGACATAAAAGATGCCGCCTTCTATCTCCCGGGTGAAAACGGCCGGGAAAAAGAAATAGCGGCATGGCTTCGTCATCTCAAAGAACGTGATCTATAGTTTCTCAAGTTTTGCGAACGCAGCGAACATTTTCTTGACACCCGCATGATCAAAGCTGACTGTCACTTCATAATCACGTCCGCCCTTCACCATTTCTGTCACTGTCCCCTCACCGAATTTGCGATGTCTGATACGATCTCCAACCTCGTACGCAGGTTTTACGCCCGCAGGTACTGAATACTGCTTCGGTTTCTTTGGTTTGCTCAGATAAGAGATCCCTTCTGAACTGAAAACAGACTTCCTGGCAGCAGCATTATTTATCTCATGAGCCTGCTCGCGTTTTTGCTCATAGTGCAGCGCTCCCCGGTCTTCCATAAGAGAAAGCGGTATCTCGCTCACAAAGCGTGAGATCCTGTAGAATCTGGTCTCGCCATGCTGCATGCGGCGTCGTGCACAGGTGAGCGTCAGATGTTTTTTGGCGCGTGTAATGCCGACGTAGCACAGGCGTCTTTCCTCTTCCATCTCATCTTCCTGCCCGGAAGTAATGGTCAAAAATCCAGGAAAGATACCATCTTCCATCCCGGTTATATAAACATGCTCAAACTCAAGGCCTTTTGCGCCGTGCAGAGTCATCAGAACAACGTAGTCCGCCTCCTCCTCCAGAAGATCCAGATCAGTGACCAGCGCTACATCCTGCAGAAAGGCAGACAGTGTCGGCTGAATCTCCTGCTCCTCACACTGCAATATGAAATCAGCCAGCTTACTGCGCAGCTCAGCCACATTGTCAAGCCGTTCCTCTGCCTCGCTTTCATCCAGTTCGTCAAATACTTCCCGGTATCCGGTCGCGGACAGCACTTCGTCATAAAGAGACAGCAATGTGCTCTCTTGTGCCATCTCCCGCAGTTTTTTGATCATCAGCATAAAGCTGTCCAGCTTTGCTTTTCCTCTGCTGATCGAGCTGATCTCATCCAGACGTTCCATCGCCTCTATCATAGAAATCCCTTTTGAGTGGGCAAAATCTTCGATCCTTCCTATGGTCGTATCTCCGATTCCACGCCTGGGTACATTGATAATGCGTTTTAGCGCGATCTCATCCCGTCCCGATTCAATCGTCTTCAGATAAGCAAGGACATCCTTGACCTCCCGTCTGGCATAAAAGTTAACGCCGCCGACCAGTTTATACGGAATCCCTCTGTAGACCAACTGTTCTTCAAACAGGCGGGACTGGGCATTTGTCCTGTAGAGAACGGCAAAATCACGCAGGCTTCTGCCCTCTCGCGCGTATCCGCTGATCTCACTGATCACACTGACGGCTTCTTCGTTACTGTCCTCGTACTGATGGAATTCAATCGGATCTCCGGGACCCAGATCTGTCCACAAGGTCTTATCCTTGCGTCCTCTGTTATTCCTGATCACAGCGTTTGCCGCATCAAGAATATGTTCTGTCGAACGGTAATTCTGTTCCAGTTTGATCACTTTAGCTCCCGGAAAGCTTTTCTCAAAACTCAGAATATTACGGATATCAGCGCCTCTGAACTTGTAGATAGACTGATCATCATCACCGACGACACAGAGATTACCCTGCTCTCCCGCCAGCGCTTTTACCAGCTCAAACTGAACCTTATTGGTATCCTGGTACTCATCTACCATAATGTATCTGAACCGGTTCCGATAATCCTGCAGCACCTCAGGACAAGTCTCGAAAAGCCGGATCGTCTCTGTCAGCAAGTCATCGAAATCAAGCGCATTATTGGCTTTTAACTGAGCCTGGTATTCCCTGTAAAGCCGCGCAATGACTTCCTCCCGGTAATCAGCTGCTTCTTCTGCATATTCCCGGGCGCTGATCATCTGATTTTTTGCTGAAGATATCTCCGCCAGCACAGACCGCTCCTTAAACAGCTTAGAATCTATATTCATTGACTTGATGATGGATCTCATCAAAGTGCGTCCGTCATCTGTATCGTAAATCGTAAAAGAACGGTCATAACCTATTCTGTCGATATGAAGGCGCAAAATCCGCACGCACATGGCATGAAATGTACTCACCCATATTCCGGCTGCAGAAGGACCAATCAGATGGTCAACACGCGTGCGCATTTCACCTGCAGCCTTATTGGTAAAAGTGATCGCCAGAATGTTCCATGGCGGTACTGCCTTCTCACCGATCAGATAGGCCATCCGATAAGTCAGAACACGTGTTTTCCCCGATCCGGCACCAGCCAGGATCAGAAGCGGCCCTTCAGTATACTGAACTGCTTCTGCCTGTCTGTCATTCAATTCTGATAATAATGAACTCAATCAGGTTTTTCCTTTCTAAGACGCCGGCTCCCACTCACTCACTCTCTTGATATACAGTTTTCTTGCCAGAACGATCGCTACCAGCATAGACACAAAGTCAGCCACCGGAAATGCTCTCCATACCAGATCAGCACCGTTATCGAGGCGCGACAGGTAATACGCCAGCGGCAAAACAACAACCAGCAGACGGACACAGGAGAAAATCAATGAATACGTCCCATTTCCAAATGCCTGACAGACACCTGAGAGTACGATCCCTACTGCCGCAAACAGGAAACCCAGAGAAGCAGTCTTGAGTGCAAGAATACTCAGACGTTTTGATTCCGCTGTCAATGAGAAGATCGACACTATATTCGGTGCAAACAAATGGATCAGTATCATACCGGTAAGCATGATCGCTCCGATATAGAGCAGACCGTATTTGATACAGTCAGCGATGCGCTGCCTGTTGCGTGCCCCATAGTTGTATGACATCGTCGGTACGATGCCGTTTGACATACCGAAGGCCGGCATGAAAATAAAACTCTGCAGTTTAAAGTATAGCCCGAATGCAGTGACGGCAGATTCAGATATCGCCACCAGAATCAGATTCATTCCATAAGACATAACTGACGTCAGCGCCTGCATAATGACGGCAGGCAGTCCTACCTGATAGATCCGGCGTATGATCTGGGTATCCGGTTTCAGATACTGAAGGCCATGATCAATAAAACTACTGTCACTGAAGTAAAAATAGGCTGTAAAGATCAGAGAAAGAAACTGTCCGATCACAGTCGCGTATGCCGCTCCGGCCACACCCAAGACCGGAAATGGTCCTTTTCCGTAAATCAGAACAGGATCCAGCACTATATTGGTGACAGCACCAAGCAGCTGACCGGTCATGCCAAGCCTGGCGCGTCCCATCGCCAACACTTTCTTCTCAAGGCTCATAAATCCCAGGCAACCGAAAGATAAAACAGAGATAATCCTCAGATAAGTGACACCCAGCTGTGCAATGACCGGATCTGTCGTCTGACTGTGGATAAATGCATGCGCGCCAAAAACACCAAACAGCAGAATGGCAGCATAATAACAGAAAGTGATGAGCGTTGCATTTCCGGCAGTTTTATCGGCTCTATCTCTGTCACCTTTACCGAAATACATCGCCAGTGCAGCGCCGGTTCCGACACCGGTTCCGACACCAAGACATGTAATCAGCATCTGAATGGGAAATGCCAGAGTCAAAGCATTAATGGCTTTATCGCCCATATGGCTGACCGCTGCAGTATCCGGGATATGGGAGACAAAGAACGTGTCCACAACATTATAAAAAGCCTGTGTCAGCATAGAGAGCATCATCGGAGCTCCCATGCTGATCAGCAGGGTTGGGATCGGCATAACTGCCATTTTGTTTGTCTGGACTGTTTTTTGCATAAAAAATAACTCGGCCATATACAAAAACGCTTTTATATGCTAAAATGTTACTGATGCACAGTGTTAAAGCGTTCTGTTCTATGAGGAAATACTATGAGTAAGCTTGATCAATTGGATAATCCGGCAATGAAAAATCTGTATAATGCGATTCTCTCCCTAGAGAACCAGGATGAATGCCGCAGATTTTTTGAAGATGTCTGTACCGTTAATGAGCTGATTGCAATCTGCCAGCGTTTTGAAGTAGCTGTCATGCTGCGTCAGTCAAAAACATATGCGGAAATCGCAAAGACAACACATGCTTCAACAGCCACCATCAGCAGGGTCAACCGTACGCTCAATTATGGCAATGACGGTTACGATCTGATTATTGAACGCTTACGCGATCAGGAGCGTGCGCGTCTGAAAGAACGCAGCGAATGACGTTTTCCTGATTGGTTTTTTCCGTGCTTGATGGCAACAAGCCCTTTCTTGAGAATCAGTGTCAGCTCTCTTGCTGACACTTTTTTTCGCACACAATGCCCGATTGCTTCCGGAACGACAATACTGTATGTGCCCTCATAATTCCTGTCTTCTACCCCTTTGAAGAGCGCAGCGGAAATGATCTCTCTGTCAGGCCATTCTATGGTAGTAGGCAGATCATATTTTTCGAGAAGCGCCTTAATCTTATCCCCGGTTTTTCGGTTTCCTGTTCCATATGCCATAACCAGCATACCGAGTCCGACCGCTTCGCCATGAAGAATACTGTAGTCTGTCGCTGCCTCGATCGCCTGACCGGCTGTATGCCCCAGTCGCACCAGACCGCGGTTTCCAAAACCGGCAGGATCGTTCTCAACGATATGAGCCTTAATCTGTGCACTCTGCCAAATAATGTCTTCCAGATCGTTCAGATCCGTACGGGCAGGATGGTTCAAAAGCTTATTGTACAAACCGTTGTCTTCGAGAACAGCATACTTCATGATCTCGCCCATACCGCTCCTGATCTCGTGCTCCGGGAGTGTCGCCAGCATATCGATATCTGCCACTACCAGCTCCGGCTGATAAACTGTTCCCACGATTCCCTTGCCTTCAGGCAGATTCAGTTCGGCTTTTCCTCCGATCGCCGCATCTGTCATACCGAGCAATGTTGAGGGCATATGGACAACTCTGATACCACTCAGAAACAGTGCCGCTGTCATGCCGGCTATATCAGATATCATGCCGCCGCCGACATCAAGAAGCACATCGTCTTTAGAATAGTTTTCCTGCGTCAGTTTTCGCAAAAGGGATTCTACTGTCGAAAGGTTTTTTGTCTTCTCTTCGACCATAATGGGAAAAGACTGCACTTCAATCCCGTAGTCTTCAATAGCTGCGATGACCTCCTCGCCGTAAAGAGGATCCACATACATATCAGTGATCATGGCAACTCTGTGCCCGTTTGCTATAGGATATAAGAGTTTTCCGATCTGACTGGTCAGCGCAGAGCCGATCCAAACGTTGTAAGAGGGATCTGTCCTCACTTCAATACACTTCACAAAACTACCTCCGAATCCGGGAATTGCTTATAAACCATACAAAGAAACAGACAATACAGTTCACCATCCTAGGCTTATGTATTGTCTGCCACAATCAAGATTCTTTATCACCAAAAAGAACTGTTCACCTTAAAGCTTCTTAACGTTAACAGCCTGCGGTCCTTTTGCTCCTTCTGTGATTTCAAATTCGACTTCCTGTCCTTCATCCAGAGACTTGAATCCCTCAGAATCAATCCCTGAATAGTGAACAAAAACGTCATTTCCGCTCTCGTCGGATATGAATCCATAACCCTTCTGGTTATTGAACCACTTTACAGTGCCTTTCATCCTACTACCTCCATCAATTGACAACTAAATCATAACATGCAGGTGTAGCATAGCATGTTTAAGCTATTTTAACATTCGGTCAGGTTTACGTCAAGCCTAAAAACGTAAACCTGACCGAAGGATTTAGTCGCGTCCAATCAATGCAGGAAACACTATCAAATCTTATTGTCAGAACCGAGAACGTTGATGATCTTACGCTTCACCATATCCTTAACAGCAGCGCGTGCCGGCTTCAGATACTGACGCGGATCGAAGTGCTCCGGATGCTCAGCAAAATGCTGACGGATATTAGCTGTCATGGCAAGACGGATGTCTGAATCGATATTGATCTTGCAGACTGCTGATTTGGCTGCCTGGCGGAGCTGCTCCTCCGGAATGCCAATAGCGTCAGGCATGTTTCCGCCGTACTTGTTGACCATTTCCACGAACTCCTGCGGGACAGATGAAGATCCATGAAGGACGATCGGGAATCCGGGCAGTCTCTTGACAACTTCATCAAGCACGTCAAAACGGAGCGGCGGCGGAACGAGAACGCCGTCTTCATTCAATGTGCACTGCTCGGGACGGAACTTGTAAGCTCCGTGTGATGTCCCGATCGCGATGGCGAGCGAATCGCACCCTGTCTTATCCACGAATTCTTCGACTTCCTCAGGTCTTGTATAGCTGGCCTGTCCTGCCTCTACAACGACCTCATCTTCCACGCCTTCAAGAGTTCCAAGCTCAGCCTCGACAACTACGCCATGGGCATGTGCATACTCAACTACCTGTTTTGTGATAGCGATGTTCTCCTCGAACGGCTTCGATGACATATCGATCATGACAGATGTGAATCCGCCGTCGATACAGCTTTTGCAGAGTTCAAAAGAATCACCGTGATCAAGATGCAGGCAGATCGGGATGTCCGGATTTTCGATCATGGCCGCTTCGACAAGTTTAACCAGATAGGTGTGATTTGCATAAGCACGTGCACCTTTTGAAACCTGAAGAATAACGGGTGAGCGTGTCTCCTGACATGCCTCGGTGATGCCCTGCACGATCTCCATGTTGTTGACGTTAAATGCGCCGACAGCATAACCACCGTCATAAGCCTTTTTAAACATTTCTGTTGTCGTTACCAATGGCATAGCTTTACCTCCTTGTGTAAGTATTAAGTTTATTGAATGGCTCGTTCAAAATCGCTGGCCGGGTGCTTGCACAGCGGACAGATGAAATCCGCGGGGATCGGATCACCCTCGTAGACATATCCGCAGATCTTGCATACCCAGACCGGCTTGCCGCCCTCTGTGGGAGCAGCTTTTTTCTTTGGTTTAATATGAGCGTGATAATATGCGTAAGTTGCCGACGGATCACTGTTTAGAACCACCGCATCCTGCACGTCAGCTATGAACATGGTATGCGTCCCCAAATCAATGCTGTCGATCACTTTTGCACTCAGATAGGCGTTCGTGCCGGTTGTGATATAATAAACGCCGTTCTCTGCTTTGGCCATATCCGTATAGCCGTCAAACTTGTCAACCTCTTTACCCGTCTGAAACCCGAAATGCTTAAAAGTATCAAAACTGGCTTTTTCCGACAGGATCGACACATTAAAGACACCGCTTTTGTCGATCATATCGTGCGTCAGATTGGCCTTATTGACAGTCAGTGAAATCCGGTTCGGGTCAGTTGTGACCTGTGCAGCTGTATTGGTAATGCAGCCATTTTGCTTCATCCCGTCGCGCACTGTAACCACGAAGAGACCGTAAGATAATTTATTCATCGCTTTGTTATCCATACGCTGCCCTCCTTTAAAAAATCTTGACTGTTTAAAGCTCATATTTGCTTACTCTTATCATAGACGAGATGCGCTCAAAAAGCAACCTGTTCAGACGATAGAAACCACTGTATAATCCTGATCTTCAACAGCCTTTTTCAGGACGTCATCGGACAGTTCCCTGTCCATGGAAACAACAGCCTGATCCTGCTCATGTGAAACGGAGGCTTCCGTCACCCCATCCAGTGCTTCGAGTGCCTTTTTGACTCTGGCCTCGCAATGCGGACACATCATTCCTTCAATTCTCATTGTCTTTGTCATACGAATTTCCTCCTCATGTTGTTTTGTATGATCATCAGTTATATCTTGATGCTCTGACAACACTCGTTTGGTCACCGGATTATGCACCGGTTTGTCATGTGAGGCGTCATGCATTTTGAACAGATTCAGTCTGAGCGCATTCATACAGACCGTGAAACTGGACAGGCTCATCGCGGCTGCTCCGATCATCGGATTCATTTTCCAGGCGAACAACCCTGCTGCCAGCGGAATACAGATAACATTGTAGAAAAAGGCCCAGAACAGGTTCTGATGAATATCCCTCAGAGTAGCCCGGCTCAGGCGGATGGCTGCAGCGGCATCTGTCAAAGTGCTGTTCATCAAAACAACATTCGCCGAATCGATTGCAACATCAGTACCGGCCCCGATCGCAATCCCGGTATCGGCGCGTGTCAGAGCCGGAGCATCATTGATGCCGTCTCCGACCATTGCCACTTTTCCGCTCTCCTTAAGCGAACGGATGACAGCCTCTTTTTCGTTAGGCAAAACACCGGCAACCCACTCGTCCACGCCGACTCTCTCACCAATCGCCCGGGCCGTACGCTCATTGTCTCCTGTAAGCATGACAACATGCAGCCCCATCTTCTTAAACTGGCTGATCGCCTCTATTGAATCAGGTTTGATCGCATCTGCTACCGCGATCATGCCGATCAGTTTGCCGTCTTCCTCAAAGAACAGCGGGGTCTTTCCCTGCTCGGCGCAGGCGATTTCCGCATTTTCTGTTTCTTTGGGAATATCTGTATATGTGCGTATGAAGCTGCCGCTTCCGCCATGTAGAATATGTCCCTTGTATTCTGCCTTCAGTCCATTTCCGGGAAGTGCTTCAAAATGCTCTGCCGGCGTATCAGGCATGGTCCGCTTCTTTGCCTCCGCGACTATGGCTGCGGCCAGAGGGTGTTCGCTTTTCTGTTCTATTGCATAAGCTTTCTGCAAAAGCTCCTGCTCTGTGACGCCGCTTGCAGGAAACAGATCTGTCACCTCCGGTTTCCCTGAGGTGATGGTTCCTGTCTTATCCAGCACTATGATCTGCGTTCTTCCTGCATTTTCCAATGCTTCACTGGTCTTAAACAGAATTCCGCCTTTAGCGCCCATCCCGTTACCGACCATGATGGCAACAGGTGTTGCCAGGCCCAGAGCGCAGGGGCATGAAATGACCAAAACAGAAATCCCTCTTGCCAGAGCAAAGCTTAACGTCTGTCCGGCAATGAGCCATCCGGCTGTCACTATGACCGCTATGCCAATAACTGCCGGCACGAAAACACCGGAAACTCTATCTGCTATACGGGCGATGGGCGCTTTTGTGGCTGCCGCATCTGAAACCATATGGATAATCTGAGCCAGCGTCGTATCCTCTCCGACACGTTCGGCCCGGCATTTGATAAAACCGGATCGGTTCATGGTGGCTGCGCTGACATGATCTCCAACCTGCTTGTCAACAGGAATCGATTCTCCGGTAAGAGCAGATTCATCGACGGCACTGTCTCCTTCTGTCACTTCACCGTCAACCGGTATGTTTTCTCCAGGCCGCACAACAAAGATATCTCCGACCTGCACCTCATCTACCGGCACTTCCACCTCAAATCCGTCACGTATCAGAACTGCTGTCTTAGGCGCCAGCTGCATCAGGCTCTTAAGGGCATTGGTCGTCCGTCCTTTAGACATGGCTTCCAGCATCTTCCCTATTGTAATGAGTGCCGGAATCATGGCGGCGGACTCAAAGTAGAGTTGCCCGTGGTAGAGATCCATCAGATCCATCTGCTCTGCTCCGCGTGCAATCATGCCGCACATCTCGTAAAAAACAAATGTGCTCCAGGCGAACGATACGGATGATCCTAACGCAACGAGTGTATCCATATTGGGTGCGCCGTGAATCAAAGAGGAAAAACCACTTGTAAAAAACTTGTGGTTGATGAGCATAACAATAGCGGCCAGAATCATCTGCGTGAGCGTTAATCCGAGATGATTATGACTAAAATAAGCAGGCAGGGGCAATCCCCACATATTATGACCCATCGAGATATACATCAGGATAAGAAGAAAGACAGCTGACAGGATCAGCCTCTTTCTGAGTCTGGGTGTCTCACGGTCTTTGAGTGCTTCTTCCTGTGCCGCCAGTTCCGCAGTATAATGTCCGCTTGTGCCGGCGTTTTGATCTGCGCCTTTCTCCTGTGCGCCGTATCCCGCTTTTTCAACAGCATCAATAATTTCAGCGTCCTGTGCTGTACCGGTGACGCCCATTGAGTTCGTCAAAAGGCTGACAGAAACAGTCTCTACGCCAGGCACCTTGGCGACTGCTTTCTCAACTCTAGCCTGACAGGCCGCGCAGCTCATTCCTGTTACAATATATTGCTTCAACGATCATTCCTCCAAGTCGATGACTATTTCATCAGTTTCTGCAGCACTCTTACAAGCTCATCGACTGCTTCATCTCTGCCAGCCCGGATATCTTCCGACACACAACTGTGTATGTGACAAGCCAAAAGCTCCTTGTTAAAACTGTTTAAAGCGCTCGTCACGGCAGAGACCTGTATCAGGATGTCAGGACAATACGCATCGTTCTCGACCATTTTCTGAATGCCGCGTATCTGTCCTTCAGCCAGCCTCAGCCGTTTGATCAACGCTTTCTGCTCTTCCGGCGTTCTTTTTTTTCTGCGCTCGCTGCAGGCAGGGCAGAGAGCTGCCTCCTCCGGGATTTCTCTGTTTTCAATTTGATTATCGTTCATCGCTTAGCCCTCGCTTATATACCCCCAGGGGGTATCTGTCATTATCTAAATCATATCACATTAATCGTTCGTGTCAAGACAAAGACCGGACATTGCACATGAAAAACCCGTATCTTTTATTAACACAAAGATACGGGCTGTTCTTAACGTTTTTTTAAATCGTGTAA
>JAEIGA010016680.1_pt1 | contig 11167 bp, 13 predicted proteins | sample 9270691 | NCBI WGS metagenome assembly JAEIGA01 (sample SAMN17057246, study PRJNA624740) | gut metagenome | biome: biome; isolation source: fecal sample | host: Bos grunniens | place: China: Xizang | collected 2019
AGGGTGCAGCAGGAGATCGAGAACCGTCGCTTTACCCCACCGGAAGGGTATACGTCCTTTTCCTGGTATCAGGAGCTTAAAAGACGTGCCGAACAGGGAGATACAGAAGCGGCCGCACAGTTACAGAGCCCTAGTATTTAACTTTAGAATCAATGAATTATGACACTAAGATTTTTTACAGACCATTGTAAGCCAGGCTGCAAGGTCATAAACAGAATCCGTAAGGCGGAAGGCGTTGTACTTAGAATTAGCACAGGCCTGGACAAGGCGCTGGTACAGTACGAAGACGGCTACAAGGAATGGACCGAATACTATCTGCTTGATTTTGAAACACCGGAACCATGAGTAAGATAGACAGGATCCTGGAGAAGTTACGTAAGCTGATGAATTTGCAGCAGTCGGCCGAAGCTTTGGGGAACGAAGGAGAAGCACATGCGGCAGCAGCCGGCATTAGCCGGTTGTTGCTGGAATATAACCTTACGCTCAATGATATTCCGGACGAAGAGAAGCTGGACAATCCTGTAGTGAGCGAAGACGTGCCTTTCAAAAGGTCTGTACCTGGACCATGGTTTGAAATCATGGCACAAGTATGCTGTACCTACAATTTTTGCCGTCCGTTGAAGATCAGCAAATTCAATTTCCGTACTGGACGTTATGCAAAAGATTCATTGCGTATCGTAGGAAGAAAGAAGAACGTGGAGATAGTCATGTACTTACTATCTTTTCTGGAACATACCCTAACAGCAGTCGGAAAGAAGAAATACCCTTCATACAGGAAGGATAGTATTATGCGTTTGGGGGTCACTCCTAAAACCGAACCCATGTTCATGAGATCATTTCTGGCAGGTGCCGTTTACGGCTTGAGGGATCAATTTATTGCGCAACAGGGAGAAGTGGCAGCCTCAACGGACATCAAAGCACTGGTAAAGTCTTCCGATGCCGACATAGACGCCTTTCTGGCCGGACAGAATATCGGAACAGCAAGAGCTTCAAAAGCAGAGATAGACAGTCGGATAGCAAGGGAAGGATATTCTTCCGGAAGAGAAGTACAGATCCACAAGGGCATATATGCCAATTCTGTAAGCGAAGATTTAAGACTTGAACAAAAATAACGAATAACTATTATGTCAAAGAAAAGAAAGAACATACTCATTCATCCTAACCGAATCGAAGACCTCGACAAGACCAGAGCCGAGCTTCGCAAGAAAGCCATCAAGCCGCAAGCTACCGGATATAGCAGCATTTGCCGCATCCGCAACACACGCTGGCGCCGCGACATAATCTTCAAGGCAGACTTTATAGCCGAGAAACTAAAATCCATGACGTTCATGGTATTCCATCCTATCGGAGAAGAAAAGACGATGATGCTGCAACCCGTTCCGCCAGAGTGGATCAACCGTACTTCCGTCTGCCATGTGCAGCACCGTTTTTTGGGTAAGCACAGAAGGTTTGCTTTCAAGGCCAAGCTTGACAGAGTTCCTGAACCGTGCGAGATTCTACGCCAGTGCGGCATTGATCCTCTTGCCCAGGGCTACACCTTCATGCTGGAGGAATGGGAAATCATGGATGATGTAATGGGAAAGATCCCTGCATACAAGCTTATCCCGCTCAACGCATTATGGTAGCCAGCTACGAACAGTTGAAATCACTTTCCCGTCGTGTACGTATTCCGGTGAAGCAGCATCATGCCATCGTCTACAGAGCGCACGGGAGAGTGTATTTCCGTGTTTCTGCCGGACTTCCTACGGATAAGCTCTACTATTGTCAGTCCATAGACTGGCCTATGAACCGCGCCTGGTACCGCCTTACTTTCCTTCCTGTACGGAATGGTGAGACGCCCAAGCGCCGTCTTGTCCCATCAAGGGAAGGAACGGAAGGCCTCAACTTCTTCGATACCGTCTTCACGTCCATGGCAGTACCGGATGGACAGGATCATATCCGCTTGCGTATAGTTCGCCGCAGCCGTATCGGCCGCCGCGGGCATTTCCGTATATGGCTTAGCACATTACCGGTACGTGATATGTGTTCCATTTGGCAAGATATGTGCAGGAAGGAAACGTAACATTTTATCTTAACCGAAAAAAAATATGCAGGAAACCAATTTATCGTTTCAGGGAATAAACCTGAACACCCCGGCAGATACATGCCCTGATGGGCAGTTGCAGACATGTGTAGGCTTGGAAATGCACAACGGGGCACTTCGACCATCATTGTTGCAAGGAACAGAATATACTATTATTCCACCCGTAGATGTCCAGCTTACCTTACTACATCGTCATAGCACTAATTCTTACGATAACTTTATATTTCTAGGTTCCGACGGACTTCTGTACGCATGTCCAGAACAAAATGAGATGGTTCCTGAATCTTTTTCTGTAATGCGATTGCAGCCTACCAGTGTCCGCTCTTTGGGAAATGTACTTGTTGTGCAGACTCCCCAAGGTCCTTATTATTATCTTTACAAGGATGATGAATACAAGTTTATTGGGCAAAAACCGCCCGAAATCAATATGTCTTTTGGACTTTACGGAAATGAAGTAATTAATTATACCACAGAAGAGAAGAGTTTCAAAGTTAGCAGATGGGCAGGAGGATACACTATACTAGACACTTCAACTTCTTACGATACTGCCTTTGGCGTAATCAACACGTTGCTTGAACAATATAAGAAACTTATTTTCTATCCTTTTTTTATCCGAGCAGCCTATCGTCTGGTTGATGGAACCCATTCCATGTTTACAAGCCCGGTATTACTCATTCCAGATACAAGGGGACCTCGTGCATTCTTGTCTGATGCTATAGTCGAAGAAGAAAATAACAATGGTACTATCACCATTACGGTTAAGGGAAAGCCTGCCGCACATGCCATTGGTACATATATACGTCAACGCATCAATAGTACCGAAGGACTTGAACGGTGGAAGGACATCATAGAAGGTGTAGATGTATTTATGTCAATTCCTACTAACCCGATAGATGTTGAAAAGGAAATCAATGAATTTGCTTCTCCCGATTCTATGCCAGCTTCATGGGGACAATATGGTTCAGCAAATGTGTACGATGAGCGTAATTTCCCTTACAATAGCGGTGGTGGTTATTTCCTTTTACCGCAAAAGGAAAATTTTCAGGAAGAGCTCTTGGCATCGTCGCAATTTTACTTGGTCAAGTCATGGACTTTGGATGCCTATCTTGAATCTGTGTCTAACGAGCCTCAGCAGATGGAACTGGATATACCGAAAGAAAACCTTCCTTTTGCAGAATCATTGTCCGAAACGCACGATTACCGCACACATGATACTATTATAGCCAAAGGATCTTTTGTTTACAATACCCGAATGCACCTGTTCGGTCTTTCTAGAATGCCGTTCTCTGGATTTTTACCAGAAAGTATGTGGCCATACCTATCGGGAGAAAATCAGGCATACACCATTGATGTGCACCTGAAGCAGTCTGACGGCCAATCGTTGGTGGTTCGTAGCCAGTCTAGCGAAAATTGGATAAAGCCTTTGTCCAGATTCTACTACTATCCTGACCAATCGGCCACAAGGATGGTCGTGTACGGTTCTGACGGCCATCCCGTACTCGATCTTCCTTTAAGCCCTCATCCTTACCTTAACGGATCCTACTATCTTGCTATATGGGAGTTGCCTGTACCTGCGACAGAATTGCCGGACATAAAACCGCTTCCAGAAACTATAATAAAAGAATCCAACAAGTTTATGGTATCTTCTGCCGGGAATCCATTTTCATACCCTCTATCAGGTATATATACTATAGGCAACGCACCCATTGTAGGATTGTCTTCTATTGTTACGCCATTGTCACAAGGTCAGTTCGGTTCGTTCGACTTGATGATTTTTACAGAGGAAGGAAATTACGCGGCCAGTGTCAGTAGCGAAGGTACATACTCCACAAACAAACCGATGCAGCGCGACGTGTGTATCAATCCGTCAGCTATTGTGCCTACAGACTATACTATCCTTTATATCTCACACAGAGGTTTGATGTCTGCAAACGGGAATACCATTGAAAGTTTGTCCGAGGCGATGGATGGACCGTCAGGTAGCGACGCTATACCTGACTTTATGCAAGGATTGAAGTCATATACCATATCCTATGACTACGTAGGACGGAGGATTATTCTTTTTACCGAAGGTAGTCCGTATGCGTTTGTCCGTAGTGCAGAAGGTATGTGGACTATGGCGGCATGGGGAGAAGTGTCCGCTGTTCTTAATGTTTATCCGTATTCTTACATACAAAGAGGCACATCGTTGGTGCGCTTGAATAAACCTTACGATACAAGTTCGTCGGATGAACACGAAGTTTATTTGGTTACACGTCCACTTAAATTTGGTACTTTACAACTCAAGTCTATACACCAGCTTATTGTGCAGGGTGTTTTGGGAAAGATTCAGGAATTGTCGCTTTACGTTTCACGCGATACAGTAAATTGGATACGTATAAGCACGCATAGCGTTTCCCACATCCGTAGCCGCCGTGGTACACCTTACAAATATTGGCGTATATATTTTAAAATGAAGATTAATGCCAGTCAGTACGTATCCGGAATACGCTTTCACGTTATACACCGTAACGAAATCAGGTTCAGCTAACAAAAAGAAAGAGGAAACGTCAATGCGTATCCTCTTTCTTTTACATTAACTCCAGTCATGAGCATTCCGGCTGAATCTTGTTCTTGCCTGCACGGCATATCTAAGCCTTTCCATATCAGAAATGAACCGTTCCTTATAGACGGCAGCCGTTTCCGGCCATTGGTTGATAAGCAGAGTGAACATAATGTGATCCACTATCATTCTATGTGCGTTGCTCTTGGCTGTTTCCGTCATACTCAGGTTAAAGTTGTCGGGCATGCAAAGTTCTAATTCCAGTGTACCGAACTTTCCAAAGCAATAGGAAAGTTCTACTTTTTCCGCATCTGTTTCAAGGCTGATACGTCCGCTTATGGAAGGCGTGTATTCCACTTGGCTGTTACCATTTGTATGCTCTATTTTTTTTCCTGTAGACGAAACTAGCGTTACTGGCTTGTCCGCCTTTACAGAAATGATATAGGGCGTGTTGGCAACCAGGTCATAACCGCCCAGTTTGTTTCTTACGGTTTCTGTGAACCGTTCCATTTCATTTATTCGCTCCAGGCGGTTATCGTCTGTGTCGCGGCCCATAATCAAGTATCGCTGGCACACGCGTTTTACTTCTCCGAATCCTTCTGTTATGGCTCTGGCTAGTATCGCTTTGGTCAGGTCGTCTTCAGGTATCATGATATCACTTCCTAGTTCTTCCGTTTCCGGATTTCTTTGCAAGGTTCGGCCGATAATGTTACATTCAGTAGTAACATCATTTACGATCTGATTTTTCAGCAGACTGATAATTACGGGAATCTCTCTCATATTATACAGTTATTGGTTGGATATTAAATGTTCTCCACATTTTGTAATGGCTGCTTCCTGTTGTCGGCAACATTCTTCACTACGTAAAGTAATGATTTCTCCTTTTATTGCTTGCATACCAGGCCTCATCATTACATTGTCCCTTTTCCTTTTTGAATATTCGCTCTCGGGAACTATTGTCTTATCTTTTTGAATTAATGCATCCGTTGCTGTTTTCATGTGAGTGACAGCTGTAGTTCCGTACACTTCCGCAAGACTTGATGCGGGCGTAGTCTGTAACCATCTGGAAGCTATATAATAAGCGAAAAATAGCCTGATTCCGCTTTCTATAAGATTATAGACGGATTTGTCCGCGTTTTTTTGTTCCTTGATTTTTATCAGGATAGTATCTCCTTCAAGTATCATGTCTACGCAGTTGCTTTGTGAAAGCTTTTTCCGTAGTTCTCCTTCCACTAGCGGGACTGCTTCACTCATATAAACCTCCAGCATCGGGAAATTGTCTTCGGTGATGGTGGTTTGCGTAAAAGCGTCACCGGCTGTAGCAGCTCTTGCTGTAAGCGCCATCGCATACTGGTACACATTGTTCTTGGTTATAATTATTTCCATACCATTTTTATTTCCAAAAATGGCAAAATGTGTCTTTTGTCCTACCATATCTTGCCAATCGTTTCGCAAGATATGTCCTTTCAGGACGTCCAAAAGATTTTCTTTGCTTAAAAACAATCTTCTATGCCGAATACAGAAAACATAACAGATTCCCTATTGTTTGATCGCCGTTACTTCGACGGTGAGCGAAGGGCTGTGGAGTGGTTAATGACTGCATACCATGCTTACGCACGCTTGAAGACTTTTCGTGAAATGCGTGCCGAGTGCAAGGACTATGCTTATGGACGTCAGTACAATAAAAGCATTGTCGTGAACGGACGTCAGATGACAAAAGAAGCGTATCTAACGGAGAAGGGAATACCTGCTTTGCAGACAAACATCCTAGGTAAGATAAAAAGAGTGGTTCAAGGCCAGTTCCGCCTCAACGATACTGCACCAGTGTGCAGTGCACCGGATCCTAACGAAAAACAGGCGGCAGAAGTCTGGTCCGTGCTACTCAAACAAAACATGAAGCTCAACCGCCGTGACGAATTGGATGCCCGTACGTTTGAAGAGTTTCTCATTTCAGGTCTTCCGGTCTGCAAGGTGTCTTGGGGGTATAAACGTGGAAAGTTAGACGTCTGGACAGACTATGTAAACCCTAGTTTCGTGTTTTTCCCGGATTCCCTGGATTTCTTCCTGGACGATATCCGTTTTTGTGGCATGATCCATACATACGATTTTCAGGATATTCTGGAAAAGTTCTCCCATTCGGACAAGGACGACGAACGCTTGAAGGAAATCTATACCTACAGTCGTGACAAAGACTACCTTAGCTCTGAGTTTGCGCGTGACAAGCGCACGTTCAATATCGAAGATACGGATTTCTTCTTTCCTTCGGAGTACGGCAAGTGCCGCGTTATAGAATTATGGACGCGTGAACGTCGCCGTGCATGGTATTGCGATGATCCCATGTCTCCGGAGCCGTACTTCATGCCGTATGATCAGTTGCAAGCCATTAAGGACATCAATACGCAGCGTCTTGAATTGAACGTCAAGCGTTGGCCGGATGGTACACCTATGTTGGATGAAAGCGGACAGCCTATGTATTTCATAGATCCGAAAACATATAGTGATCAGAATCTTATCAAGTACGAGCGCCGTATTGAAGGCTTCTGGTATTTCCGTTATCTTTCTCCGGACGGACATGTATTGGAAGAAGGTGAAAGTCCGTACTGGAACGGTTCTGAATCTTTTCATCCGTTTGTTTTCAAGCCATATCCGTATATCGACGGCGAGTTCCATCCGTTCATCAGTGAAATCAAGCCCAGCCAGGACTATTTCAACTATTATATGATTGCGCTTGACTTCTATATCAAGAACGCTGCAAAGGGCGTGTTGTTGATTGACGAAGAAGCCTTGACGGATCAGATGGACATTAATGATATTGCAGACCAGTACGTCCGTTCAAACGGTGTCATTCTGTACACTTCCAAGAAAGGCGGTCGTCAGCCTGATACCAAGCAGGCTGGAAGTATTCCTGGAGGCTTCGATTACATCATCCAGCTTTCAAGGTCTCTTATGGAGGACGTATCAGGAGTGCAGGCAGCCTTGCAGGGCAAGCAGGCAGGGCAAAGCGGAGTGTTGTATCAGAGCCAGATATCGCAAGCCTCATCATCTATCCTTGACCTTATCCGTACTTATAACAGCTACTTGAACGAAGTGGCATATAAGGTAGTGAAGGTAATGAAGCATTTCTACCGCGGCCAGAAGATGATTTCCATTGCTGGAGAGCCTGTTCCGGTGAATCTTGAGACCATGCACGATGTGGATCTGGACGTTTCCATTTCAGAAGATATGGACAGTCCTGTTTACCGCGCCTTGTCAAACCAGTTGCTTATGGATATGGCGTATAAGGGCCAGATACCTATGCGCGTGGCACTTGAAAGCGGATCATTCCCAAATTCAGCCAAGATCATTGCTGCTCTCGACAAGTATGAAGCACAAGCACAGCAAATCCAGGCTCAACAGCAAGCTGCTGCCATGCCGAATGTTCAGAACGTTTAGTCTTGTTGTAAAATGGAAAAATCAATTGTTATAAATACATCGGAAGGTGGCGTTTCTACTATTCTGGCTGCCTTTCTCCAGGAAAGCGTGGGACACATGATTCCTTGGCTTATTGTTGCAGCAGCCGTAATAGTGTGCGACCTTGTAGTCGGCATCCGCAAAAGCTTGATGATGAAGGAGGAAGTGAGATTTAGCACGGCATGCCGTCGCACCATGGGTAAAATGGTCAGTTATTTCATGTTTGTGATAATGGTAGCCGCTATCGACGTGGCTGCACACGGAGGCGGGTTTATAGAAAAGTGGGCGTGTTTAGCAGTTTGCTTAATCGAGTTTTCTTCTATCATGTCAAATATATTGAAACCGAAAGGCTATGATTTCAATCTGGTAAAACTTGTCTCTGTAGTATTCGGAAAGCGTTTTGATGTAGAGAAAGAAGATATTGAAGAAATTATTAAAAAGGAAAAACCATGAAAGTATTATTGGATCCAGGACACGGAATAAACACTTCCGGGAAGCGTAGTCCGGACGGCAAGCTTCTGGAATATGCTTATGCACGTGAAATGGTTAGTTTGATCTATTACGGATTGCGTCGTGAAGGTATAGATACAGAGATAATAGTAAGGGAAGAAGTGGACGTTCCTCTTTCCGAGCGCATCTGTAGAGTGAATGATATATGCAAGGAGTTAGGACGTTCAAATGTAATACTTGTTTCCGTACATTGCAATGCTGCCGGTGACGGTTCAGAGTGGACGCAGGCTAACGGGTGGGAGTGCTATACTTCTCCAGGAAAGACCAAAGCGGACAAGCTGGCTACCTGTATCCATGAAGAAGCGCAGGTTTTCCTTCCTAAAACTACCAGGTTTCGTGTAGATTTGTCGGACGGTGATCCTGACAAGGAAGCCCGTTTCTACCTGCTCACTAAAAGCCTTTGTCCGGCCGTACTTACAGAAAACCTTTTCATGGACAATAAGTCTGAATGCAAATACCTTTTATCATTGAAAGGTAAGGCGGCAATAGCAAACATTCATATTAAAGGAATAAAAAAATACTTGCTTTATGAACAGAACAGATAAGTTTTTACGGATTTGGATAATTGCAGCAACATGGATTATGATTATTTGGCTTTGTTCAAGCTGCTCTACACAATATGTACCCGTAGAATCCGTAAGATACGATAGCGTTTTCTTTGAGAAAATCCGTAAGGACAGTATATTTGTACAGGATTCGGTATTTATACGTCAGAAAGGTGATACCGTATTTAAGGACAAATTCAAGGTTGTATACAAATATGTCTTGCTTAGAGACACCATGCTTACCGTACGACGGGATTCTATACCAATCCCTGTACCGGTAGAAAAAAAACGCACATGGTGGGAACAGACCAAGATAGATGTAGGTGGTTATGCAGTAACCATTATAGTCATATACGTATTGTGTCGTCTTATGCGGTGGTTTATCATGAGAACCAGAAAAGAATAGGAAAAGTCCGTTTGGAAGCAGATGTTTTTGTCTTCTAATAAATGTCAGCGGTAAGTTGTGATTTGCTATCTTTTAAAAACAACAGGAAACCGCACAACCATATCTCCCCCGTCATAAGAAGATGCCCCGCTAGGCAGTTGCACGGCTCCATAGAGCTTAACAACTGTCTAGCGTTATTTGTTTATGAATACCGAAATTATCCAATTCTATCACCGGGCTATACAAACCGTATGCAAGGTTACAGGTCAGGAGGAGATCTTTCACACCAATCGCGAAGAATCCGTCGATGCACGGACCATCCTTATTCACATTCTTTCACAGAGAGGTATCACCGATTCGCAGATAGCCTCCCTTACCTCACTCACCCGCCAGGGAGTGAACAAGTTGAAGAACTCCGTCCGCTACCGAAAGGCCAAATGGTCCTTCAATTCCGACCTGCAACAAATTAGCAACGCACTCGCAACAAACTGTTTTTAGAGCAACGCACTTATGGGGTACTTTGTCGAGCCATAAGGCAAGAACTCTAGTATTAACTAAAAAAACTATTCGTTATGAGTGAAGGAAAAACTATCATCTTTGGCGGCGGTAGCGAATCACAGAGCATCGCTTCCATGCTTCCAGCATTGCTCCAGAGCAAGGGCATTGATTCTACAGCTTTGGCTGCATTGATGAACAACAATCGCGGCGGATTGCTCGGCAACAACGGTCTAGGCGATATTATCGCTTTGATTATTGTGGCAGCAATCTTCGGAAACGGTAACGGCGGAGGTCTGTTTGGTGGTAACAACAACAGAAACGCTGAAACTGACATGTTGATGCAAACGCTCAACCGCAACGGCGTGGACATCAGCCAGCTTGCACAAGCTGTGAACTGCTCGACAGACCAGATCCTTGCAGGTATCAACTCGGTAGCCGGTTCCATCTGCAATTTGGGCAACCAAATGGGACAAAACACCAACCAAATCATTACCGCCCTTTTGCAAGGAAACAATGCGTTGTCTACACAATTAGCAGGTTGTTGTTGTGATTTGAAGCAGTTGATTTCGCAGTCAAATTACTTGACTGAACGAGGTTTCTGTGAGACTAATCAAGTGCTTGCAAAGGGTTTCAGTGATATTGGTTATTCGTTCAGGGATCAAACATGCAACATCGAAAAAGCGATTGCGGCTTCGACTGCTCAGATTCTTGAAGGTCAACGTGCGGCAGAAATGCGTGACTTGCAGAACAAGCTCGATGCTTTGCGTGAAAAGAACTCTCAGCAAGCAGTCATCCTGAATAACGCACAGCAGACTGCACAGTTCGCCTCTATGCTCGCTCCAATTCAAGCAGATTTGGCTGAGTTGCGATGCAATCAAATCCCAGTGAAAAAGATTGCTTGTCCTGAAACCTATGTACCTGTTAATCGTGCCATCAATGAGAATTACGCATTAACACCCGCTTGTGGTTTCAACGCTTTCGGTAATTGGGGCGGATGGAATAACGGCTTTGGTGGCGGATCTCTTTGGGGTTAAATAAGGAAAGGAGGTTTTATGTCAACTCTTCTACCAGCTTATATTAACGTCAATGTCAATGGAATACCTACAATCAGTTCCTTATCGGTAAACGTGACTACTACTCAGGTGGCTTTTGAT
>JAEIGA010016681.1_pt1 | contig 11167 bp, 8 predicted proteins | sample 9270691 | NCBI WGS metagenome assembly JAEIGA01 (sample SAMN17057246, study PRJNA624740) | gut metagenome | biome: biome; isolation source: fecal sample | host: Bos grunniens | place: China: Xizang | collected 2019
AGCCCAAGCAGCGCACTCAGCAACGAATGCACATGAGATCGGAGCATCTTTGTCGCGAACGAACTCACCTACGTTGAAGCCGTAGCTTTCCTCACCACCGCAAACGAAAGTAGTCTCGCCCTCGTTCCTCTTCACGATGTCAGCGATCCACTTGAAGCCAGTGAGAACGTTGTATACCTTCACACCGAACTTCTCGGCGATAGCACGGAGGAGTTCAGTTGTAACGATAGTCTTCACGATGTACTGCTTGCCATCAAGCTTTCCGAGCTCTGACCAGCGGCGAAGAATGTAATATGTAAGGATCGAAGCAGTCTGGTTACCGTTGATAAGAACCATCTTTCCCTCATTGTCGCGGATTGCAAGACCGATACGGTCAGCATCAGGGTCTGTAGCCATAACAAGGTCAGCACCCTCGCGATCAGCAACTTCTACAGCCATTGCAAGAGCAGAAGGCTCCTCCGGGTTTGGAGACATTACTGTAGGGAAGTTACCGTCAACCACATCCTGCTCTGGAACATGATAAATGTTCTTGAAACCGAGCTTGTTAAGGAACTCAGGAACGATCTCGACACCTGAACCGTGGATAGGAGTGTAGACGATCTTGATGTCCTTATGTGCTGCGACAGCCTCTGGAGAAAGCATGAGAGTCATGACTGAGTCGAGATATGCCTCATCCATCTCGTGGCCCATAACCTCGATTGGAGCTGCATCCTCGCCAAGTTCAAACTTTACCATAGATGGGTCAGTAATCTTTGCAACCTCAGCTACAATATCCTTGTCAACCGGAGATGTAACCTGGGCTCCGTCTGACCAGAATACTTTGTAACCATTGTACTCCTTAGGGTTGTGTGACGCGGTGATCATAATACCTGCGTTCGCCTTCTTTGTCCTCACTGAGTAGCTCATGAGAGCGATAGGGTGCAGTTTTTCAAATATGTAGACGTGGATACCGTTGGCTGCCAGTACGTTTGCTGCGATCTGAGCAAATTCTGGGCTGTTGTTGCGGCTGTCAAATGAAATGCAAACGCTGAGAGGCCCTTCACAGTTGGCCTTCATGTAATTCGCAAGACCCTGAGTCGCCATACCTACTGTATATTTGTTCATGCGGTTTGTTCCGACACCCATTATTCCGCGTAGGCCACCTGTACCAAACTCGAGGTTTCTATAGAATGCATCCTCAAGAGCAACCATGTCAGTTGCCTGGAGTTCCCTGATCTGCGCTTTTGTAGCTTCATCGAAATTACCTTCCAACCAGCTGTTTACGATCTGCATGAATCCGTTTTCCATATGTTCAGTCTATTAGATGTTGTCTTTTTCGATATCCTTGAAATATCTGTATGTATTGACCTTGAGTTCACCTACTGCAAGTTCGTCAGCTACGATGATTCCATGTGGATGTGCTTGAAGGGCAGAAAGAGTGCACTTGTGTGAATATGCTCCTTCTATAGCCTCTTTCAGTGCATTCGCTTTCTTGTGACCGAAAGCAAGAACGAGAACTTCCTTCGCATCCATTACAGTGCCCACACCAACTGTAAGAGCAGTGGTTGGGACCTTGCTGATGTCACCGTCAAAGAAACGTGAATTGACCACGATAGTATCATATGTAAGGCTCTTTACCCTTGTGCGTGACACAAGTGAAGAGAATGGCTCATTGAATGCAAGGTGTCCATCCTCTCCTACTCCACCCATGAATAGGTCTATTCCGCCGGCTGCAACGATCTTCGCCTCATATGCTGCGCATTCAGCGGCAAGATCCTCAGCATTTCCGTTGAGTATGTTGATGTTCTCCTTCGGTACATCGACGTGGTCGAAGAAGTTTCTTGCCATGAACGAGTGGTAGCTCTCAGGATGTTCCTCAGGAAGTCCGACATATTCATCCATATTGAATGTGATTACATTCTTGAATGAAACCTCACCAGCCTTGTACATACGGATAAGTTCCTGATATGTAGCGACTGGTGTTCCTCCTGTAGGAAGGCCGAGTACGAAAGGCTTGTCTGTCACGGCAGCCTTTGCTTTGATTCTTGATACGATGTAGCGCGCAGCCCAGAGAGAGCCTTTAGCGCTATTCTCATTAATGATAAGTCTCATATTTTGATGTTAAAAAAGTTTTACAAATACTTCAATTGCTTGATACTCAGCCATACCTAACTCATCATAAAGGCGTGCTGTGTTTCCTGTTCTTTCCTCTGCCCTCTGCCAGAACTCGCGTGGATCCTCACCAGGGAAAGGAACTATATCTTTCTGAGAAAGGTGTCGGTAAATTGCATGGCGTTTCTTGATCACTTCGTCAGGACTGAGCGGAACGGCCATATCTACCTTGCCGAGTTCCCATTCCATCCACGCTCCCCTATAGAGCCATACGTGGCATTCCTTCAACCACGCCTCTCCCTGAAGCTGGTTGATTGCCTCAAGGACTGCTTCAGTACATACACGGTGTGTGCCGTGAGGGTCTGCTAGGTCACCTGCAAGATATATCTGGTGAGGCTGTACCTTCTGGAGGAGGTCAATTATTATGTCAATGTCGGCCTGTGTACGCTCGCCTTTCTTGATTCCTCCGGTTTCATAGAACGGAAGATTAAGGAAATGACAGTTTGTCTCATCGTTGAGACCGAATGAACGTACGGCACTTTTTGCTTCTGCACGCCTGATAGCTCCTTTCAGATTAAGTAGAGCTCTCGGTTCAGGTTGCCCCGGCTTCTTAGATGCTATGATTTCCTTCACTTCATCGAATCTGTCGCCGAATCCGAGTTCACGTGCTGCATCCATGTGCTGGAGCACTACGTCGTCGTGTACCGCAACGTTTCCTGATGTTTCATATGCCACATGCACATCGTGTCCCTGTTCAGCAAGTCTGATGAATGTTCCACCCATTGAAATTACGTCATCATCAGGATGCGGCGAGAAGATTACAACTTTCTTAGGGAAAGGAGATGACGGTACAGGTCTGGTGCTGTCATCTGCATCAGGTTTTCCGCCTGGCCATCCGGTTATGGTATGCTGAAGGTCATTGAAGATCTTGATGTTTATCTGGTCATATGGACCATATTGTTCGAGAAGCTCACCAAGACCATTGGCAAGGTAATCCTTCTGAGTAAGTTTGAGAATTGGCTTATGTACCTGCTCGCAAAGCCATACCACAGCTTTTCTTATGAATTTAGGTGTCCATTCACATGGACCGACCAGCCACGGAGCTACATTTCTGGTCAGCATTGCTGCTGCATTGTCATCAACATAGAATGTGATATGTTCATGATCCTGAAGAAGTGATGCAGGGCAAGCAGGATTCTTCTCATCTTCTGCTATCTGCTTGACTACCTGTGCCTTGTCTTCGCCCCATGCGATGAGGTGGATCTTCTTTGCCTTGAGCATTGTGGAAAGTCCCATCGCTATGGCCTTGTCAGGTGTCTCGTTCATGTCGCCTGCAAAGTTCTTCGCCTGTCTTTTGCGTGAAGCATAAGGCAGAAGTACTGTCCTGGTGCGGCTCTTCTCAGATGTTCCGCCTTCATTGAATCCGATTTGGCCTTTCTCACCTGTTCCCATTATCAAAAGGTCAAGTCCTGACGCCATTTCATCAAATTTTGCACAGAATTCGGTCACATATGCAGTATCTTGAATGGATGTCAATTTTGGGACATGAACGTTTTCAGTTAATACATCGATATGTGCGACAAGGTCAGAATAAAGTCTTCTGTTACGGCTATGGTCGTCAACTGGTGCCGGATAATATTCGTCAATGCTGTAGATCTCAACGTTCTTGAACGAGACCTCACCAGCCTTAAAACGTCTTACAAGACTCTTATACAGGGCTATAGGTGATGAACCGGTCGTAAGACCAAGCTTGAACACTCCTTCTTTGGCATTAATCTCTTCTACAATCTTTTCAGCAAGTCTTTCACATGCTGCTTCCTCATCTTCAAAGATATGTGCCGGTATCCTTTCAAATGTGTGCTTGATACCATAAGGAAGACCAGCCTCTATAAGGCCCCCGTCTTTAGGTAGTGCAAATTTTTTCATATGTGGTTATTATTATACATCCGACAAATTTAAATAAATTAATGTTATTAGGAAAGGAATTGGTAGGAAATTTAATATTCATATCTATAAAGTTCTTTAAAAGCAGGCATAACAGTAATTATAAGCATGTTCTTTATGTCGAATATACTGTTCTTTCGGAAAGGCTTACTCGTGGATTTTAGGTTACATTGGATTGTTTTTAAAAAAAAGTTACTACTTTAGCACTTTAATTCATGACTAAAACCTGACTTATCATGACACAAACTAACGGTAAATTCAAGAGGGCCATGCGCCCTATTGATGTTTGGGGACTTGCCTTGGGAGCAATTATCGGATGGGGATGTTTTGTACTTCCCGGAAGTGCTTTTCTGCCAAAAGCTGGCCCTCTTGGCACAGCAGCCGGTATGCTCATAGGTGCATTGCTTATTATCGTGATCGCTTTGAGTTACGGGTATCTTATCAGAAATTATCCTGTCAGCGGTGGAGAATTCATCTATGCAAAGGAAGCTATCGGCAAAAGGAATGCATTTATATGCGGATGGGGAATGATCCTCGCTTACTGGAGCCTTATTCCATTGAATGCCACTGCTCTGGCTCTTATAAGCAGGTATCTTTTCCCTGGTATCGTACAGCGGGGGCTTTTATATCAGATTGCCGGATGGGATGTATATGCAGGTGAAGTTCTGCTTGCTTCTGCATTCATAATCATTATGGCGTTGATAAACATACGAGGCATCAAGCAAGCTTCGTGGCTTCAGACTTCAATAGCCCTGACTCTCGTAGGCTGCATCTGTATCCTTACATTCTTCATCATGGGAAAAGCAGATTGGTCCAATCTTTCTCCAGGCTTCCCTGAGGGACGCAATTGGTGGAAAGGCGTTTTCAGTATAGTTGCCATGGCACCGTGGGCTTTCATCGGATTTGACTGTATCCCGCAAAGTGCCGAGGAATATAATTTCAGTCATAAGAAATCGACCGGAATCATGATTTCATCTATTCTGGTTGCCTCCATTCTCTACATAGCAGTATGTTCATTCACAGCAGCAGGACTTGAGCCATGGCAGGAACTTTTGGCAGAAAGAAACAACTGGCCTACAGGTTATGTTGTCCGAAATACGGTAGGACTTGTCGGTCTTGTCGTTCTTGGAGTTGCGATGTTCTGTGCTGTTATTTCGGGCATGAATGCATTCTATATATCGACATCACGCCTCATGTATGCAATGGCTGAGGAAGGTAGTCTTCCAAAATGGTTCGGTCACCTGTCTCCAAGATACGGCACACCTAAGAATGCTATAATATTCACTATGATTGCCAGCCTGTTCGCTCCATGGTTCGGACGTGAGATCCTTCTATGGATCGTCGACATGACTAGTGTAGGAGCTGCCATTGTATTTGCATATACGACCATGTCTGCAGCAATCATAGCGAAGCGTAATAACGACAGAGGACAGATGTGGCTTGGATTTTTAGGATGTCTCATTTCAATTTTCTTCCTGTCGCTTCTGCTCATACCAGGAATGCCAGGATATCTGACCTTCCAGAGTCGTGTTGTGCTTGTAGCATGGATTGCAATAGGATTAGTGTTCTACTTAAGCATCAGAAAGACATATGTCGGAAAACAGAACGGATTATCTGCTTGACGTGGACGAACTGCTTGGGCCGAAACTCAAGAAGAAACTGCCTCGATTTGCCCGAAATTTCCTGAAGAAACGAATTCATCAGGATGATATCAACGATTGTATCCTGAAAGCGGAACATTACAAGGGTGTAGGATTTTTTGATGAAGCTCTCGATTATGTGGGTATTTCATACCGTGTACGTGGGCTTGATAACCTCGACATGCAGAAAAGATATATATTCGCATGTAACCATCCACTTGGAGGTCCGGAGGCTCTCATAATCGGTTCCATCTTCAGGAAAATATATGGAGAGGGCTTTAAGGTCCCTTCAAATGAAATGCTTACATGTCTGAAACCTTTGAAGGAATTTTTCGTTCCTGTAAAGGTGTTTGCAAGACAGAGTCGTGATATCAGTGATAGAATTGCTGATATGTTTGAATCCGAGTCACAGGTAGTTGTATTCCCAGCTGGTCTCTGTGCAAGAAAGATTGGCCGGAAACTTACCGAAATGCCATGGAAGAAGATGTTCGTAACTCAGGCACGTAAATATGAAAGGGATGTAGTTCCCGTACATATTTCCGGACATAATTCAAGATGGTATTTTTTCCTAAGCAAGCTGAGCAGATTCCTGCGGCTCAAGATAAACATAGGAATGCTCTTCCTTGTAGATGAACTTTTCAACCAGAAAGGGAACGAATTCGTGATAACATTCGGTCAGCCGGTTCCATATGCGGTTTTTGATAGGTCAAAGACTGATATGCAGTGGGCTGCTGAGATTAAAGACAAGGTAGAACTCCTTTCCAAAGACAACGGCTGTACACCTAACATGTAAATCTTTACCTATGATACCTCCAATTATTGACCCTGTTGATGTTCAGCTCCTTAAGAAGGAATTGAACAAGGATACCTTCCTTCGTTATACCAACAGAGGTAACAATGAAATATATGTAGTGAATAATGAGACCGCGCCTAATGTTCTGCGTGAGGTCGGAAGACTCCGTGAGGTGTCTTTCCGTGCCGTAGGAGGCGGAAGCGGTACTGAATGTGATCTGGATCATTTCGATCTTGAAGACAAGGCATGTTTTCAACTTGTAGTATGGAATCCGGAAGATGATGAAATCATCGGAGGATACAGATTTACAAGATGGAAGATGGCATCATTCCATGAAAATGGACAGCCATATGTAAACACGGAACATCTGTTCGACTTCTCACAGAAGTTTCTGGATGAATACTTCCCATATTGTATTGAGATGGCCAGAGCTTTTGTGCAGCCTAAATATCAGTCTTCACAGGCCGGACGTAAGGCCTTGTTTGCTCTTGACAACCTCTGGGATGGTATCGGCGGCATTGTAGCTTCTGACCCATCGGTGAAATATCTTTCAGGAAAGGTTACTATCTACAGTTCCAGTCCGGATATGAGCCGTAAGGCTATGATTTATTATCTGGACAAGCATTTTGGTGACCGTGAAGGATTGATTACTTCCAAGCATCCTGAAACATGTACGGCTGAAGAAGCAGAGTATTTCGAGGAAATGTTCAATTGTGCGAGCTATAAGGAGAATTATCAGATTCTCAATAGCTATGTAAAATCCTTGGGTGATACAATACCACCTCTTATCCACTCTTATATAGGTCTCTCATCTACAATGAAGACATTCGGAACCACTTTCGATCCGGATTTCGGTGATTGCTATGATACGGCAATGCTAATAACCGTGGGAGATATCTATGATGATAAGTTCACCCGATACATTGACAGCTACTCAGATGAAAAATAGGCATTTTGAATAATTTGTCTATATTTGCATAGTACTAAAACCAAATTATTTTATGAAGAAACCTTTGAAACCAAGAGACCATGGTCTCGGTGTAAAGGCGTTTCGAGCATATGTGCAATATGTTAACTCGTGGTTATATTTCCGCAAGGAACATGTTGTGGGATTGGAAAATGTGCCAGCTAACGGAACGCCCCTTATAGTAGTATCTAACCATCAGAACTGTCTTAATGATCCTTTATGTGTCTGTCTTCAGTTGACTGACAGACGTATGAATTTCCTTGCGCGTGCAAATGTCTTCAAGAATCCTCTGTTCAACAAAGTTCTGCGCACACTCGGACTTCTTCCTGCTTATAGAATGGGATATGAGAAAATGTCCGAGGTCGCTAATAAGAATCAGGAGACATTCGATGCAGCAAGTGCCGCACTTTCCGATGGTGAGACAGTAATGCTCTACCCTGAGGCCGGTCATCAGGATAAACGATGGCTCGGAATATTCAAGCTTGGCTATCTGAGACTTGCCTTTCAGGCTGCAGAAAAAATGAATTTTGAGCAGGATATAATGGTTCTCCCATCATGCAATCACTACTCCAATTATTTCCATGCCAGAACAGAAATGCTCATAAGGTTCGGCGAGCCTATCTCCCTTATGCCTTATTATGAAAAATACAAGGAAGCTCCAAGAGAGACAATGCAGGAAATCAATAAGATCGTAAAGGCAAGAATTCAGGATATGATGCTGCATGTGGAAGACCTGGAGCATTATGACCAGATTGACTTCCTTCGCGAAAGTGCATATGGCAAGATGTATGCTATCAGAAACGGATTCAAGCACAATTATCTTCCATCCCGCCTTCTTGCTGACCAGAAATTTGTTGCAGCCGTGCAGAATGCTTCTGTTGAACATCCTGATGAAATGGAGTCTATTTATAATGATACAAAGACTCTTTCGGAAGGAATCCAAAAACTGCATATCCGTGACTGGTTGTTCGACAAGAAGACAAATACAGGCCATGCTATCCTGAGAGGACTGGGATTATTGCTGCTCCTACCTCTATTTCTTGTATCTATTGTGCCTACTGCTCTTCTGTTCATCATCCCTGAGATCTTCCTCAAGATACTTATCAAGGACAAGATGTTCCTCAGTACCTTCTATGTAGCTGTCAGCGCATTCATATCGATTCCATTATGTCTCATACTTCCGGTAGTGATGCTATGGATTTTTGCCGGATTCTGGTGGGCACTCGGTTATTTCCTCGCTTTCCCATTCATGTTCATTCTTGCATGGAACTATATGAGACTGTTCATGAAGTTCAGAGGAACATGTTCTTTTGTAGCAAGGAAAAACGCAAAGAAGATTGTAGAACTCAGGAATCTGAGAAAAGATATCTTCAGTCGATTGGATGATCTTCTGAAATAATAGCATACCTTGATAAATTAATATGGCGTGAATCTCTTTCGGGACTCACGCCATATTATTATCAACTTATGTTATGCTATTTTGCATCCATAGCCTGGCATGCAGTAATCGCTACCATCTTATAGATGTCGTCGACAGAGCAACCGCGGCTGAGGTCATTTACAGGACGTGCTATACCCTGAAGGATAGGTCCGATTGCATCCGCATTGCCAAGACGCTGTACGAGCTTATAGGCGATGTTACCAACTTCAAGACATGGGAATACAAGTACATTGGCATGGCCGGCAATCTCCGAACCCGGAGCCTTTTTCTGTCCTACTGAAGCAACAAGGGCTGCATCAGCCTGAAGCTCACCTTCTACCTTGAGTTCAGGAGCAAGTTCTTTTGCAAGTCGGGTGGCTTCAACTACTTTGTCAACTACTTCATGTTTAGCTGAGCCCTTTGTAGAGAATGAAAGCATGGCAACCTTAGGGTCAGCGAAACCGGCTACACTCTTGGCTGTCTGAGCTGTGCATACGGCAATCTGTGCAAGCTGTGCTGCGTCCGGCATAGGAGTGACAGCAACGTCACCTACCACGAGGACTCCATCTTCACCATATTCAGGTGTCTGGGTGATCATGAGCATGGCACCGCTGACACATGTGATGCCAGGAGCACATTTAATGATCTGGAGTGCCGGTCTCAGAGTCTCGCCAGTCGTTGAGAGCGCGCCGCTGATCTGTCCGTCAGCATCGCCGCTCTTGATGATGAGACATCCGAAATAAAGCGGGTCAAGTACGAGTTCTGCGGCTTTTTCTGGAGTCATTCCTTTGCTCTTTCTAAGCTCATAGAGAAGGTTTGCATATTCTGCTGTCTTCTCGCTGGTTGCAGGATCTATGATTGTGGCCTTTCCTATGTTCTTGAGACCAAGCTTTTCAGCCAATGCAAAGATTTCATCAGGGTTACCGATGAGGATGATGTCAGCGATCTCGTCTGCAAGTGACTTATCAGCTGCTGTCAGAGTACGCTCTTCGAGCGACTCAGGGAGCACGATGCGCTGTTTGTTAGATTTCGCACGTGCGATGATGTTTTCTATTAATGACATATCAAAGTACTGTTTTATCCTTGCAAATATAGTTAATATTTCATTTAATGTGTATTTTTGCATGGTTTAATTAATATATTATAGAATGAACAGAATATTATCTATTGTAGCCATTCTTGGCCTTACAGCCTGTGTTTCGCAGCAGGGAACCGATCTCGTTGACCGAATGTCACATGACCCAAATGCAACCAATACTGAGACAATCCTCCATGTATGGAGCTGGAACTTCCCAACCATAGCTGAAAACATGAAGCAGATTGCTGATGCTGGCTTCACAATGATCCAGACCTCTCCGGTGAACGCATGTTTCAGTCCAGAAGGAGGAAATATCAAGATCCTTGACGAAAAGGAGGGAAACTGGTATCACTATTACCAGCCGCTTGACTGGACAGTAGGTAACAATATCGTCGGTACAGAGGCAGAAATGAAGATCATGCTGGATTCAGCTAAGAAATATGATATCCGTGTGCTTGTAGATGTGCTTCCGAACCATACTGCATTCAATATCGATCTAGTGACTGATGAGTTCTATGCTGCAGTAGGTGGAAGGGACAAGATGTTCCATACCCATGGACTCGAAGGTATCAATGACTATAATGACCGTACGCAGTGCACCCATCAGGGTGTTGGCGGACTTCCTGACGTAAATACGGAGAATCCCCTCTTCCAGAAGTATTATATGGAATTTGTGAACAAACTTATTAAAATGGGTGTTCGTGGCTTCCGTTACGACACAGCAAAGCATATCGGTGTACATTCTGACCCTCTTGACATAGAGGCAGGTGTTACCGAGAATGATTTCTGGGATGTAGCTACAGGGCGCAAGGAGGTGCTTGGTGTCTCTCTCTGCATTCCTTTTGACAGTCTCTTCGTATATGGAGAAGTTCTTCAGGACAGGAATGTTCCAGAGGAGGAGTATGCAGGTTATTTCGGACAGACAGCATCTTCATACGGACATGTACTCCGTGAGGTATTATGTAAGAGAAGTGCAAAGGATATCGATGTACTTTCATGGTATCACAGAGCTGCACCAGAATATCTGACGACATGGGTCGAAAGCCACGATACATACTGCAATGCAAACGAGAGTGCAGGTCTTACCGATGCTCAGATCCGTACAGGATGGGTTTTCCTTACCGCACGCCAGAATGGTACACCTCTCTTCTACAGCCGTCCTATGAACTCGACAAGAGATAATTATTTCGGTGACAATCTGCTTGGAGCACGAGGAAATGATGAATTCTTCCAT
>JAEIGA010016682.1_pt1 | contig 11167 bp, 9 predicted proteins | sample 9270691 | NCBI WGS metagenome assembly JAEIGA01 (sample SAMN17057246, study PRJNA624740) | gut metagenome | biome: biome; isolation source: fecal sample | host: Bos grunniens | place: China: Xizang | collected 2019
CTCCCCGAGGGCAAGATGAAGAGCCGCGAGGGAACAGTTGTCGATGCCGATGACTTGATGGACGAGATGATAAACACAGCCCGCGAGACATCGGAGGAGCTTGGAGGCAAGCTCAACGACCTCACAGCCGAGGAGAAGGCCGAAATCAACCGCATCATCGGACTTGGCGCTTTGAAATACTTTATGCTCAAGGTCGATGCACGCCGCAATATGCTCTTTAATCCCAAGGAGTCTATCGACTTCAACGGCAACACAGGCCCATTCATCCAATACACCTACGCACGCACACGCTCAATCGGCCGCAAGGCAACCGAGGCCGGAGCCAAGAGAACATTCACAGCGCCAGAGAGCATCAGTGAGAAGGAGTGCAACATCATCAGAATGCTCAATGAGTTCCCCGCAGTTGTGCGCCAGGCAGGCACCGACTACTCACCATCGGGCATTGCGAACTACGCCTATGAGCTTGCCAGGGAATACAACCAGTTCTACCACGACTACAGCATCCTGCGCGAGGAGAACGAGGAGACAAAGGCATTCCGTCTGCTGCTCACCGACAATGTAGGCAAAATCATCAAGACTGCTATGAACCTGCTTGGCATCGAGGTTCCCGAAAGAATGTAATACAAAGCCACCTCACAATGGCCAAAAAGAGATACTATGTGGTGTGGAACGGCGTCCAGCCGGGCATATACTCCTCTTGGGAGGAGTGTCAAATGCAGATAAAAGGCATAAAGCAAGCCCTTTACAAGGCATTTGACACTCTTGCCGATGCCGAGCGCGCATATGCTTCGTCACCCGGACAGTACATTGGACAAGGTGCAAAAGGCAACGACAAGAAAACACCCGAGACGCTCCCGGCCTGCGTAATGAAGAATGCGCTGGCAGTGGATGCCGCTTGCAGCGGCAACCCTGGAATGATGGAGTATCGTGGTGTGTACATCGCTACGGGCGAAGAGGTATTCCACTTCGGCCCCATTTTCGGCACCAACAACATTGGCGAGTTCCTTGCCATCGTACACGGTCTTGCACTGCTGAAACAGAGAGGCATAGACCTGCCGATATATTCGGACAGCTACAATGCACTCCTGTGGATAAAGGGCAAGAAGTGCAAGACAAAACTACCACGCGACAGCAAAAGCGAGGAATTGTTTGGATATGTGGACCGCGCCGAGAAGTGGCTGAAGGAGAACAGCTACACAACAACGCTCATAAAATGGGAAACCGACAAATGGGGCGAGATTCCGGCCGATTTCGGCAGGAAATAGTCCACAGGACAACAAGACGGACAAGCATACACCAGCCACAGCAATATGAGGAGATGGAACTTGGCAGCGAGGAGATCCGACTGTTGCGGGAAAGCAACATACAGGAGATGTTTTCTTGGCAAAACAGCAAAAGGCAGAAGGCCTCTTGCCGCCATCGCCTTGAACATTTTGCTCTCCTACTCAGCATTGGCACTGTGCCAGTGCATATTCATACTTGTCAACCGCGACAAATATGATGCAGCTTTGACCTGCAGCAACATCTTGCCACTCACAAAAGGGTTCCTGATGTTTGCAACCACAAGCGTCTGTTACTTGAATACCATCTACATACTGCTCACACTTTTCCCTCTACACTACAAGGAAGGTAAAGCAATGCAATGCATCAGCAGGATAGCGTATGTAATACCCAACGCCCTTGGAGTCATTGCCAACCTGTGCGACAGCATCTACATACGCTACACCGACCGCCGCACCACCTGGGACATCTTCAACGAATTCGGCAACGACGACAATATAGCCAAAATCGTAGGGATTGAAATGGCAAGGAACTGGTGGCTTGTAATAACAGGCATTGTGGTTATTGCCGCGCTGTACAGGCTTTTCACACCTACAATTGGCACGATACAAGAAAAACAGGCATCCTGTACAAGCCAAATTGCAAAGTATTACCTGGGACGCACCACACTGCTGCTAACAATGGTGCCGCTGATTATTGTCGGCATACGCGGAGGCATAGGCAAGAGCGTGCGTCCAATAACGCTGAGCAATGCTACGGCATTCGTCACAAGCCCAAATGAGACGGCATTGGTACTGAACACGCCATTCACCATCATACGCACAGCAGGCCGCAAACCGTTCGCCCCCAAGGCCTATTTTGCCGACCCGAACGAGATGAATGAGATATACACCCCCGTCAGGAGCTTCGCACATAACACCCCGAACAGGAAGAACATCGTAGTGCTCATTGTAGAGAGCTTCGGCAAGGAGTATATTGGAGCCTACAACCCGCGTGCCAACGGCAGCCTGACACCATTTCTCGACACTCTCATAGGGAAAAGCAGGAGCTACAGCCGTTCATACGGTAACGGCAGAAAATCAATAGACGGTATGCCTTCGATACTCTCGTCAATCCCAATGTTCGTAACGCCGTTCATCTCCTCCTCGGCATCGCTGAACGATGTAAGCAGCCTGGCCGGAGAGCTCGGCAATTTCGGATACAGGAGCGCATTCTTTCACGGAGCACCGAACGGCTCAATGGGTTTTATGGCATATGCAAAATCCTGCGGATTCAACGACTACTACGGAATGACCGAATACAACGAATCGCCACTCCACAACGGGAACGATGATTTTGATGGCACCTGGGCCATTTGGGACGAGCCGTTCCTGCAATATTTTGCCGAGCAGATGAACGGTATGGAAGAACCGTTCGTCACCGCAGTGTTCACAGCCTCATCGCATCATCCTTTCAACATCCCCGACAAATACAAGGAGCGTTTCACGGCAAGCGGTGATGCATTCTTCAAATGCGTAGAATACACCGACTATGCGCTGCAACAATTCTTCAGATATGCCGAAAAGCAACATTGGTATGCGAACACACTGTTTGTAATAACAGCCGACCACACGAACCACAGCATAGAGGAGCGGTACAAGACACCGTCGGGCGAAATGGAGATTCCAATCATATTCTTCTCACCCGACGGAAGCGCACCATTTAAACCGGGCATAGACTCGACAATGATAGCTCAACAGATAGACATTATGCCCACTGTGCTCGACTATGTGGGCTATGACAGGCCTTTCATAGCATTCGGAAAGAGCCTCATCTCAACACCCGCCGAGAAGAGTTTTGCAGTCAACTATGCAAACGAGACATACAGATACTACAAAGGAGACCATATACTGCTGTACAATGGCGGCAACGACACCCCGCTGTCGATGTTCAACCTCGGGAACGACATTCTTATGAAGGAGAACATTTTAAACGACAATGGCGTTCAGGATGAGATGACACGTGAACTGCAGGCCATAATACAGCAATATATGAGCCGTATGACCGAGAACAGACTTACCATAGACAACGACACAATCAAACAATAAGGGAACAATGCCAACCATCATCTACCCATCCCCCATATTCGGCCCCGTAAAGAGCCGCAGATTGGGAATATCATTAGGAATAAACCTGCTGCCGGCCGACGGCAAAGTGTGTACCTTCGACTGTATATACTGTGAATGTGGTCTTAATGCTACAAGAAGGGCAAAAAGCGCTATGCCCACACGCGAGGAGGTTGCAAAGGCACTGGAGAAGAAACTGATTGATATGATGAGAAGTGGAGAACTGCCCGATGTCCTTACATTCGCCGGCAATGGCGAACCCACGATACACCCCCGCTTTGGCGAGATAATCGACGACACAATAAAATTACGCGACAGGCTGTGCCCCGATGCAAAAGTGAGCGTGTTGACAAATGCTACGCTGATAACACGCGATAGCGTATTCGAGGCACTGAAAAAGGTCGACAACAACATTCTCAAACTCGACACGGTAGACACCGATTACATTGCCACGGTTGACCGCCCCACAGGGAAATATGACATTGAAGCCATCATTGAAAGAATGAGAGCCTTTGAAGGGAGAGCTGTAGTGCAGACAATGTTCCTCAAAGGCGTTGTTGACGGCAAGGATGTGGACAACACAAGCGACCGCTATGTAATGCCGTGGATTGATGTTGTGAAGAAGATTTCGCCACGCGAAGTAATGATATACACCATCGACCGCGAGACACCGGTGGAGGGATTGCAGAAAGCCACACGCGATGAACTGGACAGGATAGTGGAACTGCTTGCGAAAGAGAACATCAAGGCCACAGCATCATACTAAGCAATCCTACTTCAACAGGTTGGAAAAACCGTAAAATGACGCCGCAATAAAGGCATATCTTGCAAACTTGCCGAAAGCCATAACAGCAATGACCTTGTACTTGTTCACGCGCATAATACCAAGTACCAGAAGAACAACCTCGCCAATAGCCGGCACAAACGAGAACATAGCTGTCCAATAGCCATATTTCTGAATCAGCATATTGGCACGTTTCATTCTTTTATCGGGTATGCGGAAGATTCTCTGCACCGTCTCTTTGTCCGTCAGATAGCCAAGCATAAAACAGGTTATGCCACCCATCGTATTGCCCACCGTTGCAACGACAGTGAGCCACACCGCGCTGAGCCCCAGGCCCAAAAAGAACAGCAGGAGCACCTCGCTTGCGATGGGGACGATTGAACCCGAGAGGAAAGACAGAACACCCATCCCCCAATAGCCATAATCCTTAAAAAAATCTATCAGTGACTCAACCATAATGGAAGTGATGCTATTGCAAGCATAATTGTATTGAGAAGAACAAAATAAACATTGGATAGTTTGGTCTCTTTCCTTGCAAAAAGGAATGATGCCTCAATTGCCACAAATGGCATCTGGCAAACATAGAGAAAGCCTGCACCGCCACCAAAAATGCAGTAAAGCAACAGTAGATATACATTCGCAACCAACACAAAAGAGAAACGACGGCGAAGAAATGGTTTTGAGGGAGATGTACCGCCAACAAATGTAAACAAAGCAGGCAACAGCACCGCAAGCACAAGAAGAATCAACAGCAGGCACAGGAGAGAAAAGCTTGGGAAGCAGACCTCGAACCCCGCAGACATATTCCCGACAAACGAATCAAGAATGCCATTCACACGCGGAAACACATAGGCCGTTCCCATCACAAGCCAGAACGGAGTGATGACACCCAGCAGCGAAGCGGCCACTCCCCTTGCCGAAAAGATGTTGACCATTGAGCAGAACAGCAGGTACAACGGAATCAGCCACAGGGCGAATGGAGTGATGAAGGCAAGGACTCCCAACAACAGAAACGAGGTGTAGAGAAGCCTTACCGGGTCGGCGCTATGCTGACAATGAAACATCATTACGATGGAAAGCAGAAAAAGCAGCGACGCTACCGCCACAAGCGGGTTCCCGTTTACAAACGTCAAAACAGCGACAAACCAGAAATAAAGCGCCCCTTTCCATTTTACCTCACGGTCAAAGAATGTCTGCTGTGACAGGATTAGCGCCGCAAAAAGATATATGAATGTGGAGACAACACGTGACACAGCCCTGCTCATAAAGAGCGGCAATGCAGGCTGTGCAATGGGCACAGCATAATCCGGCAACCAATAGGCTGCCGACAAAACCAACATCGACAGTACAAACAGTACCGTCGATGTATATCTGCCATTAGCGAATGAGCCGTGCAGCATCTTTTTTACAGGTCAAAACCGATATCGCCCCTGAAATACTTTTTCTCGAACTTGATGGCATTGGCCGAACGGAAAGAACGCTCAAGAGCCTCCTCGCGTGTAGCGCCATAAGAAACGGCTGCAATCACACGGCCACCGGCTGTCAGCACCTTGCCATCCTTTTCGGTTGTACCGGCGTGGAACAGGATACTCTCCTTCACATCCTCAAAGCCAGTCATCTCAAAGCCCTTGTCATAGTGCTCGGGGTAGCCTCCTGAAACAAGCATCACACACACTGCATTGCGCTCGTCGAACTCAACTGTCGCACCCGCAAGTGTTCCTGCAGCAACCATTTCAAACAGCTCGACAATATCACTCTTGAGGCGCAGCATAACCGACTCTGTTTCGGGGTCACCCATACGCACATTATACTCAATTACCATAGGCTCGCCCTCAACATTGATAAGACCGAAGAAGATGAAGCCCTTATAAAGCAGGTTGTCCTTGACAAGGCCATCCACAGTGGGCTTGATAATTCTGTTCTCAACCTTCTTCATCCACTCCTTTGTAGCGAACGGAACCGGAGAAATTGAGCCCATACCACCTGTATTCAGGCCTGTATTACCCTCTCCAATGCGCTTGTAGTCCTTAGCCTCGGGCAGGATAACATAATCCTTGCCATCGGTGAGCACGAACACCGAGCACTCGATACCATCAAGGAACTCCTCAATAACGACAGTCGCCGATGAATCGCCGAACATACCGTCGAGCATCTCGTCAAGGCTGCTCTTTGCCTCCTCCAAAGTGGGGACAATGAGTACACCCTTACCGGCGCACAGACCATCGGCCTTGAGTACATAAGGAGCCTTCAGCCCCTCGAGGAAACGGTAGGCCTCCTCCTTCTGCGCTGCTGTAAAAGCCTTGTAGGCAGCTGTTGGGATATTGTGGCGCTCCATAAAGTCCTTTGCGAAGCTCTTGCTTCCCTCAAGTTCAGCGGCAGCCTTTGTGGGGCCAATCACTGCAATGTTCTTGAGTCGCTCATCGGCAGCAAAATAGTCGTACACACCCTTCACCAATGGATCCTCGGGACCTACAACCACCATTGCAACGTTGTTTGCAAGTACAAACTCAGCAATGGCATCGAAATCGCACACTGCAATGTTCACATTCTCGCCCACCTCCTTGGTTCCGGCATTGCCCGGGGCAATGTACAACTTGTCGACCTTAGGACTCTGAGCTATTTTCCAAGCGAGAGCGTGCTCACGGCCACCGCTACCCAAAAGTAATATGTTCATAGTTTTATATTTGGCTTTAAATCGTTAACAGATAAATCATTTCTTGTCTCTCTTGCCACCGCGCAGTGGTTTGAAATCGTTCTTGTATGGCGACTGGCGTTTGCCATCACCTTTGCGATCGAAAGGTTTGCGGGCATCAGCTCCACCCTTACCGGCAAATTTGCCACCGTCACGGCGCTCGTCGCGCGAAGCTGTGCGACGCTCACCACGAGGAGCAAAACGGTCATCACGGCGCTCGCCGCGTGGAGCACGGCGCTCGTCCCAGCGCTCACCACGACCTTCGCGTGATGCAAAGCGGTCGTCACGACGCTCACCGCGTGGAGCACGGCGCTCGTCACGGGGAGCAGCCCCTTCACGACGGCCTGTTCTTTCGCCCTCACCCTCGGTGCGCTCCCTTCTTGCAGGTTTTCTGCGTGCCTTGTCAAAATATGCCTCGAGTTCGCGGCGACGACGCATTGACTCATCATCAATCTCGCTCGAGTAGTTGACATCGTTGTTCACACTCTTTGCCTTACGCTCGGGGCGTGTCTCGCCATCAAGACCGGTGAGACGCGACTGACGCTTGAGTGGAGCAAAATCCTTCTTCAACTCATTTCCCTCGCCACGGAAACCTTTGTATTTACCCTGGAAAAGCTCATACTTGCGGAATTCGCAATCAAGGTCACCGTTGAAAAGAGGAACGCGAGCCGAAGCCTTGAGGCCAATCTGGTCGAAGCAGTCGTAGTTATTGCTGATTACCCACGCCACGTTACCCTGAAAAGCGTGCTTCAGGCGGGCACCAAGGTCCTTGTATACCTGGAGCAACTTGTCGGGGACAAGACGCTCGCCATAAGGCGGGTTCACAATCATCAATGCAGGCTCGGGGTGCTCCTCAAAATCCTTGATGTCGCGGCACTCAATCTCAATGCAGTCGCCCATCATTGCCGACTCGACATTGCGGCGTGCACAAGCCACCATACGGCCATCGATATCATAGCCATAGATTTTATGCTTGAATTCACGTTCGGCCGAGTCATCCTCATATATCGACTTGAAGAGGGCACTGTCATAATCCTTCCATTTTTCAAACGCATATCCCTGACGGAACACTCCGGGAGCGATGTTGCGTGCAATGAGCGCAGCCTCAATGGGAAGTGTACCCGAACCACACATTGGGTCAATGAAATCACACTCACCGTGCCAGTTCGTAAGCATAATCATACCGGCAGCAAGGACCTCATTGATTGGCGCACGGCCGGTCTCGACACGGTAGCCACGACGGTGAAGCGACTCGCCAGAACTGTCCAGGGCAAGTGTACACTCCTCGCCGGCAATATGTATGTGGAAGACAAGGTCGGGATTATTGAGGCGCACTGATGGACGCTCGCCATACTTTTCATTGAAATAGTCGGCAATGGCATCCTTTACGCGATAGGCAACGAATTTGGAATGACGGAACACCTCGCTGTACACGACAGAATCGACCGAGAATGTAGAAGTTGTATCGAGATACTGTTCCCAATCGAAGGCCTTCACAGCCTCGTACACCTCGTCGGCGTTAGTTGCCTTGAAGTGGAGGAAAGGTTTCAATATACGCACGGCCGTCCTAAGATGGAAATTCGCCTTGTACATCATCTCCTTGTCGCCTGTAAAAGAGACCATACGACGGCCTATCTGCACATTATTTGCGCCTAAAGCGACCAACTCCTTTGCCAAGACCTCTTCCAAGCCCTGGAAGGTCTTTGCTATCATTTCAAATTCACCCATAATGTAAAAAAATAATCTTTGGGATTCCCCTATAAATATTATGCAAAGGAACAAAAAAAAGCAATGCGAATCAATAGAATGGCTTGATAATTGCAATTATTTGGATTACATTTGCGCTCCTGTTCCATAACCTGTCCGAAACAATGAAAAACAAAGCACGGATTATATCATTCGCAATATTCACGTCACTTGTATGTTGTGCCGTCTTCCTGTCGAGCAACAAGACACCGGAGCCGCAGGAGAACAACCGCACACAGCGCCTTATGCCCAATGTACTGCCGCCAGAAATACCCACAAGCATAGTATTCGCCGGAGAGACCATCGACCTTACCCCCCAGGACCGCCGCGAGCGTATGGACAAGGAGATGCTCTCGTTCACCTATTCGCACATAAACACAATGCTCATCATAAAACGGGCAAACCGTCTGTTCCCCATTGTCGAACCGATACTGAAGGAGTATGGAGTGCCCGACGACTTCAAGTACCTGATGATTATTGAGAGCAACGGCGACCCCGAAGCCCTTTCACCGTCAAAAGCGGGCGGACTGTGGCAGTTCCTTGAGAAGACAGGCCGCGAATATGGCCTTGAAGTCACCGAGGAGATTGACGAGCGCTACCACACCATAAAAGCGACACGTGCAGCCTGCGAATACCTGAAGGATTCGTATGAGCTGTTCGGCGACTGGCTCACCGTTGCGGCAAGCTACAACACCGGCCGCACGAACGTGACAAAGCGCAGGGAGAGACAAAAGGAGGATAAGGCCATAAACCTTGTACTGCCCGACGAGACATCGCGCTACATTTTCCGTCTGATGGCCGCAAAGACAATATTTGAAAGCCCGGCAGACTATGGTTTTATATTACGCAGCCGCGACCTCTACCCCACCATACCCATTGAGCGCGAGGTGACAGTGAACAGCGCCACAATTGACTGGGCCGATTTTGCAAAGAAGCACGGGTTGACCTTCATACAGTTGCGCGAGGCCAACCATTGGATAAGAAGAACAAAGCTCACAAACAAAACTGGTAAAAAATACAAGGTGCAGATTCCCGACAAGAAGGCACTGCGCTACAATCCCGCAAAGACAAAGGCCCACAATCCAAAATGGGTAATTGAATAACAAAAAGATGCTCCTGCCGTGGCAGGAGCATCTTTTACATATCGAGGACTTTTGAATCAATAGTTCTCGGGCTTAATCTGGAAGTATGCCTTTGGATGAACACATACCGGGCAAACCTCGGGAGCCATCTTGCCGATATGCAAGTGACCACAGTTGCGGCACTGCCAGATGCAATCCTTGTCGCGGCTGAACACAAGACCGTTCTGAACATTCTCGAGCAACTTCTTGTAACGCTCCTCGTGTACCTTCTCTACCTTGGCAACAGCCTCGAACATTGCTGCAATCTCAACAAAGCCCTCCTCGCGAGCCTCCTTTGCCATAGTGGGGTACATATCGGTCCACTCATAGTTCTCACCGGCAGCTGCATCTACCAGATTCTCAGCTGTGCTACCGATACCGTGTACAAGTTTGAACCACAATTTTGCGTGTTCCTTCTCCTGGTCTGCAGTCTCCTGGAAGATAGCTGCCATCTGCTCAAAGCCATCCTTCTTTGCTCTGCTTGCATAGTATGTGTATTTGTTACGTGCCTGGCTCTCACCGGCAAAAGCAGCCCAAAGGTTAGCTTCGGTCTTTGTTCCTTTCAATGATTTATCCATAGTTGTTTTTTTATTAAAAATGTTAATACTATTCTGTCTGCAATTATCTTAAAATTCTTCCAAACAGCAAAGACATTCTGCCACTTTTTTTACAAAAAAAACATAAAGGGCGCCCTTTTGTTCAAAAAGCGCCCTTTATTAGATTCGCAGATATCATCCTAACGCAGTAAAGAAATTCTAAGACTGCGCAAGAATAGATACTTCGCGTTGCTCAGTATGACAACAAGTTTTTACTTGCAGCAGCTGCAACGTGGCTTAATCTGCTTAAAGAAGTCGTTACCCTTGTCATCAACAAGGATGAATGCAGGGAAGTCCTCAACCTCAATCTTCCAGATTGCCTCCATACCAAGCTCGGGATACTCGACACACTCGATGCTCTTGATATTGTTCTGAGCAAGGATGGCTGCAGGGCCACCGATTGAACCAAGATAGAAACCGCCGTGTTTCTGGCAAGCGTCGGTCACCTGCTGGCTGCGGTTACCCTTTGCAAGCATAATCATTGAACCGCCGTTCTCCTGGAACAGGTCAACGTACGAGTCCATACGGCCCGCAGTTGTTGGCCCCATTGAACCACAAGGCATACCGGCAGGAGTCTTTGCTGGGCCGGCATAGTAGATTGGATGGTCCTTGATGTACTGTGGGAGACCTTCGCCACGGTCGATACGCTCTTTGAGCTTTGCGTGAGCGATGTCACGACCAACGATGATTGTACCGTTGAGTGAAAGACGGGTAGCAATTGGGTACTGTGAAAGTTGTGCACAAACCTCCTTCATCGGGCGGTTGAGGTCAACGCGTACAATCTCGCCCTCGCCTGCGTTGCGCAATGCCTCGGGGATGAGTGTTGCAGGCTGGTCGTCGAG
>JAEIGA010016683.1_pt1 | contig 11166 bp, 9 predicted proteins | sample 9270691 | NCBI WGS metagenome assembly JAEIGA01 (sample SAMN17057246, study PRJNA624740) | gut metagenome | biome: biome; isolation source: fecal sample | host: Bos grunniens | place: China: Xizang | collected 2019
AAACCCACGAACTCCGAATTTATTGCTCTGATCGCGGACAAGCTCCAGCTTCAGCTGAAATCCTCCGAGGTCGTGAATTTCTAAAATCTCACATTCATCGTCTTGATTGCAAGCGATCCATCGTGTAATACCTTTTCAAAAAATCAGCAGTGCCGAAGCACTGCTGATTTTTTATACAAATGATTGACAGACTGTGCGATTAAAATTACAATAAAGGTGTAAATAATGCCTTTTTACGCATACTACAGAAAAAGAGAGGAGCTTACAAAATGGCAGCAAAAAACATTACAGCAGAACAGTTTTACGAACTTATCGGTTCAGATAAACCCACGCTTGTGGATTTCTGGGCGCCCTGGTGCGGCTATTGCCGTCGAATTGCCCCTGTCTATGAGCAGATCGCAGACAGCTATGCCGATACGATCGAGGTCGTAAAATTAAATATCGACGAGGCGATGGCAGTTGCGCAAGAAGAGCAGGTCGATGTGATCCCCACACTGATCCTTTACCGCACAGGCAAAGCACTGGATCGTGTCGTAGCACCGCAGTCGAAAGCGGCGATCGATCAGTTTATTGCAGATGCTCTGAAAAAATAAGGAGGACACGCCTTGGACAATGCACATATTTATGATATGGCAATCGTCGGCGGTGGCCCCGGTGGTTATGCCGCGGCGCTTTATGGCGCGCGTGCAGGGCTCGATACCATTGTTTTAGAAAAACTATCCGCCGGCGGACAGATGGCGCTGACGCATCAGATTGATAATTACCCCGGCTTTCCCGACGGCATCGACGGCTTTGATTTGGGCGAACAAATGCAAAAGCAAGCAGAAAAATTCGGTGCAAAGACGTTCTATGCCGAAGTCACTGCACTGGAACTTAATAAAACGCCTAAGATTATTTACAGCTCAGAGGGCATCTTCTATGCCAAAACGCTCGTTCTGGCAACCGGAGCAGACCCTAAAACACTGGGCGTCGAGGGCGAGCAGGCACTTATCGGACGGGGTGTTGCCTACTGTGCCGCCTGCGACGGTATGTTTTACAAAGGTAAGACCGTGGTCGTGGTCGGCGGCGGAAATTCCGCGGCGGCTGATGCGCTTTTGTTAAGCCGCATCGCGCAAAAGGTCATCATCGTGCATCGCAGAGATTCGCTTCGGGCAACCAAGGTCTACCATGGGCCGCTCATGCAGGCAGAAAATGTGGAATTTCTTTGGAACAGCACTGTTTCCAAGCTTCTTTATGAAAGCAAGCTGACAGGCATTGTTGTCAACGACGCGCAAGGAAATGAATCTACGCTCTCGTGCGACGGGCTGTTTATCAGCATCGGCAGAAAGCCGGTAACCGAATTGGTGCAAGGCCAGCTCGCACTGGACGAGAATGGCTACATCTGTGCCGATGAAACAACAAAAACAAGCCTAGACGGTGTCTTTGCCGTTGGCGATGTGCGGCAAAAACAGCTCCGCCAGATCGTCACGGCAGTCGCCGACGGTGCGATGGCATCGCACATGGCCGAGCAGTACCTTGCCGAAACCGAATAATTAACCAAAACGCGCTGGTGTTTAAGCACAAGCGCGTTTTCTTTTTGTGTAAAATACGCACCATTTTTCGTCGCTAAATGTTGAAAAAAGTTTATCGCGTGCTATTATATAGTTGAGAAGTTATTTTTTCCTGTGAAAGGGGCTTATTTTATGGTTTCCAAAGAACTCAAACACTTGCGCAGAAAAGAACTCGTAGACATCATTTATCAACTGAAGAAAAACGAGCTGGAAAAGCAGGAGAAGATCGACGCTCTGGAAGAGGCACTGCAGGAAAAGCGGATCCGCATTTCTGTAGCAGGCTCCGTTGCCGAAGCCGCCGCAGATATTACGCAGATCTTTTCTGCTGCGCAAGCAACTGCGGATCTGTATTTAAGTGAGATCGCGGCCATGAAGGAAGAAACAGAAAAAGCATGCGCAAAAATGCTCGAAGATACCAAAAAACAAGCAGAAATGATTCTGGCAGAAGCCCAGAGTAAGCGAGGTTAAGACATGTCCGAAAAATCCGAGAACAAAGTATTTGTTCCCTCGTTAAAAGACATACAAATAGAACGCAAGCGCATTCGCAGAGGGTCTTTATACCGACAGGCACTGCGAAGCACCATCTCTGTATTGGTCGTTGTTGCCGCCGTTGCTGTTTTGATCACAACGCTGTTCCTGCCGATCCTGCAGATCTCCGGCGACAGTATGTCTCCGACATTGGAACACGATGAGATCGTTGTCCTTCTGAAAACAAAAACTTTTAAACGCGGTGATCTGATCGGCTTCTATTATCAGGGCAAAATCTTGCTCAAACGCGTCATCGCGCTTCCGGATGACGAGGTCTTGATCGACGCAGAGGGAAATGTATATGTCAATGGCGAAATTCAGGAAGAGCCCTATGTAACCGATAAGGGCTTGGGCGATTGCGATCTGGAATTTCCTTATAAAGTTCCGGCAAACAGCTATTTTGTATTGGGCGATCAGCGCTCTAATTCCGTAGACAGCCGCAATTCGGCAATCGGTGTGATTTCCCAAGAAGATATTATAGGCAAAATATTCATAAGAGTCTGGCCATTTCCCAGATTCGGATTTGTTTTTTAAAAACCGTTAATTTTACTTAAACGAAAGGAGGGAGAGCTTTGCAGGATATATTGGCTGAAAGTCTGAAAAGGCTGAAGCGAAACAAAATCTACAGAACGCGAATGATCGCACTCGTGCTGGTGCTCTCCCTCGTTGTTTCTATCAATGTGTTCTGGACGATGCGGCAACCGGGCCTGGCATTGGCCGGCACTGCCGATTGCAACAGCATAGAACACACCCACGATGCCGCCTGCCAAAGCGGCAACGCACCTTGTCTTCTGCCGGAGCACGTTCACAGCATTGATTGTTACGCCGATCCGGAAGCAGATGTAGAAACGCAAATTGACTGGCAAGGACTCTTTGCCGACTATCCTTTCACCGGAAACCTGCGGCAAGATCTGGTGGGCATCGCCAAAACGCAGGTCGGCTACACCGAAAGCGCGCTCAACTTTGAGATCGACAGCAGCGGCACGCGGCACGGTTATACCCGCTATGGTGCCTGGTACGGCGCACCTTATAACGACTGGTCGGCAATGTTCGTCTCGTTCTGTCTGCATTATGCAGGCGCAGATGAAGAAGACTTTCCCGGCAACATCGGCGCTGCTTCCATCGCAAAGCTTTGGAAAAACCGCGATAAATATGTTGACACCGGTCAATACACCCCCGTCAGCGGCGACCTCGTCTTTTTCAAAGACAACACCGTTGGCATCGTGGTGCAGGTGTACAGCGCATCTTTCTATGTCATCTGTGGTGATATTGATGACGCGGTGCAGGGTATGATGCTGTCGCTGACAGATCCGTCTATCGTCGGCTGGGGCATCACAGAAAGTGAACAACAAAATCAGGAAAAGCCACCGGATACCGGACAAACACAAAACGATCCGCTGGACATTTCCGGCGGTCCGATCTTTAACATTTATACAGCCAGCGCGCCACCGAGCGTTCAGCTCTATCGGCTGCGCAGTATGCGCGCGATCACCGATCTGCTGCCCTACCTGGAAGCCAACGACGGCAGCTATTTCTTCACGCTGCTGGACTTTAACAATGTGGAGCTGCCAAAGGACGCACAAGGCAACTACATCGCGCAGGCAGGCACACAATACAAGCTGACGATCAGCTTCACAAGCCCCAAGGGCTTCCTGCCGGGCGTTTATCAGTATCAAGTGCCCAACGGGCTTATGGTCGACGGCGGAGAAGGCATCTTTGTTCTCGACGATAATGAGCAAGTCGGTACATGGTCAGTAACCGACACGGGTCTGATCACGCTGGAATTTAACGAACATATCAACAGCCGCACAGAGATCACCCTCAGTGCCGCGCTGGGCATTCACTTCCCCGAGCAGGATACGCCTATCGACTTTGACGGAAAGATCTCCGTCATCGTGCAAAAACCGCAGCAGCAGATGTATCCGACAACGGCACAAAAAGGCGGCTTGCAGGGCGGTGATCCGTTCAGCTGGGGCGATGATCCGACAAAGATCTACTGGCACATCATCGTTGCCGGCAACAAAGATTCCCAGATCCCCGGCAGCATCGTACACGACAAGATATACCTTGGTCCTTGGAGTAAAACACACCGATATACCGCTTCGGATATTGCAGGCGGTCTGGATTTTGAAGTATACGATCCCTACGGCAACCGGCATATATGGCACGTTACCGCCGACGATCCACATTTGATCTGGGACGAGTTTGAATGGTCTTACAAGATCCCCAAAACAGTCGTCTGCGACCATTGCGGTGAGCTGGAGCTTGGCAACGAAGGCTGGTATTACAACATTCATTACTCTTCCACACCGGACTATGCCGGCTCTGCCGGTTCGTTCGGTTACGAAAACGAAGTAACGATTGACGGCGCGTATGCTTACTCCTGGGTCAACTTCTCGCACGGCAGTCTCAACGGCACGATCCACAAAGACGGCTCATTTGTGACGAATGCCGCTGGCGGCGCGTTCTTATGGGAAGTGCAGACAACCATTCCGGGCAGACCGCCGGGACAGCCGGCAGAAAATTGCTGGTATATCAACGACCAGATGCGCGTTTACAATGCCGATGGCATTTTCGTCGGGTACATAGAAAACGACTCGAATTTATCAACCGTATATGTTACCTACAACGGCAACACCTTCCGCGTTCCGCGCATTCAGGACGCAACAGAAAACGATCTGTTCGCCTGGGACGTCGGCTGGAATGCTATAGAAAACGGCGTTAACTACGGCCGTGCATTGTATCTTCTGACACGCTGTACCTGCACCGCGGAGTCCTGCCATTGGGGCGGCGGCTGTGATCCATACTGGTTCATGCAGGATAACGGTGTTGCCGCGCAAAAAGATTTCTGTCAATGCTGGACCATAACAGAAGATGTTGCCTTCACATTTGTTTATGAGACAAAGGATCTTTCCACCATCGAAAACTACGGTGGAATGGGCTACCATCTGCATAACAGCGCAGAGCTGTTCTATGTCCCTAAGGACGCCTCCGCAGGCGCGTCGGTGGCCTATGACGATGTATATGTTCCGATCCCCGGCATCTTCAAAAAAGAGCTGACACACGACTTTAACAAGTACACTGCGTCCTATAAGATCACAGTTAACGAAGCAAAGCTGGTGCTGACAGACGGCTCGCCGCTTGTCATTCACGATGTGATGACCGACACGCTGGCCTTCATCAGCGGCTCTTTGGTAATTACAACAGAAGATGGCGCAGGAAACATCACAACACTCCGGCAAGGTACAGATTTTACGCTTACCTATGACGGTACCGGCACACAAAAGGACGAAAGCGGAAAACCGGTCCACATTTTGGATATCGTGATCCTGCACCCGCAGCCGGTCAAGTACACGCTCGAATACGACACGACCTTGATCTACCCCGAGCAAGTCAGCGGCGGCATTAAATACAGCAACTCCGCTTCGATCACGCTCTGGGGTCAACAAATCAAGGACAACAGTGTTGAAAAGGTCTATGCCGACATCAACATTGCCGCCAAGAGCTATCGTGTGGAGCTGTACAAAACCTCCGCGGAGAATAATCAGGAATATCTGCCCGGCGCAGTCTTCGGCCTATACAACGCCCAAGGCGGTCTGATTACAACAGCCACCACCGACAATAATGGCCACCTCTATTTCCAGACCAATATCGTTCAGGGCATTATCCTGCGAGAGCATGTGCTCTATTACATTCAGGAAATGCGTCCCCCACCCGGCTATAAGCTGGACGAAACGAAGCATTGGTTCTGTTTCTGCGACAAGAAAATTGAAAATTGTGAAGTCTGCAACAATGTTATCGCCGGTGAAAATGTCATGCGAATACCTTTTGAGCAGATCGGCAAATTCAATTTGCAAAACGAGGCCGCAAGCTACGAGCTGCCTGCCACCGGCGGCAGCGGCATCTATCCTTTGATACTTGTGAGTGCGATTTTTATCATCACACCGCTTGTATATATGTCCGTTTGTAAACGCAAACGAGAAAGGAGGGGCGTTGGCTAGCTTCCTCTGTTTCGACGATACGCGTTGTCGGACGGACTAAAAACAAAAAACAAAAAATAAATAAAAATAAATAAAAAAAGAAAGGACACAAAACCATGAAAAAGTTAGTTACTATTTTCCTCGCGTTGGCCCTGATCTTCGCTATGAGCGTCCCCGTTTTCGCAGCAAGAACCGACTCCTACGAGCTTACCATTACCAACATTAAAGGCCATACCTACAAAGTTTTCCAGATCTACACCGGTGATGTTTCCGATGAGAACGGAACACTCGTTCTTTCCAACGTAAAATACGGTAAAAACCACTTCCCCATCGACGGCCAGACCGGCGACAAGGTTTCCGATGCAGAGCTGCAGACCTTCCTCAACTCCGCAGACCCTTCCAACTACTTTAAGAGCCAGATTACCGGCGATCCTTATGCCATCTGCAACGCCGACGGCACACAGGAATCCGAAACGATCACAGTTGCAGCCGGTTACTATCTGATCATTGACGTGACCGACGAAGATCAGCTTCCCGACGGTCAGACCCAGTCTCTTGTTCTGATGAAAATCGCAGAAAACACCACCATTGCTTCCAAGCACGCTTTTGTCGTTTCTGAGAAGAAGGTTGCAGATAAGAACGATTCTGTTGCTGTTGCAGACGACGATGTGGACTGGCAGGACGCTGCCGACTACGATTTCGGCGATGATGTTCCTTTCCAGCTGTCCGTTATCCTTCCCGACACTCTGCGTAGCTATGCCAACTACTCCCTGACCTTCCACGACAACCAGGCAGCAGGCTTTGACTACCCCACGAATTTCAACGTTTACATTCAAAGAGGCACTGCTAAGCTGTTCGACATTGCTGAAGGTGCTGACGGCTACACCGTAGCAGCTTGCTCGAGCGATAAGTGCGAGTTCAACGGCTGCTCCTTCACCGTTAATGTTGCTGACATCAACGCACTGTATACCCTGAACAATGTTACCTTCGAAAAAAATGACAAGCTGATCGTTGAATACACCGCAAAGCTCAATGATACCGCAAATGTCGGCAGAGCCGGCAACGTCAACAGCATGTATGTCTGCCACCCCGACGGCCACACCCCGATCGACTCCGTTACTGTTCTGACTTATGAGCTCAAGATCAACAAGATCGACGGTGCAAACAAGGAGGCTCTGGAAGGCGCAGGCTTTACGCTGTATAAGTGGATCGAAGAAGAAAACGACTGGATCGAAGTGAGCGACGAGATCAAGGGCGATGGCATCACCTCCTTCACCTGGTCCGGCATCGACGGCGGCAAGTACAAGCTCTCCGAGACTACCACTCCCAAGGGCTATAACACCATTGCAGATATCGAGTTTGTGATCGACGCAACGCACAAGACCATCTGGCTGGCTGACGGCAACTCTGCATTTGAAGATCTGATTGCTAAGAATGTTGCCGGTACCGCAGTCGTATTTGCTGACGCAGCCGGTGAAAACAGCATCGAAGACGGCAAGTTGGAAGGCAACATCGAAAACTACAAGGGCGTTGTTCTGCCTGAGACCGGCGCAGAAGGCACCTTCTTCCTGATTACCTGCGGCGCTCTGCTGACAATGCTGGCAGTTGTCTTCATGGTCACACGCAAGAAGATGTCCATCTACGAAGACTAATTTTTCATTCTTATTTTAATACGAAGCAGCGGCGGATATCTTAACCGCTATCCGCCGCTACCCCCAAAAAAGCAAGGCGGTGAACAGATACTTATGAAAAAAAGCAAAGTCGGGCTGATATTGGTTCTGATGCTTCTCGTAGGTGTCTGTGGGCTGCTTTACCCCTCGGTGAGCCAATACTGGAACACCAAGACACAATCGCGTGCAGTAGCAAATTATCAGGAAATTCTATCATCGATCAGTCCGGAAGGCTACAGTGCATATTTTGAAGAAGCCTATCAGTATAACCGGGATCTGGACGCACTTGCCTTTCCTTTGACAGATTATGGCAAATTAAATAATTACGAAAAGACTTTAGATGTCTCCGGAACCGGTGTTATGGGCTTTATCACGATCCCGAAAATCGGAATTGAGCTTCCCATATACCACTCCATTTCCAGTGAAGTTCTCAATGTTGCCTGCGGTCATTTGGAAGGCACCTCGCTGCCGGTAGGCGGTGAAAGCACACACTGCGTCCTATCTGCGCATCGCGGACTGCCGCACGCAAAGCTGTTTACCGATTTAGATAAAATGGAGCTTGGCGACACCTTCCAGATCACAGTGCTCAATCAAACGATCACTTATCAGGTAGACCAAATCAAGGTCGTTCGTCCAAATGAACTTGACGATGTGCAGATCGTTGCCGGAGAAGACCTTTGCACCTTGCTTACCTGCACACCGTACGGCATCAACTCTCACAGGCTTCTGGTGCGTGGAACGCGCATTGAAAATGCCGCGCCGAAATTGTATGTTACATCGAATGCTTATAAGATCGATCCGCTGGTGGCCGCGCCTGCAGTCGCTGCGCCGATGCTGCTGATTCTGCTGATCGTTCTGATGGTAAAATACCGGGATTCGGGCAGCAAGCCCCTGATCTCAAAGGAGGAAGATGAATGGCTAAAAGAAGATTTGGGTTTGTAATTGCTGCACTGTATTTGTGCGCCTGTATGCTGTCTTTTCAGGCGCTAGCCGCCTCTACTGCCGATGCCAAAGAGCCCATTTGCATAGATGAGAAAAGCAATCTGAGCGTTTGCTATACTTATGAAGAAACCGCCTTTTCAGATCAGCCGGTAACGCTTTATAAAATCGCAGATATCTCTGAGAATCTGCAATATTCGCTCACCGCCTCTTTTGCATCGACTAAGCTTATTTTGAACGGAATCCAAAGCAGCAGCGAATGGAATGTTGTTCGCTCAACGCTGGAAGTTCATATCCTTGCCAACCATGTCGTGCCAACGAGAACTGTCATGACCGACGTGTCCGGACAGGCAATCTTCACACAGCTTACACCCGGCCTCTATTTTGTTTCTGCACTCGAGGTTGCGCAAGCGGAAACGACCTGCAGTTTTGATTCTGCGTTAGTTGCTCTGCCCGGATTAGATGAAGACGGTTTTTGGCAGCACGAGGTTTGCGTGTCGGCTAAGCCGCAGGTCTTGCCTCCCATACAGCCAGACGAGGAAATTCATCTAAGCGTGCTGAAGCTTTGGAAAGGCGACGAAGGTCGCACCGACCGCCCCCGACAGATTGAAGTCGAGATTTTACGCAACGCAGAGCATTATGAAACAGTCATTCTTTCGCAGGAAAACAACTGGTCATATAGCTGGTCAGCGAAAAAAGACGGTGCAAGCTGGAATGTCATAGAGCGAAATGTTCCAACCGGATATACCATGACCGTACAGCAGCGCGATGCAACATTTATCCTGACAAACACACGCTCCGACACGCCCGACACACCAATCGAGCCGCCTAAGACCGGCGACACTTCAAATACGCTTGCCTATATTTTGCTGATGATTGTATCCGGAACGATGCTTGTTGTTTTAGGCATAATAGGAAAGAGAAGAAAGAAATGAAAAAGCAAAGAAATTTCACAATACAAAAGCTTTGTGTAATTGCAGGATTCTGCCTGCTATCTGGCGCGCTGGTAGCGCTTGGTCTTTGGCAATGGAATATCCATACTTCTGCAAAAAAAGCGCAAAGTTATGTCGCTTTGCTCCAAATTCTAATGCCGCCGTCGCAAAACGCCGTTGTGGAAGCACGCAGAGACAACACGATGCCGAGCTTTTGCGTTGACGGAACGGATTTCGTGGGAATCATTGAAATGCCCCGCTATGCATCTGTGCTCCCCGTGTGCGCAGACTGGGGAGACCCCAATCAATATCCTTGCCTTTTTGACGGCAGTATTTATAACCGCACGATCAAGATCGGCACCACCTCACAAAAAGGTCAATATGATTTCTATGCGCAAATCTCAGTTGGCGACAGCCTCTTCTTTACGGATATGGAGGGCAACCGCTTCTGCTACGAGGTCGCGGATATTCGCTATGAAAAACACGCAGATCAAGCCGCCCTCCGGCAAAAAGATGCCGCACTGACATTATTTGTCAAAAATGTCTATTCCCTCGAATATATCCTCATCTTCTGTAACCCTATCCATTGATAAAAACCATATGCTCCCTTTCCCCGCACTTTTCTCCCCACCGCCGAATTTAGCTAAAAAAGAAACCACACCAAACTTTTTCCTGGTGGAGATAAATAGAAAAAATCCGAACTCACAGAGTTCGGATTTTTCATGTATGGGAATAATGCGCAGGTTTAATAGAATGACCTGGGGTGGGGTGCATCTGCCCAAAGGGTGAGGTGCATTTTCAAGCAGGCGCAGTTATGCCACGATTGCATTGGCATTAATCCCATCTATCACACGCTTGATTCCAAGCCACACGGTCAAATCAGTAAAGACTTCCACAACGCTGCCGTTATCCGTAAACGGTGCACCTTGCAACACAGACAAGTCCTTCATAAGGCCGTTGTGGACAATATACTCCACGATTTGGTTCACGAAGTAAATCTGATTGCTGTCCAAAGCAGTGTCATTCAGGAACTCCGCAAAGGCTTCCTTGGCGGCATTCATATCCAGTCCCACGATCTCGCGAACAAACTCGCCCAAAGGCTTGCTGCCATACTCGTTTTCGTAGTCCTGCTTGGTGCCAAGTTCACTCCAAAGGATCTCCTCCAAGGCCTTCACATCCGCAGATGTCAGCGGCTGATTGGTCTTCAGCTTGGCAATGACCGCATTATCCTGGTTTTGACGGATGTAGAACTCAGCCTTCATCTTGTAGTTCTTCAGATCATCATTTTCTAGTTCGGATTCATTCCAATCCATAGAAATCAGTTCATCAGCAAAGTTTGTGATGTAGGTCATTCTGCCGGTGGGAATGTACTTGATCAGGTCACGCAGGTTCTCACGGATATGTTCAAACTCGTTGATGCCTGCGTTCTCCAGGTAATCCGTGTGCAGGATCTTGTTAATCAATTCACTCTGCACCATGATCTCCGGGATGTTAGCCACGGAAGCAATGCCGCTAACCTTTTTGAAGAGGTCTGTTCTTGCCTTGGCATACTTCTTGCCCATAAGAT
>JAEIGA010016684.1_pt1 | contig 11166 bp, 27 predicted proteins | sample 9270691 | NCBI WGS metagenome assembly JAEIGA01 (sample SAMN17057246, study PRJNA624740) | gut metagenome | biome: biome; isolation source: fecal sample | host: Bos grunniens | place: China: Xizang | collected 2019
ATCAGATTATGGAGGAGGGTAAAGACGCTGCTTTTGGTAAGCATATTCTTGGTTCGCGTTACGTTGTAACGGTAGATGGCTTTCAAGGCTTCTTACAACAATTGGCCGAAGTATTTCTGCCGGAAAAGAAACCGCGTAAACGTATGAGCGATGACAAGCAACAAAAGATTATCGACATGGTCAAGGCAGGAATACCGTCTTCCGAAATCGCTCAACAACTGAATATGAAGCCTGCTTCGTTGCATAGCAAGGTATATCAATTGCGAAAGAAAGGCTTGCTGCCAAAGGTTGAAGAAATGAAAATCGAAGCCATGGCGAAAAAGGCTCACGAGAAAGTAGAAGAACCGACCGAAGTAGGTAAAATCAGCACCGTACAAAACGTAATGACTATTGAGTTAGGTACGCGTGTGAAGAGTGCAATAACGCTTGCGGCTGCTATGTTAGTAATGGGAGTTGAGTTTACCGATGACCAACTGGCCGAGCGTGCGGTGAATATTACGGATAAAATTTTGGAAAGGATTGGGAAATGAGTACTTTGTTATTAACGGAACAAGAGCAGAGGTTGATTAGTCAATTGGCTGCTGATAGCGAGACAGGCAATCATTTGATTCGTCCGAGAAGCGAAGAATATAAGGCGTTGTTGGCAACTTTTAATGAAATAGTGAATAAAAAAGATGAGCAACGTACCGACAAAGAAAAACAAATTTGTGAATATTTTGCCGCTTGCAAAGATTTTGATGCATATAAAGCATTTTGTGAAAAATATGATACTTTTGCTAAATTATGAATACCTATATAGAAGAAGAACCTAACTGCTCAGCAGCGATGAATGACCAGATAGAATTTGTTCATCAACCAGAAGACGACCAGGAAAATGAATAACAAGATAAATAATAACAATTTGATGCAGAAGCCGTGCGTTCAGTTCCGTAATCATACAACAAACGGAGACCATGCGAAGCATTATGTTGGTTTAGCAGCCTATGATGCGCGGATAGTTATCGTTGTTAGTCGCGTACAGACTGCATATCCGGAACGCTACTACGGTTATCACATCATTCGTCATATACCAAAGTACGGATTTACAATAGAACGCACTTATTTCTTACAATACGAAACATTGCGTTTAATCCAGGGAGCAATTGAGGCTTTGATACGTTATGATAATAAAAAGGAGGATAACCTATGTTCTGGAGAATAATTATTGCTTTGTTAGCACTGTTTGGGGTCGTTGTATTAGTCTCTCTGACTCTGTTCGGTGTAATTATGTTAGTGTCGGTCAAAGACCTTGCTAATGACGAAAAAGATATCGACATCAAACAATAAATACGTTATGAAACGGAAAGTCTTGTTATTATGCGTATCTATACTAATGACGAACGTGGTCAACGCCCATCGCCACGATAGTATAGAAAACCGTTTAGCAAAGATGGTAGATGCCTTTGCTTTTGTTGAAAGTACCTATAATCCTGCTGCTATAAATGGCGACTGCGTGGGTTATCTTCAGATATCGCCCATTATGGTACGGGAGGTAAACCGTTTATTGGGAGAGGAACGCTATACTCTCAACGACCGTTGGGATAAAAACAAAAGCATTGAGATATTTTGTATAATAATGAGGCGAAAGAACCCAACACTCAACATTCGTAAGGCGTGTATCATATGGAACGGAAAGGGTACAAGCCAAGAATATGTTCGGGCAATACAAAGCAAAATGGAGAAATAGTAAAAATTAAGCGGTATGAATTTTGATAAGTTGAAAGTAGGCGATACGGTATATTATGGTTTTCTTGGAGAAAACGATGGTTTTGTACGTCATGCTAAAATCTCTCATATCAGAGATTGCGGGTATTTGCAATTCAGAGATAGCAATGGCGGCGATTTTATAGTTTTTGCTAATGAAGAGAAAACTACTCAAACAGAATATAATGGTAATATTGTTTCAACCAATGAACAACAAGCCATAAAATGGGTAGAAAGAAAACTGAAGAAGCGTTTGACCGATGCACAAAAACTTTGTAGAAATAGAGAATTTGCATTAATGGATTTTGTAAAAAAATATAAATCATGACACATTTAGAAGAAATTGTATATCATGCTTTGCGTGAAGTTTATCCTGATGTAGAAGAAAAAGATATTGATATAGAAGGAAAGTTAAAACAAGAATATCTTGGTTTAGCATCAAACGCCATGCAAGGATTATTGGAAATGGGAGGCACGCTCGGCAAGGTAATTGATACCGTTGTACCAGTTGATGTGATTGCCGATAAAGCATTCGAGATAGCAGATGCTATGATGCGTGGATATGTAAAACGTGTTGCAACATATAATGAATAGTAATATGGAAACGGTAAAATATCTTTGCGAGTTCTTTTTTGGGAACTTTTGGCATTGGGTAGGAGGTTTATTTTATTTGACTATCATATTTTGTTTGCCTTTGGGGTGGATTTATGGTAGAATAAATAATAACGATAAAGATGAACAAGATAAAAAGTAAGAAATTATGACAAGAACGGAAATTAAAAAAGAATTTAACAATGAATTAAAAGCGTTGTTAAAAAAATATAATGCTGAAATTTCATGGGATTGTGCGCCAAGTAGTGATACTTATGGCATATACGATAGTCATATAAAAATTGAGTTTAGGGATGAGAAAGGTTATTTTAGTGAAAGAACTCAAAATGGTTGTTTAGACGGTAGTTCAAAATTATATCAAGCGTGACACCCCAGAATTATTAGAAGGATTACAAAGAATACAAAAGGCTTTTGAGAAATATAAGAAAAAGAAATCCGTATAGCGAATTATTGCGAATAAGTGAAAAGAACCGTAATATCTTCCTCGAATTACAATCCAAAGAACCCATAAAAAGTTCTTTGGTATTTGTTATAAATAAAAGGATTTGTTTGTTAAATAATATTTTGTTAGATTTTTCTCTTCCTATAACGCAACACGTATAAATATACACATATTAACGATTGTAAAAATTCATTGTTATGTATATCGAAGACATCCCAGATGGAGTTGTAAATGTAAAAGAATATCGTAAATTCCTTATATTACAAAGGCATCCTATATTAACGGATACAACGTACATTGATAGTAATGGCGAGGAAATCAATCTTGCTATGTTGATAGATAAACTCCGTAAACGTATTGCGCACTTATCACCTCAGGAACAGGATGATATTCTTGAGCGTAAGAGCGAATACAATAAAATGAGAGCAAAAGTATCAACGGCAAAAGCAGTAGCCTTTGGGCATGCAGGTAGATACGGTGGAAACCGAAAAAAAGAAACATCCGCAGCACCTTTTCACCAAGATATAATGGAACTTTTGGGACGTATGTTTACGGTGAAAGAGGTTGTAAAAATAATGGGCGAGGATAATGGTATAATAATAACCGAGGAAGATGTTAAAGAAGTACAACGTCGCTTCTTGCCCGAGATAGAGCGTAAACGTGAGGAATTCCGTAATAAATTAACCGATGTGCGTTTGTATCATAAGCGTCCGCGTCTTGAGGAATTAGCATGGATGTATAGTAAAATGAAGAACCGCTACATTATATTAAATAGTACGGATGCTTACAACGCAATGCTCAGAACGCTGGAACAAATACGCAAAGAGTCGGAGGGTGATGTTTTGACCGTTAAGGGGGCGATGGATGTAAATATAGAGGTAACTATCCAGCAACATATTCAACAAGAGATTTTCAAAACAATTAACATTAAAGAAATAATATTAGGTAGGGTTGCGGCTCGTATGAATTACAACCCAATGAAACTTATTGCCGGATTACACAATAGTTATTATGCGAAGTTTGTAGATATTGGCGGAGATTATGACCCCAACGCTGAGATGGAATATCCTTCAAATAAGGCGTACGACTTTGCAGCCATTGAGCGTACAGCCGGAAGAGAGGTTGTTAAGATGGAGGAAGAGCCTATTACGTCCGAGGAAAGTAGTAGTGCTTCAGCGGTCAAACAAATGTTCTTGGAGAAAATTCGTAAACAAAAAGCGGATATGGAGAAGCGTGCTACTTTGGCGGATTATGCTGCTGAGGATAATCGTCCTGTTGCGGAGGATGAAGACGTTGTTAACAAATCGCGTCCTGGCGGTAGTAAAGATAAAAATCTCAAGAGTAGTAAGAACAGCGGTAGTAAGCGTGATTACTATACTGGTAAGAAAAAGTAACAAGGTTTACTATTTCAGATAATAACAATAAAGAAAAAACCTATGCGCCCCATTCGCAGCAAAATACATCGCCTTGTCGGCAACGCCATGACCGCTCTTCGGAGTGCTCTTTTCGCCGACGTGCTGCTGCTCGACCTTGGCGCACTTATTCACACCAAACGTATTCCGTTTGTTAATAATTCCGTTGTTAGTGTTAGTTTACTCAACCTGCTAACAGCGTACAAAGATGCCGCAGTGGTTGGGCGGTGGAAGGCAATGCTCGCCTATTGGGATGACGTGTAGGTAAATACGCGGAACAACGCTCTTAATCGCGACATGGTGTGAGTCGCTTGGTTTACCCAAAAACCTCTATGATTAAGACTCCGTTGGATTATACTTACATATTACACTGAGACAACCGCTCCTCGACATGCGCTATACGAGGGGCGGTTATTTTTTACAATAACAAAGTTATTAACATTAGAAAATGTTAATCAATAAACAAATTGTAAGATGGATAATCAAGTTGAAAAGTACGACCCTGCGAAAGTAATCGAGGGCATAAAAGACCGTATTAAATCGTCGTTCGTTGGTATGATACCAGACGATATGTGGAACGACATGGTAGAGAAAGAAGTGTACATCTTTACTACAGGAAAGATTGTTCCGCATCATGAGTATAAGGGTCAAGAAAACGGTCAATCGGTATATAATGATTGGGAGGAGAGAGTACCGTACGATGACAAACCAGTTTATGATAATTGGGGTAAACTTACCAAACCAGGAGAGATATCTCCTTTGCGTCAAATGATACGCGATGAGTTGAGAAAACGCTTTGAGACCGATTTGCAAGAATGGTTGAATAGCAAAGAATATGCATCCTTGTTTAGTACCTACGGTGCTCCGGAGGTTAGCAAGGCAGTTGAAGAGATATTAGTAAACAACGCTGATACTATCTTCAAGAACTTTATGGCGAGTATAATGCAACAAGCGTTTGATAGCATGAGGGGTCAAGTTATGGGTATGCTTCAAAACGGAGGGAGGTATTAACCCATGTCTTATCGTTATGTGAAAGAACTTGCTTTACCTTGTCCTATTAAAATATTAGGAACAGAGCATCAAATAACAAATTATAAAAGCGTAAACAATGCAGAGTTTATTCAATTAGATAATATAGATTATTGGTGGGAATTAACAATGCACAGAAGAACCGTTGTAATAGTAGAGCAAGAGAAATTAGAAAGATATATAATAGGAAACGAAATACCAAAATGAAGAAACTTATCAAGAAAATCGCACGTCGCGTCCTACGTCAGGAATTAAATAAACTTGATTCCGATGTTAGGTATTACCGCGAAAAGGCATATGGTAAACAAGACGTCATATTGCCTACATTGTTAGTTGATGGGATTGTACGTATGCTTCCAGACCCTAATGAGGCGAACCGTAATCCTATGGTGATAAAACAAAATTCAAAAATGAGTATGGGCGTTTACGAGTTAAGCATAACGGAATTTCATCCTGGCGTTGGCGTAACTATACTCGTAGAGCCGTTACATATCTGGATAACGATAACGCATCGTCGGGATAAATTACAAGCGAGCGTTCTGGGCTGTAATTTGGACGTTGATACGTTTTGTTGGGATTTAGCCCATTCCGGACTTCGCTTGGTAGATGATAGAACATTTGCTATGATTGCGGATTTTGGCGTCTCGAGCGTTAATGTAGCAAAAGCAGCGGGATTGTTGGATTATAAAAAATAATACCATGGAAATTATATCAAAGGAAATAATTGCTGCTGTTTTCAAAGCATCAAATGAGCATCTTGATAAAATAAGAGAAAATCTTGGCGAAGAAGGATTTTTCGATTTTTGTAATAGAAAATCTTTTTATTATGCCGGACTTCCAGCAGGTCATACATTGGATGAATATTTAACTGAAGCGGTTTATAATGAATTAAACCAAAAATATATTGATGAATTCTTTGAATGGCGTAAAAAGCATTTCAAAGTAATTAAATCAAAAATTCATCATGGAGACAGAGGGGAGTACTATTATTATGTGAAATTGTTTGATAATTTGATTTTTGCTATCGGAGATGAACAAGGTAATTATTCGGGAGGTGATACCGCGAATGCTGGAGATAGTATAGAGGATTTACAAAATCAAATTAACAAATTAGGTAATTCTACAGACGAACAAAAGATTGATTTATTTAATAAAATCCGAGCATACAAGGTAATTAATGATGAACAGTATAGGGTGATGATTAGTCAACGTAATAAATATCCTAAAGATTTTGATTTTTGTTCAAACATAAATAAATATTTACATGAAACACGTTTATGCAGGCGTCAGTCCTGAGTTAATGACTGACGGAGACTTGAAGAAAGAATTTAAGTATATAGGGCGTTTGCCTTTATATTTTCTCGTCAGAGGCAAGGTTTACGGTCGTGTGCCGGAAAAGTATGTTGCTGGTAGAAGAAACAAGCGTTTTATGCTTGCTCATATGGGTTATTGCTTTGACCGCTATTATGACCTCTTGAAAGAGATAGGTCGTCGCGGCATGGATGCAAAACCTCATCCCGACCGCTTTCAGTTAGTTCCCGCTGATTGCTTCCGCGTATTTCGTCCTACAAAGGATGATATAAAAGCATCAAAAGGAACAATTGGAGCATGATATGCATTTTAATTATGCTTTGTATTATCGTGGCGAACGTATCAACCTTTATCAAGCGTTGAGAAAAGTTAGGGAGGAATGGTAATGGGTAGCAGAGTAAGAGGAATGATGTTAATGGCTTTGGCGATGGCCGCTATGGCTAATACGGATTATCATAGACCGTATGGCGGAATTAACGACGGTAGGTATTACCCAGACTCTCCAAAGATGACGGGATTTACCAAAGCAGAGGGCAAGCGTCATTATAGCAAGAAAAAGCGTAAGGCGATTAAAGCAAAACAACGTAATAAGTGATATGAAAACAACTCACAATCCACCGTTAAAAGCAAAGTACAAATATCGCAAATTTTTGTACGAGCAAGGCGTTACAGCACCCGTCAAAGTGGCTTGTGAGGTATTAGAAGAAACGGAGCGTCAGTATAAGATACGTTTGCTTGAGTCTTGCGATAATTATCCTGTTCGTTGGGAACTTTGGGTTAAGAAATATAACATTGAATTAGCCGAGCCGAAAGCGACAAAGACATATGATTATTCCGGAGCATTTTGGAATGATTAGAAAAAAATTTTTGGTAAAATTAAAATTTTTCTTTGCCGTTTGGAAAATAGTTAGTAATTTTACTCGCAGAAAGGAATGGTAAAATCAACAAAGAAAATTCCGTAACTTTCTGAAACAAAGTAAAGATAGTAAAATAAATTGTAAAACAAAATTGGTTAAAAAATGAAAAATCTCGAACAAAAAGTCCTTTGGAAGGCAGTAGAACTTTCTACTTTTGCTCTCGGTTTGTTACTTATTTTTGCCTGCGCAGGTGACGGTTGCTGGAATGGTCGCTTGTTGCTTGGTTTAGTCCTTCTCATCGCCTCATTTCAGGCTGAGATTAAGTACAACAAAATAAAGGAGGGCAAGTAAGATGGCAACGCTGACGATTAAACCTACGGTCTCCGCAATACGTCATACGGAAAGCGGTAAATCCTATTGGGATAACAACGGTGCTTATAATGAAGAGTATTCCCGTTTGTATGACGAACTGGTTCCTGCTTCGGGGGACGCTAAAACGGTTCACGGTGAACTTATCAGAGCCATTAGCCGTTTGGGTTATGAGTATAATAACAACGGTAACTGTAATTCTGCCGAGCCTTATTACGCAGACCCAGAGTATGACGTTGATGACGATGGCGAGGAATATTGCATCAATGAGGATGAAATTGACCATATTGACATTGCTCCCTATTATGACCGCATGTTGAACTTTATCTCGACTTATGCCGAGGTAGAGGGACTGGCCGACGCTGCTCAAGTAGAGGAAGCGGTTGAGGGTGTTCGTTACGTCATCTTACAAGCACCTAATTACACTTCTGTGGGCGGTTACTTTCAGGAGAGTTTTCAGGCATGCTACAATGCTTTAACAGACCTTGTGATGCACGTTGTTTTGAATACCGAGGATATGCCTAATCCGGAATACGAGGAGGAACAATCATGATTATTGTTCAAGATAACGCTATTTCCGCATTACGCGAAATCTTTGAATTTGTAGAAGCGTTCGTAGATTACCATATTGATGAAAAATCAATAGACGGTCAACCTACGGATGCTGAGCGTATGCGTATCTGCTTGCCTACTTTGAAGGGTGTTATTGATTCAGAAAAGGTTGATAACATAGTTTCCCAAGAGGATTTGAAGAACATTGTTTATAATGCCGAAAAACGTGGTAGAGAAGCGGTACGTCCTTTGTATAAATATTGCGTTGTTGATAGCGATATAAGATACTGCTACGTTACTGACGATATTGGTAAAGCAATGGAAAAGGCTGCGAGCCTGAGTAAAACCTCCTCAGATTTTCAGTATGTTTTGAATATTCGTCAAGCGAATGACGGTAGTTACAAAACATTTTATGAGGCGAGATATTACGAGGGTAAGTGGTATGATACCGATATGCGGGATTTTCTACATTTTGATTACATATTACAAAGAGTCGGTTCTGATATTTATAAAATTTGATAATAATGTTACTCGAAGAATTACAACAATTATCAACGATTACTCAAGGCAAACAACGTGAGTATTTTGAGGCAATGCTTCGGGACGCTCGCGTTGTCCGTTGTAAGCCGATGAAAGATATTTTGCCTGAGTATTTAGTTAAGCGGATAAAAGATACTGTTAAAATTAAAAAGAAACAATGTTATCGCAATGCTACTTTGATAGCCCAGTTAGACCCTGATATACGTTATGTTGAGGGAAAGTTTGAGTTTCTGGGTATAAGTATCGAGCACGCTTGGAATGAGTATAAGGGGAGTTTCTTTGATATAACAAGCGAGGTGGCGTTGAAAGAAAATCCTGGTGACCGCGAATATCTTGCTCTTGGCGTTTATACCTTTGATGAGGTTATGGATGTTATTTTGAAGAGTGAGGTTTATGGCGGTATTTATCAAGCAAAGTTTTTACAAACAAAGTATAACAAAAAATAATATGGATTATCAAGAATATGATTTAATTTACCGCTCCAGTGATGAAGTGGAGCGTGTTGCTCCAAAGAATGGCAAGGAGTATAAACTCGAAGAACTTCAAGAAATTGTTGGAGGATGGATACAGATTTGTGAAGGCAATGACGGCAATATTCTTGTTATCGACGAGGAGGGGAAGTTAAAGGGTAAGGATATAAATGAGCGAGCAACGCAATGGTATCGTACTCATGTTTATCGTAATGACTATATTGTGGGAGATGCCTTGCTTTGTAAAAAAGAACGTGTAAAATGAAACAACCTATTTACATAACAATAAATCTGAAAAGACCGAGTTGTATTAAAATTCAGGTTTGGATGATATTTAGATTTTCTAATCCATTCAAAAAGCGTCAAGTGGGAGAAATAGTTCCTATCTTTAATCTTATCCCTCAAGTGGGATTTGCATTAGATAGAAATATGAGAAGTTTCTCAATACATTTAGGATGGCTTAACATTAAATTTGAATGTCACGGATATTTTTGTAAAACCATTAATGAAAATAAAATTAAAGTAAAATGATTGAAGAAATTTTAAGTCGTCAGGCTGACGCATTGGAGCAGATTGCTCAAAAAGTTGATTTTCTAACAAGCGCAGTTATGTGTAACATTACGAATGACTCATCGAAGGAGAATTCTCGTTACAAAGTAGGCGTTGACCTCGCTGAACCTACTAACTCTCCTGTGAGTCTTTTGATGGATAAAAAAGGAGAGAGTTGGGTTCGCGTTTGTACGCTTGATGAAGATTTTTGTATCGCTAAGAGAAATCTTGACGACGGCAAAGAACGCAAATGGGATGATGCTCAAGCACGTCTCAAGGAATTAGGTTTAACAACCTTTAATCGTAAACAAGCCGCAATCATCTCAGCCTATCGTAAGGAAATTGATGAGGCTTTGAAGAAAATTGGCGGAGAGCCGTTAAAAGGTTGGTTCTGGACCAGTGAGGAGTATATTCCTGATGACGCTAACGTGGCTGAGTACGGTGCTTACTTTGCATGGGGTTACAATGGTGACGACGGTACTTTGTGCTACGACGACAAGTACAGCGCCATCCAGTCTCGTCCTACTTGCCCATCGACTTCAATCAGAAAATAAATTGGTAAAATGTTATTCAAAGTAAAGTTTTTCGGAACAAAAGAATACCGTGGTCAAATAACAAAACAAACCGAATACGTTGATGCTCCTGAGGAGTCGGCAATTGAAGGTATTTTGAAGAACAGTCATGGTTATCAAAAAATCAATAATCTAAAAATCAGAAAGGTTGAAAATGAAAAAAATTAAACCTGAAGGATGGATAGGAATTGCGCTGATAGTAGTTATTGGCGCAATTACCTTTCTTGCGTACTGTTATGCTCCTATCCGCTATCATCGCGTTGGTAAGCGAGTAGAATATCGTGAAACGGTACGTGACGATGACTCAATGAAAGTAACTCGGACGACCGAGTATAAGTTAAGCCGAATTCATTATGATACCGTAACAAAACGCACAAATCATCCTACAAGCACGCTTGATGTCGCACCTCGTAAGTCTACGGTCATAAAAGAACCGTGCTGCTACGGTGATTTACAAATTGTAGATTTGAACGACGTTTTGTTTGAACCGAGCGACCCTTACATCGACTGGAACCATTGTTGTCTTGGTGATGTAGAAGATAGCATTTTGCGGGCAAAGGGTATTTATTATCACGTTGGGCTTGACGCATGGGTTAAAAATGTGCGGTGATTGTTATCCGCGTATATACGCTCGTGCGTTACGAGGTTACTATCCCAGCGATATATGAGTGTAGAATGTTCTCGGGAGTAGCGGGAATATATAGAGGG
>JAEIGA010016685.1_pt1 | contig 11166 bp, 8 predicted proteins | sample 9270691 | NCBI WGS metagenome assembly JAEIGA01 (sample SAMN17057246, study PRJNA624740) | gut metagenome | biome: biome; isolation source: fecal sample | host: Bos grunniens | place: China: Xizang | collected 2019
AGATTATACCTACATTGCAGACTCCCAATTTGAAAGCCATGTCACACACTTTTATCCGTGGAGTCGAGATAAGCTCACAATTGGGAGGTTTTGCCAAATCGCTTCAGGCGTTGAATTTGTGATGAACGATGCAAATCACCAGATGAACGCTGTATCTACATTCCCGTTTTACACACTGGAGGGTTGGGAGATGGAGCCTCCCGCTGCATCGGATATGCCGTTCAAAGGTAATACCGTAATTGGCAATGACGTGTGGATCGGTCAGAATGCCGTTATTCTGCCTGGTGTTCACGTCGGTGACGGTGCAATTATCGGTGCAAACAGTGTTGTGGGGAGCGATGTTGCACCCTATACCATCGTAATTGGGAATCCAGCGAAAGTCCTGCGGAAACGTTTTGATGATGAAGAACTAATCAATCTGCTTCTTTACTTCAAGTGGTGGGATAAGAGCATTGAAGAGATAAATAGTCTGATTCCGATCTTAACCTGTAGCGATATCCAAAAAGTCAAGGTTGAATTAAAGAAACGGCTGGATCGCTAAATTCCAAGTTATCGAATTGATTACATGGAGGCTGTCGCACAAAAATAGTGTGGCAGCCCCTTTTAGATTATCAGACTTGCGCGTCAAACGGCGGATTTGCGTGGATCATACACAAATCATATCGTAATGCCAACATAATATGTATTATGAATAGCTTTGCAATGGAGTTATTCTAATTATAACTGTTTTACAAAAGAACGAAATTTAAAAGACAATTCAAAAGGGAGCATGACATGGAATACACATTTCCGGTAACAAGAAACACTAATCCAAAACCAAAGCCGACTGACTGCAAGTCGCTTGGATTCGGAAAATACTTTACCGATCATATGCTGATCATGGACTATGACGAAGGAAAGGGCTGGCACGACGGACGCATCATCCCATACGGACCGATCTGCATGGATCCGGGTTCGACAACTCTGCATTACGGACAGATGATGTTTGAGGGTCTCAAGGCTTACCGAAATCCAGAAGGCGGGCTCAATCTGTTCCGCCCGGATATGAACGCAAAGCGTCTTAACCGCACCAACGAGAGAATGTGCATCCCTCCAATGGATGAGGATCTCTTCCTCGCTGCAGTTAAGGCTATCGTCAAAGTCGATGAGGACTGGACACCGACCGATCCGGGAACATCACTTTATATACGTCCATTTATCATCTCGCCGGAGGTCAGCTTCTCGGTACTGCCTGCCAAGAAGTACTGGTTCATCATCATCCTTTGTGCTGTTGGCGCTTACTATGAGGGCAATGAGAGCAAATTGCACGGCAGCCGTATCCTAGTGGAAGAGGAGTATATCAGAGCTGCTATCGGAGGTACCGGTTTCGCGAAGTGCGCAGGCAACTACGCATGCGGCATGATCGCCTCCTATAAGGCTCATGAGTTCGGCTGTGAGGAAGTCCTCTGGCTGGACGCGAAAGAGCGTCGCTATGTTGAAGAGGTAGGAACTTCAAACGCTTTCTTCAAGATTGGAGATAAGATCGTTACTCCTATGCTTACAGGTTCTATCCTCCCGGGTGTCACTAGAGACAGTGTAATAAAGCTGCTCCGTAAGTGGGGATATGAAGTGGAGGAACGCCGTATCGAGCTCGATGAGATTTTCGAGGCGATTCAGAACGGAACCCTCAAGGAAGCATGGGCAACAGGAACAGCTTGTGTTATTTCGCCTATTGGAGTTCTGAACTACAAGGGCGTTGACCACGTAATCAACAACGAAGTAGTCGGAGATGTAAGCCAGAAGCTTTATGATACGCTTTACGGTATGCAGATCGGTAAACTTCCTGACATTATGGGAGACTGGATCGTAAAGATCTAAGGTGGATCACAGATCAAAACGGGGAACTGACATGAGATTTACCAAAATGCAGGGTTGCGGAAATGACTACATTTACATCAACTGTTTTGAAGAACAGGTAGATGATCCGTCTTCACTCGCTGTCAGACTGTCAGACAGGCACTATGGAATAGGCGGAGATGGGCTTATACTCATCGAGCCGTCAGCTCGCGCTGATGCATATATGCATATGTTCAATCTGGATGGATCGGAAGGAAGCATGTGCGGCAATGGTATCAGATGTGTCGCCAAGTACATATATGATAACGGCATCATTCCTGAAGACAGAAGACATGCGGTCATTGACACGAAAGCCGGTTTGAGAGAGGTCAGCTTTGATGTTGAGGATGGATGCGTCACTTCTGTTACTGTCGACATGGGAAAGCCGAAGCTGGTAAGCGTAGGCCCTGAGTCCTTGAATTTATGCGGCGCAGAACTTATTTTCACAGCAGTCGACATAGGTAATCCTCATGCAGTTTTCTTTTTGGAGGATAATCCTCAGCTTGGAGATACCTTCTGCGATAGCAACGACCTGATTGCCGCCTCATATGAGAGATCACTTTTGCAATTTATCGACATAAAGAAGATTGGAGACATACTTGCCCGGGAAAGATTTCCTGATGGAGTAAACTCCGAATTCATAAGCATCAGCAGCCGAGGAGAAATATTCTTTCGCGTATGGGAAAGAGGTTCAGGAGAGACTCTGGCATGCGGTACAGGCGCTGCTGCCTCGGTATTTGCGGGAATCATGGCGGACAAAATCGATGATGAAGTGCTTGTACATCTCGCGGGCGGAGATCTTCTGATCAGATACGATCGGGCGACAGGTAAATGTTTCATGACCGGCCCGGCTGAAGACGTTTTTACCGGATATATAGGGGTATAGTTTTATCATTTTGTCATTCAAGGATGGGGTTTTCGTAAAGATTGTCTGAAGGAGAGATTCCTTATGATGGCGAATGAAGAGTATCACTTAGAATTAAAAAACTGAACCGGGGGAGAAGTGTTATGGACGCTCAGGAGATAATACGGTATATCGGCAATGCTGAGAAGAAAACGCCTGTCAGGATGTTCGTCAAGGAAAAAGAACCGGTCGATTACGGAAGCGCCAGAGTCTTCGGAGCGGGAGACAAGATCGTTTTCGGTGATTGGAAAGAGCTTTGCGGAATAGTAAAGGCGAATTCTGACAGGATAGAAGATATCGTAATTGAAAATGACTGCAGAAACAGTGCTCTCCATCTGCTCGACACCAAGAATCTCAACGCCAGGATAGAGCCGGGCGCGTTCATACGGGAACAGGTAGAGATCGGAGAGAACGCGGTTATTATGATGGGCGCTGTAATCAATATCGGTGCCGTTATCGGCGACGGGACAATGATAGACATGGGCGCTGTAGTAGGTGGCCGTGCCGAGGTCGGGAGTAACTGCCATATCGGGGCGGGAGCTGTACTGGCAGGAGTAGTGGAGCCGGCATCAGCTATTCCTGTGATTGTGGAAGATGATGTGCTTGTAGGCGCTAATGCAGTTATTATCGAAGGCATACGCATCGGTAAGGGAGCTGTTGTGGCGGCCGGCGCAGTAGTTACGCAGGATGTATCCGCTAATATGGTAGTTGCCGGTTGTCCTGCGAGGATCATCAAGGAAAAGGATGAACAGACGTCAACGAAGACTGCGCTTGAGCAGGACCTCAGAAAGCTGTGAGATAAAGGTGAACCTATGGCAATGAGAGACCACTTGAATGAAGCAGTTTACAGTTTGAGGAGGAGCGCTATCAGGGAGTTTTCCGCGATGGCTGCTGCAAGGAAAGACTGCGTAAGGCTTACTCTCGGAGAGCCTGATTTTGCCACTCCTGAGCCGATCTGCAAGGCAGCGCTTGAATCAGTTTTCTCAGGTGACACACATTACATAGAAAATAACGGATCTCGAGAACTCCTCGGCAGAGTAGCGCAATTCGAGAAGAATAAGAACGGGCTTGGTTATGAGGCTGATGAGATCATACTCACAGCCGGTGCTACTGAAGCCCTTTTTGTCTCACTTCTCGGGATCCTGAACCCGGGGGACGAGGTCATTATACCTATCCCGGCATTTGTACTCTATGAGGAAATAGTCCGCCTCGCTAGAGGAGTTCCGGTGCATATGGACACCTCTTCGGATGGTTTTCAGATAAAAGGGGATAAGCTCGAATCACTGATAACCGACAGGACGAAAGCGGTGATCCTGAATTCACCGAACAATCCAACGGGCTGCGTCTACGGAGAGGAAAGCCTGAGTGCCGTTTATAAAGCGGTGAAAGGCCGGGATATATTTGTTATATGTGACGACGTCTATAAGGCGCTTTGCTATACGGATGATTATCACAGCTTTGCGGAAAACCGCGACCTGAAAGAGCAGATACTGGTCGTTCAGAGCTTTTCCAAACCCTACGCGATGACAGGATGGCGTATGGGCTATCTTATGGCGGATCATTCCGTGAAAGAAAGACTCGAACTCGTGCACCAGTTCGATATAGTATCAACTCCGGCGATGTTCCAGAAGGCATGTATGGCCGCACTGGAGACGGACCCGTCATATATGTTGACTGAATACAAAGCGCGCAGGGACTATCTGATTTCCCGCCTAAGGGATGCTGGCATGGAGCTGACGGTTCCGGAGGGCGCTTTTTATGCTTTTCCGGACATATCCAAGTACAGAATGGATTCGATGACATTCGCACGGCACCTCCTAGATGAGGCAGGAGTCGCGGTGACGCCGGGAGCAGCTTTCGGCTCCGACAGGCATGTGAGGATATCTTACTGCTGCAGCATGAAAGCGATCAGTAAAGGAATGGACAGGCTGGAACAATTCCTGAGCAGCCTGTAGGTACATTTTCCCGCAAGAATCGGTCAATTTCAGGACTACAAAGGTGCAGTGATCTGCTCACCCGAGTAGACAGAAAGAGCAGCGAGGACTCGAGCGGACGATATATTCTGGTGACTATGCAGTAAGTGCTATACAACAGCTAGCGCAATATGTACGAATGAAAACCATTAATTGCGAAACGATCAGGAACGAACTGACGGAGAGTTCAGATGAAATCAGGCGACTGAGGGAAGACATCCACAGCCATCCCGAGCTCGGTAACAACGAATTCAGGACTGCAGACCTGATTGAGAGCTATCTGAACAGTTTGGATATAACAACAAAGAGAGTGCTCGGCACTGCGGTAATCGGTACTTTGCGCGGGCAAGCAGACGGAAGGACGGTTGCACTCAGGGCTGACATGGACGCTTTGCCTCTGACTGAGATCACAGAGGCTGATTTTGCATCCGTTTATAAGGGCAAAATGCACGCCTGCGGTCATGATGTGCATACGGCAGCTTTGCTCGGGACGGCAAGGATACTTTCAGCACACAGGGATGAACTCGAGGGAAATGTAGTTTTCCTGTTCGAGCCTGATGAAGAGGGAAGAGGCGGAGCAGCCAGAATGATAAAAGAAGGTTGCCTTGAAGGCGCAGATGCTGTCTTCGGCGCGCATGTAACGCCTGATCTCCCCTCAGGGAAGATCGGGGTCATGTACGGAAAGTTCTACGCCGCTTCTGATACATTCAGGATCGTCGTAAACGGCAGGGCATCTCACGGAGCTGTACGGGAGAAAGGCATTGACGCGTTGGCGGCAGCCGCTGAAATGGTCACAGCACTTCTCGCACTGCCGGGGCAGATCACAGACGACAAATGCGTTTTGACTGTAGGCAAAATGAACTCGGGAACGGCAGAAAACATAATGCCCGGCTTCGCGGAGCTCGAGGGGATAATTCGGACTCTCGGATCGGAGACCCGAGCCGCGATGGAGGAAGCTTTTCACAGAACTGTCCGTGAAATCGCCGGAAAAACAGGGACAACAGTAGTAATTGAATATAATCACAGCCATCCGGGCATCGTGAACAACGACGAAATGACAGCATTGGCTGAAAAAGCTGCGACCGACCTTTTCGGAGATGAAGGCGTGTGCAGAATCGATGGACCGACGATGACAACGGAGGACTTCGGGTGTTTTCTCAATGAGGCGCCAGGAACTTTCTATCATATAGGAGCGGGGTGCGAAGAACCTCTCCACAGCAGCGCTTTTCTGCCGGATGATGATGTGGCTATAAAACTTGGCGGGATGCATGCGGCTGTAGTTTTGGGATATTTGAAGAATAAATGAAAAGGGGACTGAGCCATGGGGAATTGTGCAGTAGTCGGTATTAACTGGGGGGATGAAGGTAAGGGCCGAATGGTCGACCTTCTGACAAATGAGTATGACATAGTAGTAAGATATCAGGGTGGCGGCAACGCCGGACATACTGTTATCAACGACAAGGGCAAATTTGCTCTCCACCTGTTGCCTTCGGGCGTGTTCAGGGAGAGCGTAGTGAACATCCTGGGCAACGGAATCGCGCTTGACCCTGAGAATCTCTGGAAAGAGATAGAGGAGGTCACATCAAAAGGTGTGAGCATAACCCCGGACAATCTCAAGATCAGCGACAGGGCATCACTTCTGATGCCTTGGCACAGACAGCTGGACGGGCTGGAGGAGTCCCGCCTCGCGGACAAAAAGTACGGGTCGACAAAGCAGGGTATCGCGCCTTTTTACTCTGACAAATATCAGAAGAAGACCATCATGGCGGGCGAGCTTTTCTATCCGGATCAGCTTCGCGCCCATCTGCAGGATCTGATGGAGTGGAAGAACCTCATCCTGACCGGAGTTTATGGGGCAAAGCCATACACCATGGAGATGCTCGAGGACTGGCTCGCGGAGTATTGCAATAAGATCAAACCGTTTGTGTGCGATACCGGTGCCTATCTAAGAGACGCTCAGAAGGAATGCAAGGAGATACTTTTTGAAGCCCAGCTCGGAGCTCTAAGGGATCTAGATTACGGCATCTATCCATATACGACTTCGTCCAATACGCTCGCATCTTTTGCCGGCGTTGGCTCGGGAGCGCCTTACGTCAAAATAGATAGAGTAATAGGTGTAGTAAAGGCGTATTCGACATGTGTAGGCGAGGGACCTTTTGTTTGCGAGATGTTCGGTGAAGAAGGCGACAGACTCAGGGAAGCAGGCGCTGAGTATGGTGCCAAGACAGGCCGTCCGCGCCGCACGGGCCCGATCGATCTGGTGGCGACACGTTACGGCGTGGAGATGCAGGGCGCGACATGCCTTGCGATCACTAAACTCGACGTCCTAAGTTACATGGACAGGATACCTGTCTGCACCCATTACAGGATCGGAAATGAGTTAACTGATGGATTTCCGTTCCCGGCTCTGCTCGACACCGCTGAAGCTGTGATAGAATACGTCGAAGGCTGGAAGTGCGACATTTCCTTAGCGAGAAAATGGGATGACCTCCCGCCTGCAGCGCAAAAATACATAGAGATGATAGAACGATCAACAGGCTGCCCTGTGAAATACATTTCGGTAGGAGCCGAAAGAGACAGGGTCGTCATAAGATAAGCAAAGAAATGATACTGGCATCATTGTTATTATATATGCACTGATACTAGACATACAGTATAGTCAACATGTAGATTCCGAACCCGGAAACTTATCATTATCATATTTACACTGGCCTTAGAAAAGACTATTTGCCATCGATAGCAATTACCGAAAAAGGAGAAACCATAAATGACCGAGAGATATGAATCCCCACTGGCATCGCGCTACGCTTCCGACTACATGCTCGGACTGTTTTCCGCTGACATGAGATACCGGACATGGAGAAAGCTCTGGGTCTCTCTGGCACGAGCCGAGATGAAACTGGGGCTGCCGATCACGGAAGAGCAGGTCGCAGATCTGGAAGCTCATACAAATGACATAGACTACATGTGCGTTCGACAAAGAGAAAAAGAAGTGCGGCACGATGTAATGGCACACGTGTATGCATACGGTAAAGTTGCTTCGTCGGCAGCAGGCATAATACATCTGGGCGCTACGAGCTGCTATGTCACCGACAATGCTGATCTCGTTATCTACAGAGACGCCCTTAGGTACATTCGAAAGGAGCTGGTCAAGGTCATAGCGAATCTGGCAAAATTTGCGGATAAGTATAAGTCAGTGCCGACACTCGGATACACGCACTACCAGCCGGCACAGCTCGTAACAGTCGGAAAGCGCGCGACACTGTGGATGCAGGATTTTGTATCTGACCTCGATGAGATCGATTTTGCCATCGGCTGTCTCAAGTTCCTCGGATGCAGAGGCACTACAGGAACAGAAGCGAGTTTTATGGATCTCTTCGACGGGGACGAGGATAAGATCGATGAGATGAACCGCATGATCGCGTTGGATTTCGGTTTTGATGAATGCTTTGATGTATGCGGTCAGACCTATCCGCGCAAAACCGACAGCCGCATCCTTAACGCTCTGTCATCGGTCGCGCAGAGCTGTTACCGCATGGCGAACGACATACGCCTGCTGCAGCACGACCGCCAGATCGAAGAGCCTTTTGGCAAAAACCAGATCGGTTCTTCTGCAATGGCCTACAAGCGCAATCCGATGAGGTGCGAGAGGATCTGCTCGCTCGCGAGATATCTGATGGCAGATGCGATGAACGCCCCGATGACGGCTTCTGCTCAGTGGATGGAGCGTACTCTCGACGATTCCGCAAACAGACGGATATCCATGCCGGAGGGGTTCCTATGCGCGGACGCGATAATTAGACTCGCGCAGAACGTCACGGACGGGATTCGCGTGAATGAGAAGATCATAGAAAAGGCGGTCACCGAGTACCTGCCGTTCATGGCAACCGAGAACCTTATGATGGAGGCGGTCAGAAAGGGCGGCAATCGTCAGGAGATACACGAGATTATAAGAAAGTGCTCGATGAAGGCTGCTGATCGCATGAAAAACGGAGAGGAGTGCGATATTCTTAACAGGCTTGCGGCAGAAGACCAACTGGGACTGGCAGAAGATGAGCTTCGTGAAGTACTGTCGCCGAAGCGTTATATCGGAAGGTGCCCTGAGCAGGTGGATACATATTTGAATAAGATAAAGCCGCTGATCGAAGAGGTATCAGGAGAGTCCGCGGTAATTGACTTATAGCTGAAATGAGGCAGAGATATCTGAGGCGATATAAGCTGCTGTGGCAGAGGGCGATCAATGCTGATAAGGGATTTTGAACATAGGGTGCATTGGGAGGAGATATACTGATGACCGCTCATGAGATATTAAGAGACGAACTCATCAAATCATATTCCGACGGAAACCGGCTCAACTTTAACGGATTGAGCAGAGATGATGTCGAGAAGGCCGCTCTTGTCATAAGCAAGGCCGCCTCTGATCTTCTGATGCGGGCGGACAGCCGCGGAAGGATCAATTCGGGTGACATAGTCGAGATCTGGAGTACTGCGGCGGCGAAGGTTTTCGGAAAGGAAGCTGAAGATGAGCCTGAAGGAGGCTGGCTTGTGCATACATATGATTATCTGAGAAACAGGCTTTTCCCACATATTCCGGCTCCTGAGGATTCGGAAAAGTTTGAGGCCGGCAGACTCAGTCTGCTCAAATTTATGCGCGCGGTATATGAATACGAGCGTAAATGCTGTGAATTTGATCCTATACTCGACATATTACTGCTCAGCGATGAAGAGATAAGAGAAAAAAGTTTTATAAATGAATACATAAAGATGAAAGCTCTCGTCAGAGAGAATTACATTTATGAATTCATGCGCATAGGCGCGGAGATCACTCCATTCAACACTCTTGGGCACATCAGCGGGGTTCACTATGTAGCGATGTACGCAGCCCGGCAACTATATAAGGCCGGTGTCACGGTCGACCTCGCGCTGATATCCGCTGCGGCGGCTTCGCACGATATCGGAAAGTACTGATGCCGTAAACACGAAGAGAGGCGTGTTCCGTATCTTCATTATTACTATACAGATTACTGTCTCGGGCGCTGCGGGCTGAAACAGACTGCGCATATCGCAGCCAACCATTCGACATGGGATCTTGAACTCGAAGATCTGTCCGTGGAGTCGCTTTTGCTCATCTACTCGGATTTCAGAACTAAGAGCACCAGGGAAAATGGCAGGGAGATAATACACTTCTACAGCCTGCGCGAAGCTTTTGATGTCATTCTCAGCAAGCTGGACAATGTCGATGAAGCAAAAAGGCTCAGATATGCACGAGTATACAACAAGCTGAAGGACTTTGAGGATTATATGATCGAACACGGAGTCCATACAGATATCGCAGACTGTGCTGACAGCTATCCTCGTGAATGCACCGAGCCGGTGGTACCTGTGAGGAGAGAGTACGTACTGCTCGACAGGAGCAGCGTCACTGAGCAGATAAAATACCGGGCGATAGATCACAACATACGTGTCATGCACAGGTTTGGCAGTGAGCAGCTATTCTCAGGTCTGGTAGAGGCTGCCCGGAGCGAGACTGACTGGAAGAATGTACGCACATACATAACCATTCTCAGAGAGTATTCGACCTACATGACAGACAGCCAGAAGGCTCTGGCTCTCAGATATCTGTACGATAATCTGGCGCATCAGGAAAGCGATATTCTCGAGCAGACCGCAGACACGATGGGGTATATCGTATCGAAATACCGCGAAGAGTACAAGAAAGAGCTGCCGGGGGACATTCCGGCGCCTGACGATAACATCACGAATATTTCACTTTTCAGGGAATACCTGGCGCTCATGCTGGATCCTGACCGCAAGTATACAGAGGCTCACCGGAAGTGGATCACGGCAAGCACGGATTTTTTCGTGCGCGCCGTTACCGGTAACTGCAGGACTTCATGCATACCCAGATATTTTGACATCCTGGAAAACTACTATATGCCTAAATACTATCTGGCCGGGAGCAAAATGAATGACGCCGCAACCGAGGAAAAAATCATCGTACTTATGAATACGGCCCTCGTGACCGATGCTGGTATCTGCACGGCAAGCTTTCGAAAGAGTATATACGATTTTGCCCGAAATGTGTCAGGAAAAGTCAGCAAAAGTGTGGATCTTATCGCGCTTGAAGTCCTCGAGCATTACGGTTTGATTCCAAGCGACGAATACGACAGGCGGGTAAGGAAGATCCTTGATCTTTCGGAGGGAATTATTACGGATGAGCAAATGTCTGCAATGTTTCTCGACAACCTCAAGCTTCATGTCACCTGGAACACCAAGATGGCAAACATTAAGGTGATGAAGCAGAACGCTCTTGAGAAAGCGGATCAGAGCAGGCTGATGCAGATTGCGACGCATTTTTCCAACCTGATCAAGGTCAGCGAAACAGTCACTGTCAGGAAGGAAGCCGGAAGGGCA
>JAEIGA010016686.1_pt1 | contig 11165 bp, 6 predicted proteins | sample 9270691 | NCBI WGS metagenome assembly JAEIGA01 (sample SAMN17057246, study PRJNA624740) | gut metagenome | biome: biome; isolation source: fecal sample | host: Bos grunniens | place: China: Xizang | collected 2019
CGTATCAACTCGTTAGTCTATGTTTACGAGGTACACTGTTGGAAGCACACCTGGACACTCATCAGGGAGTCTACATCGAACAAGGACCCACACACTCAGATAAGGGCGTGGGCGAGGTAGGTTTCATATTAAAAGTAGTAATCTATTATTTTAACATTGAAATATGGTTTAATAGGGGATGTATTTCATATTAGTTTAAGGTTTTATGTTAAGTTGATTGTTGAAAGACGATGATATGGCAATCATACTACTCAAGCAGGAGGACTATCTGCTGCATAAACTACTTACATCGCTCTCTGAACAATTCCTTGAGGATGGTGGTTTCAAAGAGAAAATGCACCGTATGCGTGTAGAGCGAAGGGCGAAATAGGCTGTTTAAGGAGTATAGGGATATTAGGGAGTTTAAGGAATATAGAGAGTTTAATGCTATTAAGTTGATCTCCCTAAACTCCTTACAATCTGATAGCGACAACAGAAACAAGCCTCCCTTTGTCAGCGTTGCGATTAAGGCGAGAGCAGAGCAAGTTTACTTGTTATGCCGAGCCACAGCAACAAAAAGGAGCGTAGCGAACTTAAAGGGGGATTTAGAGAGAATGTAAATATGAATGGTGGTGTCCTACACCACCACTATATTAAAAGCAACAAAGGCCTTCCCCGAACAACACAGCGATAATTAGTACCACGAGCTAATTTCTTGTCAGAAGTCGTGAGATGTGGTGCATCGTAAAATAAAACACTCTGGGATAGTACTGAAACGTACAGCCCAGAGTGTTTTAGTTTGGGATGTGCCGCAGATTGCGGCTTATCACAAGAAATTACTTCTTCATATAACCCTTAATATAGTGGTGGTGGCTACCGTAGCGGTTGAATGCTGCCTCGTCGAGAGCCTCCTGTGCTGATGGGTGAGCAACAGAGATGATGAGACGAGCGCGCTCCTGAAGGCTCTTACCATAGAGATCTACAGCACCGTTCTCAGTAACGAACCAGTGGATGTGGTTACGTGTAGTAACAACACCTGCACCCTCGGTCAAAGCGTCAGAGATCTTTGATACACCCTTATTGGTGATTGAAGGCATAGCGATAATTGCCTTACCACCCTTAGAGAGTGATGCACCATAGATGAAGTCTACCTGACCACCTACGCCTGAGTAGAACTTGCGGCCAAGAGAGTCAGCACATACCTGACCTGTGATATCTACCTGGAGTGCAGAGTTAATAGCGGTAACCTTATCGTTCTTAGAGATAACGAATGGGTCGTTGGTATAACCTACGTCCATCATAAGTACGCCTGGGTTGTCGTCGATGAAGTCGTAAACCCTCTGTGAACCCATAAGGAATGTAGATACCATCTTGCCCTTATCGATATTCTTCAAAGCACCGTTGATTACGCCCTTCTCTACGAGTGGGAGAACACCATCAGCGAACATCTCGGTATGAACACCGAGGTTCTTGTGGTTACCCAACTGTGCGAGTACAGCGTTAGGAATAGCACCGATACCCATCTGGAGGGTTGCACCATCCTCGATAAGGCCTGCGCAGAGGTTACCAATCTTTGTCTCCACCTCGTCAGGAGCAGTGAAGTGTGCCTCCTCAAGTGGCTGGTCGTCCTCTACGAAGAACTCGATGCGTGAGCTATGAATCATAGCGTCACCGAACGAGCGTGGAACATACTTATTAACAACAGCGATAACGTGGTCAGCGCACTCTACAGCTGCCAAAGTAGCATCTACAGAGGTACCAAGAGATACGTAGCCGTGCTTATCTGGGCGTGACACCTGAATCATAGCGACGTTACAAGGAACAGCTCCGCTACGATAGAGCTTCTGAGTCTCGCTGAGGAAGATTGGAATATAGTCAGCGAAACCGCTCTGAGTGACCTTACGCACGTTGCCACCCACAAAGAATGAGTCGAGCTGGAAAACGCCCTCGAACTCTGGATCAGCATAAGGTGCTGGACCCTCGGTGTGGAGGTGGTGGATGTGTACATCCTTCAACTCGCCTGAACGACCACGCTCACACATAGCCTTGATAAGGCACTGAGGAGCAGAGGCTACTGAACTAAGGTGAATATGATCACCCGACTTGATACACTTTACGGCCTCTTCGGCAGTAGTAAACTTAATGTTGTTCATCTCTTTAAGTTTTTATGTTTTAGGTAATTATCTATTATTTCCATTGTATGGTGAGGATCGAACCTACCCTCCTAAGCACCACACCAATTTGTTGTCAATGCAGGTGAGATGTAGTGGTGGATCGCAGTGGTTGAAAGCGGAGCATACAAGGAGTATGTGAGCATTTCAACCACAATCCCAACGCCACAGATTACCTGCTATGACACCAAATTAATTATTTGCGCTTAACCTCAACCTGCTCGTAACCCTCGATGATATCACCAACCTTAATATCGTTGTATGACTCGATGTTAAGACCGCAGTCCTGACCGTTGGTTACCTCCTTGACATCATCCTTGAAGCGACGCAAAGAGCCGAGCTTACCAGTGTAGATTACGATACCATCACGGATTACGCGGATAGGGGTATTGCGCTGCATCTTACCCTCACGCACGATACATCCTGCAACAGTACCAACCTTAGAGATCTTGAAGGTCTCCATAACCTCAACCGAGCAAACGATCTCCTCCTTCATCACTGGCTCCAACATACCGTCGATCGCATCCTTGATCTCGTTGATAGCGTCGTAGATGATTGAGTAGAGACGGATATCGATCTGCTCCTTCTCGGCAGCCTTACGTGCTGCGGCTGATGGGCGCACCTGGAAACCAACGATGATGGCGTTAGAGGCTGCTGCGAGCAATACATCAGACTCAGAGATCTGACCTACGGCAGAGTGGATCACGTTCACCTGAACACTCTCCTTAGAGAGCTTGATGAGCGAACCAGACATAGCCTCTACAGAGCCGTCCACATCACCCTTGACGATGATGTTGAGCTCCTTGAATGAGCCAATAGCGATACGGCGACCAATCTCATCGAGAGTGACGTGCTTCTGGGTCATAATACCCTGCATACGCTGCAACTGCTCACGCTTGTTGGCAATCTCACGTGCCGAACGGTCGTCGTCCATTACGTTGAATGTATCACCTGCCTGAGGCGCACCATTGAGACCAAGCACCTGAACAGGTGTTGATGGGCCTGCCTCAGTAACCTTGCGTCCATTCTCATCGAACATCGCCTTCACACGACCTGTATATGTTCCTGAGAGCAACACATCGCCTACGCGCAAAGTACCGTTCTGCACCATAATAGTAGCAACATAACCACGACCCTTATCCAACATAGACTCGATGACTGCTCCCGAAGCCTTACGGTTAGGGTTAGCCTTGAGCTCAAGCATCTCGGCCTCAAGAAGTACCTTCTCAAGCAACTTATCGAGGTTCATACCCTTCTTCGCAGAGACCTCCTGACACTGGTACTTACCACCCCAATCCTCCACGAGGTAGTTCATCTGTGAGAGCTGCTCACGGATACGCTCCGAGTTAGCCTGTGGCTTATCCATCTTGTTGATAGCAAACACCATAGGCACACCTGCTGCAGAGGCGTGGTTGATAGCCTCAACGGTCTGTGGCATCACGCTATCGTCGGCCGCCACGATGATAATCGCTACGTCGGTCATCTTAGCACCACGCGCACGCATCGCCGTAAAGGCCTCGTGACCTGGGGTATCAAGGAAGGTAATCTTCTGACCATTCAACTCCACAGAGTAAGCACCGATGTGCTGTGTGATACCACCAGCCTCGCCTGCGGTTACGTTTGTCTTACGGATATTATCCAACAACGAGGTCTTACCGTGGTCTACGTGACCCATTACGGTAACGATTGGTGGACGTGGAACGAGATCCTCATCGCTATCAGCATCGTTCTCGATAGCCTCCTGAATCTCTACTGATACGAACTCCACGGTGAAGCCGAACTCCTCTGCCACTACCACCAAGGCCTCAGCATCGAGACGCTGGTTGATAGATACCATAAGGCCGAGGTTCATACACGCTGAGATTACCTCCATCGGAGATACGCTCATCATTGTAGCGAGCTCACTCACGGTAACGAACTCCGTCACCTTGAGTACGCTGCGCTCCATCTCCTCGCGCTCGATCTCCTCATTCATTCGCTCACGAACCTCCTCGCGCTTCTCCTTACGATATTTTGCACCCTTAGACTTTGTACCCTTGGCAGTTAGGCGTGCCAAGGTATCCTTAATCTGCTTTGATACCTCCTCGTCTGAGACCTCAGGACGTACTACAGGCTTTGGTTGCTGCTTCTGTTGCTTCTGCTGCTTCTGCTTCTTAGACTGCTGGTTGTTACCACCCTGCTGGTTGTTGTTACCACCCTGCTGGTTGCCCTTGTTGCCATTGCCGTTACCCTGAGGCTTGCCACCATTCTTGTTGCCCTCCTTAGAGACATTTACCTTCTCCTTCTCAAGGCGCTTACGCTTGTGCTTGCCACCTGGGGTCATATTCGAGACATCCATAGTACCCAAAATCTTTGGGCCATCGAGCTGTGTTACCTCTGTGCGGAATACAGAGTTGCGCTTAGGCTCCTCTGCTGTAGCCTCCTGCTTAGGCTCTACGGGAGTCTCTACCCTCTTAGGCTCTGCCTTTGGGGTCTCCTCCTTAGGTGTCTCCACCACTGGCTTCTCCTCACGCTTAGGGGCCTCGGCCTTTGGAGCCTCCACTACTGGCTTCTCCACCTTTGGCTCAGCAGGCTTATTGTTCTTTGCGTCGAGATCCATCTTACCCAAGATCTTTGGGCCACGCACCTCGTCCTTGACGCTGATGGTTGAAGCGCCACGCACAACAACCTCCTCTTCCTCTTTCTCCTCCTGAGCATTGATGCTCACAGCACCCTTCTGCTGGATGCGCTCACGCACATTCTTGCGCTCGTTGCCCGACTGACGGTTACGACCAAACTCCTTCTCCAATGCGGCATATATCTCAGGTGTCACAGCAGATGAGGGCTGGCAATCGCTGAGCAAACCCTTACGCTGGATAAAGTCTGCGATGGTATTGAAACCCACCTTAAACTCTTTAGCCACCTGAATAAGCCTTATCTTCTTTGTGTTATCCATTCAATTTCTCCTTTCATTAATCGTTATCACCTACTCGAACTCTGCCTTGAGGATTGCCACTACAGCCTCAGCCTGCTCCAACTCCAAGTCGGCGCGCTGTGCTACAACCTCCACTGGCAACTCCAATACGCTCTTTGCAGTGTCGCAACCTGCAGCCTTGAGAGCCTCGATAATCCAGCCCTCGATCTCGTCTGAGAACTCTGTGAGTGCTACATCCTCCTCCTCAATCTCACGATATACGTCGATATCGTAGCCAGTGAGCATCTTCGAGAGACGGATGTTCAAACCTCCCTTACCGATAGCCAACGACACCTCCTCAGGCTTGAGATATACAGATGCTGTCTTACGCTCCTCGTCAATGGTTATAGATGAGATCTTTGCAGGGTTCAACGAACGCTGAATCATAAGCGATGTGTTGGCTGTGTAGTTCACAACATCGATATTCTCGTTGCGCAACTCACGTACGATGGTGTAGATACGTGAACCCTTCATACCAACGCAAGCACCTACTGGGTCGATGCGGTCATCGTAAGACTCTACGGCAACCTTAGCGCGCTCACCTGGGATACGAGCTATCTTCTTGATGGTGATCAAACCATCGAAGATCTCTGGCACCTCCTGCTCGAAGAGACGCTCCAAGAACTGGTTGTCGGTACGAGAGAGGATGATGCGTGGCTGGTTGTTGTTCATCTCCACGCTCTTAACGATAGCCTTGATGGCGTCACCCTTGCGGTAGAAGTCGTTAGGAATCTGCTCGGTCTTAGGGAGTACGAGGTCATTGCCATCGTCGTCGCGTACCAACACCTCCTTCTTCCACACCTGATATACCTCACCAGTGACGATCTCGCCCAACTTCTCAGAGTACTTCTCAAAGAGCGCAGCCTTCTCCAAGTCGAGGATGCGTGAAGCGAGGTTCTGGCGCAATGACAATACGGCACGACGGCCAAACATTGTCATATCAATCTGGTCGGTGTACTCGTCACCCACCTCGTAGGTGTCGTCAATAGCACGTACTGCCGAGAGAGAGATCTCGGTGTTCTCGTTCTCCAGCTCCTCATCATCTACGACTGTGCGGTTACGCCAGATTTCGAGGTCGCCCTTCTCTGGGTTGATGATAACGTCGAAGTTCTCGTCGCTCTCGAACTGCTTCTGGAGCGCGTGACGGAAGACATCCTCCAATACACCGATAAGCGTAGCGTTGTCGATGCTCTTTAACTCCTTGAACTCAGCAAAGTTGCTGATAAGATTAATGTACTTCATTTTGTTTTTATATATTTTTTTGTTTCGTTGTATTTTCTTTTTTAGTGCGCCTTGGTAGTCTAAGTATAAGACTTTAGCTTATGGGATTCTATCATCCGCAGACTCCGTCAATCTCGTAGACCATTCAATTCTCCTTAAGCTCCCTAAACTCCTTAAATTCCCTAATTTCCTTAAACCACTCTACGGTAAATGAGCATTTTTCAGCCGAGGCAGATGACGTAGATGCCACCTTACATTTCGAATTTGATGTTAGAAGGTCGGCAGATACAACGCTCTGCGAATTTCGAGACGATGGGCTGTACTAAAGCGTACTGCCCATTGGCGAGATAATTCGGCAAGCGGAAGTAGATGCCACCTTATAACTTCAAATTACTTGAAGTCGAGATACTCCTTAACATACTTTATCTCCTCCCACCTATACTCCTTGGTTACCTCAACGGTAATCTTGCGCTTCTTGCCCTCTACGGCCTGCTTCTCCTCGTAAGAGAGGGTGATGCCTGCCTCGGTAGCATCGTCGAGGTGTGCCAAAATCTTGATGCCATCCTTGAGTAAAACCTCCACAGAGCGACCTAATACTTTGCGATACTGGCGGAGGAGTTTAAGTTCTGAGCCAATGCCTGCCGAGGCAACCATCAATGAATAATCCTCAACTTCGCGGTCCAATTCTGCCTCTATGGCGCGATTTAGAGTAGCACAATCCTCCAAACGGACAGCACTATCGCTGTCGATAAGCAACTCGATATCGCCCATTGGAGATGAGGTACACTCAACAACAAACATATCCGTACCCTCCAAAAGTCGCTCAGCAATCGCTATAACCTGCTTTGCATCAATCATATAACAACAAGTATTTTTCTAAAAAGTTTAATTATCGAACTCCTAATGGTACGAAATAAGGGGACCACTCAGTCCCCTTACACTCCATTATCACGCCACAAAGATAGGTATTTTTTTTCGTTTTACAAATAGTATCAACCATTTTTTAATTTTTCTTAGTCTCTCTGTTAGATTTAGTTATGGTTTGCACTCTATTATCTCGGTTAGGATGCAAAACGGCTTTGGGCTGGAATAAGAAGAAGATGTTAAACAATCAAATTTACGACTACTATGAACGATCTATTTTTTGGTATCGCCATCAACAACTGCGACGAGGCTACAGCACGCGATATTGCAGCGCGCCTCTTTATTAGCCCACGCCTCTCAGCCACACACGCAAAGGCGATAGTCGATCTGTTTCACGCAGGCAAGATCAGCCACTCGAAGATAGTTGAGCTTTGCGAGCCACATATCAAAGAGTTTAGAGAGATGTTGATAGCTGACGAGGATATTACAAGGAGTATGTGCGACAAGCTGAATGAGTGGACAGAGGTCTTTGAAGCCCCCACCGACTTCGATTACGCCTATCTATATGAGGAGCTGGAGATAGATGCAGACGACCTCTTTGGGAATGACAGGGAGGATATCCCAGCGGATGGTTCCGAAATTAATAGTGCTAAGGAGCTCGCCAATGCCCTGAAGCAGTATATCAAGGGTCAAGACGAGAGTATCGACCACCTCGCCGTACCTTTCTACCAACATATGGATAGCGCGCGTAAGGGGTATGACTGCCCAATCAAGGGCTCTGTGATGGTTATGGCACCCACGGGGTGTGGCAAGAGCGAGCTGATGCGCCAATACGGCAAGATTAGCGGATGCCCCATCATATACATCAACTGCTCGGAGGTCCGCCCTACGGGTTGGCGCGGTCTCCACATCTCGGATATGATTGCCAGAGAGTTAAACAACGGCGTATCAGTCGAACGACTAAAGTATGCTGTCGTCATCCTTGACGAGGCTGATAAAGTCACCAAGCACGGCTGTAAAATAGTCACCGAGAATGGGTCTGACGAGTCATACGATATGATGCGAGACTTGATGAAACTCCTCGATGTGGGCTTCGCTATAAATGTTGATAACGGAATTGACACCTCTAATGGCACCCCACGTATTGAGTCAATCCCCGTGGACAACCTGCTTGTTGTGTTTATGGGAGCCTTCTCTGGTATCGACAAGGTCATCAAGCGTCGTCTCAACATCAATCGCACCATTGGCTTTGGCGTTAAGGAGCAGTGCAACGAGCAGACCAACTATATGAAGATGGTGACTACGGAGGACCTTGAGGAGTGGGGCTATATGCCTGAGTTACTGGGACGTATTAGCGATATTGTGGTGATGAATCCGCTCTCGACGGATGATATCTTCGAGATTATGAAGAGTGCCAAGGATAATATTATAGGGTGTCATATCGACTATGCTCAACGCAATAATATCGACCTAAACTTCTCTGACGACGCACTCCGCGCCATTGCAGAAGAGGCCTATAGGTCGGGGTTGGGCTTTCGCAACGTGAAGGCACTCCTTGCCAAGGTGACAAACTCGCTATACTTCAACAACATATCGAGCAGTGGTCGCCTTAGCAGTAAGCGTGTGGATATCGATGGCGAGTATATCGCCTCGAAACTCCATACTCAGCACCACAGCCAGGGGTATAAATAACCTTAAAAACGAATGACTATGGAGGAGAAAAACGGCAAAATAACAATCCTATATACCCATCTTCGAAACCTCACCTTTAACTCGCTCACCAACAGAGACTTCAAGTATGAGCGACAAGATATCGAGGATACGGAGTTGGATGTGGATATCACCTTTCAACCCGCCGAAAAACCATACCACTACAACGCCAATGCTACTTGCACACTACGGCCACACCTCAAGGGAGATAATTATCCCTTCGTCATCTTCGCAGAGTATGATATTGGGGTGTCGTTAGTAGATACTGAGTGCGAGGAGGAGGCTATCCTCAACAGACTTCGTAGTGCCGTTGGCGACGAAGCGTATCGCAACCTACGCGTCAGGGCCTGGGAGGTGACACACACATCAAGCTACCCTGCATTTATCCCCAAGACCTACAAGGAGTGCCAGGAGGAGGTGATACGTCTATCGGATGATGTGGATGACGAGATGACAGAGGGCGAATATGATGACGAGGTTAAAGATGAGGTTGAGAATGAGGAGTTAGAGGCTCGCCGAGAGGATGATGATTGCAATAAGAGTGATGATATCGACGAGTCGCTCACAAGCGATTTCGATAAACTACTCGATAATTTTATCTTTAATTCTCTCAAAGAGCTATCTGACTCCGACGAAGACAAAGACGAAGACGAAGACCCGTTCAAGAGCGCCATTATGAACATCGCAGAGAACGACACAGCCCCCTTCCGCCAGACATTGGCTTACCGCTACTACTATCGCTTCTTTGTGCCCATAGAGTATGCTCACCCCTCCTTTTCGGAGTATAGCGCAACCTTTTGGGATTCACTCTTTCAACTCCTCTTTGGCACAGATAGCAATGCCAACATCGTCACCAATGAGGAGGGCATAGCGGAGTTAGAGTTTGAGGATGCGATAATGGGAAGACGCAGGGTATCGAGCCTCGATAAGGAGGAGTTAGTTGTGGCACTTGCAAATGTCTCGATGCGCGCCATACAGGAGTATGACGACTCGGTACTATCTCTCTTCTGCAAGATGGAGAATATCGATGTTGATAACATATCCAACCCTCCGCTATGGCACGAGTATCGCAATATATTCACCTACCCAGATGGTATAATCACCGAGTGGCGAGAGAGAGAAGCATATAAGTTCTTTCAAGCCATTAGGCGCTGCGACGACGAGACGTTTACCTACCGTTTGGCCTATTTCGAGAAGGAGATACCCTTTTAGTTGGCCTCCATCATCGGGGTACGAAGAGTGAGTTTTTAAATAAAATATGTGAAATATTTTGGATAATCCGAAATATGTTGTATATTTGCACCGCTTTTCGGACATAGAAAAGTTTACGGAGGGTTGGGTGAGTGGCTTAAACCAGCAGTTTGCTAAACTGCCGATATCGTAAGGTATCCGCTGGTTCGAATCCAGTGCCCTCCGCTTTTTATTACGAAGCATTTGTAGCGACCGAGTTCCACTCGGTCGTTTTTTTTGTTATTCCGCCCTACTTGTATGATATTCAATAATTCATCATAGTTGGAGATAACACCACAGCAAATATCGCTTGTTGAATAATTTTATCACATCCAATTTTGTAGAAAACTATTATACGGTTATCTTTGTGTTGTAAACAACGATTTTAGGATGAAACGACTACTATTTATACTTGCATTTGCCCTAACCTTTGTTTCTTGCAATCGTCACTCGGAGCATTGGAATACATTATCTAATGTTGAATCATATATTGTAGAGCATCCCGATAGTGCATTGATTGTGCTTGAGCAGATTGATATCTCGGAGTTGTCGAGCAAAGAGGAGCGAGCAAAACACGCCTTGTTGCTATCTATGGCGTTGGATAAGAACTACGTCGATAAGACTGACTTCAATGTATTGCAACCCGCGATTGACTATTACGAGGATAATGGCTCGGCAACAGAGAAGTTTCAGACATACTATCTTCAGGGGCGAATCTACCAAAATCAAGGTAATGACACACAGGCAATGATTGCCTATGCACAAGCCAAAGAACTTTTGGGTGGAATAGATAATCACTATTTGTCTGGTCAATTGCACACTGAAATAGGCAATATCTATCGTAGTAACTATGACTACGCAAAGAGTTTGGAGGCGTATCAAACAGCATACGACCACTATATGGCTGTAGACTTGGAGTCATACGCCGCCTATGCCCTATTGGATATAGGTCTTTCATATTGGAACTTGGAGGACAACGCAAAGGGCATTGAGTATATCAATGAGGCTTTGCAAATGGCTCTCAAACTACAAGATGA
>JAEIGA010016687.1_pt1 | contig 11164 bp, 10 predicted proteins | sample 9270691 | NCBI WGS metagenome assembly JAEIGA01 (sample SAMN17057246, study PRJNA624740) | gut metagenome | biome: biome; isolation source: fecal sample | host: Bos grunniens | place: China: Xizang | collected 2019
AACGCAATTCGCTACAATAAAGAAGCTGGCAAAGTTTTTGTTTCACTAGAAAAATTGCAAAATGGCAAACTAGAATTTTCTGTAAAAGACACAGGAATTGGAATCCCAGAAGAATATCAACAAAGAGTTTTTGAACGATTTTTTAGAGTTGATAAAAGCCATTCTAGAGAAACAGGAGGAACTGGTCTTGGTCTTTCCATAGTAAAACACGCCGCCAAAATCCAAAACGCAAAACTCACCCTAGAAAGCCAGGAAAACCACGGAACAAGAATTGCTGTGGAATTTTAGATTAAATAATATTCATATATTCAGGCAGTGGAATTTCAAAAACTACATTTTTTCCGTTTAGGGGAATTGTCAATTTTGATGCACATAACAATAATTGTTTTATTCCGAGTTTGCGTACTTTTTTGTTTAATTTAAAGTTTCCGTGTTTATCGTCGCCTGCAATTGGACAATTTTCATTTGCAAGATGAATTCTGATTTGGTGCATTCTGCCAGTTTCTAGTTTTAACAGAAATTTTGATAAAGTAATTTCTTCTTCTTGTAGATTTATGCTTTTTTCTTCTATTATATTGTAGTGAGTTATTGCTGGTTTTTCGGTTCCGTGCTGAACAATCTTTGTTCTGAATGTGCCAGATTTATTTTTTAATGAACCAATTGTAATTGCAGTGTATTCTTTTTGAACTAATCTGCCTCCAATTATTTTTGTCCATTGTGCAGCGTAGAGTGGTGATTTTGCAACTATCATTAATCCTGCTGTGTCTCTGTCTAATCTATGAACTAAATAAATTGGGTAGCCCACTTGAATAGCTAATTCTTTGTCTAATGGGTGAGCAATGTCTTTTCCACCTTGAACTGCAATTCCTGCTGGTTTGTTTATTATGAGAATTTCTTCATTTTCATATATAATTGGTATCTGTTTCATCCGAAAATATAATATAAAGTAGGAGCGTAAAAATGACAAGAAGTAAAACTGTATCTGTGCTTGTTTCTGTTTGTATTTTTTTAATTTGTGTTTTATTTCCACCTTTTGTATTGGCAGAAGAAGTGATTGATAATGATTATGGATATTCCCTTGATTTGCCAGAAGGATTTTCTGTTGCTGAATATACGCAAGACGGATTTTCTTATAGATTTGTTCACGATAAATTACCTGTTTCTTTGATTTTAAAATTGTATACAGATAATAAATTTAATTCTTCTGAACAAGCTTTGTCTGGTACGCTTGATAAACTTTCTGCTAAATATGAAATAGATAAATTTCAATGGCGTAATGTGGATTGTGCAATTTCTTCTTTTGAAATGAAAATTCCAAATACACAAGGTTCAAAGGGGTGGTCTATTGGTGTTCCTTTGGTGCAAAAAAATGCTCATTTGGTTTTGTTGTGTTATGCTGACTTAGACAAAGCTTTAAATTGTGAACAGTTTATTATTTCTTCGCTGAATTCTTTGGCAATTGATAGAGGAAGTTATTTTTCTCCGGGAATTATTACAACTTATGCATTTCCTAGAAATAATTTAAAAGATGTATCTGTTTTAATTAATGGAAAAAATATTAAAACTCAAATTGACGCTGATGATAATTTAGCAAATCAATTTGTTGTTGATTGTGAATTTGCGGTTATGTCTTTGTACGCAAATGATAAAAATTGGGTAAAAGCTTGGCAACGATATTACAGAGCAATTTATAGAGATAGTTACAGTCGATTAAAAAAAGTGGCTTTTGATATTAATTCGGAACTAGATGATGTTGTGAGTTCTTCTGAAAATCCAAATTATGAAATTGATAAAATTTTATTGAATTGGGTTCAGGGATTTGATTATAAGCGAGATAATAAATCAAAAACTTCAAGTGATTTTACAAATTTAATTGATACTCTTTTAAATAGAGGAAGTGATTGCGATAGCAGAAGTATGTTGATGTGTGTTTTGCTAAATAATATGGGAATTGATTCTGTTTTGTTTGTAAGTCGTGAATATAGTCATGCAATATACGGTGCAGATGTAAACGCTTGGGGTGCAAAAATTAAAATTGGTGAAAAAGAATATTTGCTTGGGGAAACTACTGCAAGTGATATTGCGCCAGGTTTGATTGCAAAGGAATATAGTGATACTTATAAATGGATTCCTGTGGGATTTAATTAATTTTTTGCAATAGGGATTGGAAGGGCTGCGAAGCAGTTGTCGGTGGGGGAGCGGAGCGAACTCAGCGATAATGATAACCCTGCAAAGCCCGGCCTGTCTTTAGACAGGATTGCCCTAAATTTTTTACAATTCACTGGGTAAATTTGGTTTATGTGTTACTGATATTTGCGGAAATTTGATTATTTATTGACATTATATAGAATAAACTATATATTCATAGTGTACATTTTAATTAACCATTTTAAGATGGACTCGTCACAGACGGGTCTTTTTTTATGCTCATAGGAGTTGTTTTGGATTATATACCATTAGAAACATTGCCATATTACAAGGATTGTGCTCCTTTGGTAGAAGGTTTGGGCTACAAGCTTGTTGAATTGCATGTGGTTCCTCAGAAAACTGTAAAAATTACAGCTGTGATTGCATCAATTGATTCAACAAAAGATATTGGTGTAAATGATTGTGCAAAAGTTCATCATGCTTTGTTGCCTCGCTTGGAAGCAATTTTGGGAACTGAAGATACTTACATGGAATTAACTTCTCCTGGAATGGAACGCAATATTAAAAATGCAGCGGAATTTGAAATTTTCAAAGGCCGTGAAGTTCGTGTTTGGGACAAAACTGTTACAGACTGGGTTAGCGGCGTAATTGTTAGTTCCGACGATAAATCAGTAACTATGGAAAAAGATGGGGAAACTCGTGTTTTTTCTTATGAAAATATAGCGAAAGCAAAATTTATACACTTATAATAAACTAATTTTTATGGAGGCTGAAAATGTCAGAAATGGCAGAAGCTATCCGTGAACTGATTCAGGCAAAAGGTTATTCTGAAGAATCAGTACGGCAGACAATTGAAAATGCGCTTAAAGCAGCATACAAAAGAACTTACGGAACATCAGAAAATGCAATTGTAAAATTTGAAGATGATATGTCTGATGTTGCAATTTTTTCAAGAAAGACTGTTGTTGATGGTGTTTATGATCCTGTCACAGAAATTGAACTTGAAGATGCAAAAAAATTAAGTTCAGAATGTGAACTTGGTGATGAAATTGATATTCGTGAAGATCCAAAAACTTTTGATCGTTCTGCAGTTGCAACTGGTAAACAGACTGCTCATCAGGGATTGAACGAAACTTTTAAAGATTCACTTTATAGTCAGTATAAAGATAAAGTTGGTAATATCATTATTGGTTATTATCAGCGTGAACGCAATGGCAATATCTATGTTGATTTGGGAAATGCTGGTAAATTGGAAGGATTCCTTCCTCAGAAATATCAGTCTCCTCGTGAAAAATATGAAAAAGATGACAGAATTAAAGCTCTTATTGTTGAGTTAAAAAGAACTTCTTCTGGTTTGCAGCTTGTTCTTTCACGCAGCGACCCAAAACTTGTTAGTTCTATTATGGAACTTGAAGTGCCAGAAATTACTGACGGAACTGTTTCTATTGAACGCGTTGTTCGTGATGCAGGTTATCGCACTAAAATGGCTGTTTCTTCTGTAAGAGAAGATGTTGATCCAGTTGGTGCTTGTGTTGGATTAAAAGGTGTTCGTATTCAGAATGTAATTCGTGAACTTCTTGGTGAAAAAATTGATGTACTTAGATATGACCCTGATCCAGCTGTATTTATTAAGAATGCTCTTTCTCCAGCTCAGGTTGAAAAAGTTGTTATTCTTGATGCAGAAAAGAAACAGGCTTTGGCTATTGTTGAAGAATCACAGTTTTCTTTGGCAATCGGTAAACAAGGTCAGAATGTTCGCTTAGCAAATAGACTTTGCGATTGGAATATTGATGTTAAGACTATTGAACAGGCTGCTGATATTGATCTTTCTGAATATTCAACAACTCAGGCTGCAATGAATCTATTCAAAGATGATGCATCTTATGATGAAATTACAACTGTTGCTGAATTGCCAGGTGTTAGCCAGCGTGTTGCAGAACTCTTGAAGAGTGGCGGAATTGAAGATATTGAACAGTTCATGGAAGCTTATGAAAATGGTTCTGCAGAAAAAATCGAAGGTCTTACATCTGAAGAAATTGATAATGTATATGAACTTATAAAGGACAATGTAGAATTTGTTGAAGAAGAAGAAACTTCTGATGATGTTGAAGTTGATTCAGAAGCAACTGATGATGCAGCTGAAGATGAAGAAAAATATTATTGTCCTGAATGTGGAGCAGAAATTACTCTTGACATGACACAGTGTCCTAAGTGTGGTGTTGAGTTTGAATTTACAGAGGACGAGGAATAGGGTATTTTATGGCGGAAGAATCAGAAAAAAAGCCAGAATTTGTAGTTCACAAAAAACAAGGTGAATCATCTTCATCAGAAAAAAAGCGTGTTGTTGTTGTAAAAAAGAAGGCAGCACCACAAAAACCAAGTAATAATTCAGAAAGTCCTCGCACTGAAAAGAATGTTCGTGTTGTTGTAAAAAAACAAGAACAGAAGGATGCTGTTGCTCCAGAAAAAAGCGCAAAGCCAAATGAAGCTGCACAAGCAAAAACTGCTAGTCAGAATCAAAAAACAGATAATCGTCCACAGCGTAGAACTTTTGAAATTAATACTGCTCGTCCTAATGTAAAAGCTGGAAATCTTTCTGATGCAGGAAAGAAAGAAAGAAATTATGGACGCAATGGTGGTTATAATAATAACGGTGGTCAAAATCGTTCTCGTGAAGGTGGTTTTACAGGAGCACAGGCTCGTCAAGGCTATCAAAACAGAGAAAGAGACGGTCAGCGTAATGGAAATAATTTCCAAAATAATAGAGGAAATAACCAAGGTAATAAAAATGGTAATTTCCAGAATAAACAAGGTAATTTCCAAGGAAATAGACAAGGTGGCCAGAAATTTGGTGGCAGTGGATTCCGTGCTGGTGGTGTAGCTCCTTCAGCTGTGCCTCCAATGATGCAAAATCGTGCTCCAACTAAAAAGGCATTTAAAGGCAAAAAACAAGTTTATAATCATAAAGATGAAGAACAGCAGTTTGACGACAAATTCTTTGAACAGAAGAAGAAAGTTGAAACTCCTGCAAGTGTAGTTCCAAAATCAATTGATATTATGGAAACAATTTCTGTTTCTGATCTTGCTCGCAAAATGAACTTAAAGGCATCAGAAATTATTGGAAAATTAATGTCAATGGGAATGATGGTTACTATCACTCAATCTATTGATGCTGATACTGCAACATTGCTTGCTTCAGAATATGGATGTGAAGTTCATCTTGTAAGCCTTTACGATGAAACTGTTATTGCTAGTGACGAAGATAAAGAAGATTCTATGCTTCCTCGTCCTCCTATTGTTACAGTTATGGGACACGTTGACCACGGTAAAACTAAAACTCTTGATGCAATTAGAAATTCTCGTGTTGCAGAAGGGGAATTTGGTGGAATTACTCAGTCAATTGGTGCTTATTCAGTTTCTACAGAAAAAGGTAAAATTACATTCCTTGATACTCCTGGTCACGAAGCATTTACTATGATGCGTGCTAGAGGTGCTCAAGTTACTGATATTGTTGTTCTTGTTGTTGCAGCTGATGATGGTGTTATGCCTCAGACTTTGGAAGCTATTAGCCACGCAAAAGATGCTAAAGTTCCTATTATTGTTGCTGTAAACAAAGTTGATAAACCAGAAGCAAATCCTGATAGAGTAAAAACTCAGCTTTCTGAACACGGTCTTGCTCCAGAAGAATGGGGTGGAGATACTCAGTATGTTCATATTAGTGCGTTAAAGCGTCAGGGTATTGATGATTTGCTTGATGCAATTCTTTTGCAGGCTGAAATGCTTGAATTAAAAGCAACTTATGATTGTCGTGCAGAAGGTAAACTTTTGGAATCAAGAATCGATCAAGGTCGAGGTGTTGTTTCTTCTGTTGTTATTCAGAGAGGTTCTTTACATCAGGGTGATCCATTTGTTGCTGGTATTTATTCTGGTCGTGTTCGTGCTATGTTTGATGATAGAGGTCGCAGAATTCAAGAAGCAGGACCTTCAATGCCTGTAGAAATTCTTGGTATTGAAGAAATGCCTAACGCTGGTGACCCATTCCAAGTAACAGAATCTGAAAAAGAAGCTCGTTCTATTTCTACAAAGCGCCAGGAATTAAAACGCTTTGAAGATGCAAAAGCTGTTAAGAAAGTTACTCTTGATAACCTTTATTCAACAATTGAACAGAATGAAATTAAAGAATTTAAGGTTATTATTAAAGCTGACTTACAGGGTTCTGCTGAAGCACTTAAAACTGCTCTTGAAAAACTTTCAACAAAAGATATTCGTCTTGTTGTTATTCATTCATCAGCTGGTGCAATTAACGAAAGTGATGTTACTTTGGCTTCTGCGGACTCAAATGCAATTATTATTGGATTTAATGTTCGTCCAACACCAAAGGCAAAAGCTTTAGCTGACCAAGAAAGAGTTGAAATCCGTAAATACAACATTATTTACAAATGTGTTGAAGAAATCGAAGCTGCTATGGAAGGTATGCTCCAGCCAGATACAAAAGAACAGATTACAGGTTCTGTGGAAGTTCGCAATACATTCAAAGTTCCAAAAATCGGCGTTATTGCTGGATGTTATGTTACAGACGGTGTTGTTAAACGCACAAGTATGGTTAATCTTATCCGTGATGGAATTGTTAAATATTCTGGAAAGATTACTTCTCTTAAACGCTTTAAGGATGACGCAAAAGAAGTTACTACAGGATTTGAATGTGGTATCGGTCTTGAAAACTGGCAAGATATTCAGGTTGGCGACCACTTTGAAGTATTTGAATATGTAGAAGTTGCTCGTAAACTTGGAGATGCACTTGTAGATGATCGTGCAGCAAATGAAAAGAAAGCTGCTGAAGCTGCTGCAAAAGCTGAAGCATTAGCTGAAGAAGAACGACAGCGTGAAGCAGAAGCATTAGCTGCAGAAAAAGCTGCTGCAAAAGCAAAAAAAGCTGCAAAAGCAAAAGATAAAGGAACACAAAATCCTAATCTTGGAGCTGAATAATGGGTCAATATAGAATGCAAAAATTGAATGGGCAGTTGCGAGATGAAATTTCAAAATTGCTCCTTCATGGTGATATAAAAGATCCTCGTGTTTCTACTTTTTTGTCAATCAATAGAGTAGAAATTACAACTGATTTAGGTTATGCAAAAGTTTTTGTTTCTAGTTTTCTTTCTGATGCACAACTAGAAAAAGGCGTTGCAGGCCTAAACAGTGCTGCAGGTTTTATTCAATCTTCTATTGCAAAAAAATTAAGAATTCGTCAATTCCCAAAATTGACTTTTGTAGTTGATTCTGGAATGAAAGAAGGTTTTGCAATGGTAAAAAAATTAAATGAACTTGAACAGTCAGAATCTTCAAATTCTGTAGACGAAAATGATGCAGAATAATAAAAAATGTACTTCTGGGATTGCAAAAAAAGGATGTGTAGTTCTTTTTGCTAAGCGTCCTGGAAGTACAAGTTTTTCTTCCCTTTTTACAATTAAACATTCTCTTAAAACAAAAAAAGTAGGACATACAGGAACTTTAGACAGTTTTGCTAGCGGTTTATTAGTTGTTTGTGTTGGACCTTTAACTCGTCTTGCTTCACGAATTACAGAATTTGATAAAACTTATGAAGCTATTATCAAATTTGGTTCAGAAACAGACACATTGGAATGGACTGGAAATGTTATAAAAACTACACAGTTGCCAAGTTTTGAAGATGTGGAAAAAGCAATAAACAGTTTTGTTGGAAATTCTATGCAAAAGCCTCCTGTTTTTTCTGCAATTCGTCTTGATGGCAAGCGTGCTAGTGATTTGGTTCGTGAAGGTGAAAATGTTGAAATTCCTCGTAGACCAATTACTGTTTATTCCGCAGAAATTTTAGATAAAGAATTAACAGATGATAATAAAGTTTCCATTGTGAAGGTGCGATTTTCTGTTTCAAAGGGAACTTATATTCGAAGTCTTGCAAGAGATATTGGAGAAGCTTGTAATTCATCTGCGCATTTAATTGGATTGTTGCGTACTTCCGTTGGAAAATTTAATTTGGAAGATGCTGTTGGTGTTAATTTGCTAGAGGAATTTACGATTGAAAATGTAAAAAAACAAATTACAGAAATTTCTCCTGTTATAGAAAAAACACCTCAAGTTTGTGATTCGGAATTAGAAAAACAACTTGAAGATGAAGTTCAACAAAAAGTTGTGTATATGAATGAAAATCTTGCAGAACAATGTGGTTTTTATAGTGTCACAATAAAGGATGAATATGTAAATGATTTTTTGAATGGAAAACCTATTCGTTTTTGTTTTTCTTCACAATTAAAAAGTTTTTTGCAAAGTGAATATACTTTGTCTGCTGTTTTTTCTGAAACAAAAACATTTTTGGGCTTAATTTCAAAAAATGAAAGTAATAAATTCCGATATTCCTTTGTTATTAGTACACTTGACCTATAATCTATTAACCGTTAAATTATTATATTATGTACGATGTAAAAGAAACCGATTTTTTCGACTTGGAAGATGAATCCTTTGATACAGTTATTGAACCTGGAATTAAATTTACAGGTAATATCAAATTTGTTAAACCGTTTATGATTCGTGGAAATGTTAACGGTAAAATTGATGCAACAAGCGATTTAGTTATAGATTCTTGTTCAGAAGTGAATGCAGATATAAATGCTGTTCGTGTTCTTATAAAAGGAAAAGTTCGTGGAAATATTACTGCAAAAAAATTAGTTTTTGTAGCTGCTTCTGGAACTTTAGACGGTGATATTACTGCAGCTCAAGTTGTTTTAGAGCCAGGAAGTTCTTTTTCTGGTAAATGTACAATGGTGAAATAGTATGAAGTTCTTTGTAAAAAAGTTATTATTTTTGTTTGTTTTATCTTTTGTTTTGTTTCCTGTTAATTCTCAAATTCAGAATAACATTAAACAAGATGCCTTAGTTTTGTATAATAACGGAAAATATAAGGAATCAATTGCTGTTTGTGAACAAGAATTACAATCAAATCCAAATAGAATTGAATCTTATGTTGTAATGTGTTGGGCTTTAGTTAGAAATAAACAATATTCTGAAGCAGAACAGCGTGCAACTGATGGATTAAAAATTAGTCCTTATGATTTGCGTTTGATAGAAATTTTAGGCGAAGCAAAATATTATCTTGGAAAAAATAATGGTGCAATGGAACAATTTCAGCGATATGTTGCATCTGCTCCAGAAAGCGGAAGTAGAGTAGGAACTGCCTATTATTTTATGGGAGAAATATTTATTCGCCAAGGAAAATTTAATCACGCTGATATAGCTATTACAACAGCAGTAAAAAAAGAGCCAACTTTAGTATCTTGGTGGATTCGCTTAGGATATGCTAGAGAAATGGCAAAAAATTATTTAGAAGCCGTAAATGCTTATGACGAAGCATTAAGATTAAATCCTTCTTCTGTAGATGCTGAACGCGGAAAAATTCGTGTTTCTGCAAAACTTCAATAGTGATTATTCGTGAAAGTAAGATTTGAAACTACAGGCTGCAGGCTTAATCAAATTGAAACAGAGTCTGCAGCTAAAATTTTTATAGATAAATCCTTTTCAGTTACTCTTGACTCCTTAACTTCTTCTAGTCCTATCGATAACGATGCTATTTTGTGTGTTATAAATACTTGTGCAGTTACACAAAAAGCTGAACAAAAAGACAGAAGAATGATTAGGATTGTTCTTGAAAAATGTCCTAATGCAACAGTAATTGTTACAGGATGTTATGCTCAGTTGTCACAAGATTTTATAAAATCTATGAATGATAGAGTTGCGGTTCTTCCAGGACAATTAAAAAGCCGTATTGAAGAAGTTGCGGTATTGTTGAAAAAATATAAAACAAGTGAATTTAACCCATCTGCTTTTGCAAATGAATTAAATTCTACTTTGTTTGCAATTCCTGCTGCTGTTTCTGGAAAAAGTGAAAATCCTTTTAAGTTGTCGACTGATTCCTTTATGGCCCATTCTCGTTCGTCTATTAAAATTCAAGATGGGTGTAATAATTCTTGTACATATTGTGCTATTCATCTTGCTCGTGGAAAATCTGTTTCGCTTGATGTGGAATCTGTACTAAATCGTGTTATTCAATTGGAAAAAGTTGGCCAAAAGGAAGTTGTTTTTACAACAGTAAATATTAATCATTATCGTGGGGAATACAACGGAAAATATCTTAAGTTTGCTGAACTATTAGATTTGTGTTTGCAAAAAACTTCCACCATTGCATTTAGAATTTCAAGTCTTTATCCAGAAGTTGTTGATGATTATTTTTGTTCGGTGATAAAAAATCCTAGAGTTCGACCTCATTTTCATATTTCTGTTCAAAGTGGAAGTGATAAAATCTTAAAGTTGATGGGAAGAAGTTATGTTCGCCAAACTGTTGTAGATGCGTGCAATAAATTGAGAATTGCAAAAGAAAATCCTTTTATTGCGTGTGATATTATAACTGGTTTTCCTAATGAAACTGACGAAGATTTTGAAGAAACAATGAAATTATGTAATGAATGTGATTTTGCATGGGTTCATGTGTTTCCATACAGCGAACGCTCTGGCACAGTTGCTGCTTCTATGAAAAATAAAGTTCCTCAATATATTCGTGGTGAACGAGCTAAGAGATTAACTTTGTGGGCAAGCGAGCAAAAGGTTAAATATATTGATTCTTGTAAAAACCAAGTGTTTGATGCTGTTTTGGAAATGCCTAAAAAACTTTTTGTTTATAATAAGGAACATAAAGCAAAAAAACTTAATGCTGTTACTGAAAATTTCCTTCACTGTGAAATTATTGGGGAAGTTCCAAATGAATTAAATTCTGGTGATTCCGCTAAAGTTATGATTGTTGATTCTATAAATGATAACGCAAAAAAAGGTGGCGAAATTGAATGTTTTGCAAAAATTTTTCATAAACCTATTGAACAAAGTTTATAAATAGTATATATTAAAAACACGTTACGGGATGTAGCGCAGCTGGTAGCGCGTTTGGTTTGGGACCAAAATGTCGCAGGTTCAAATCCTGTCATCCCGATTAAAA
>JAEIGA010016688.1_pt1 | contig 11164 bp, 8 predicted proteins | sample 9270691 | NCBI WGS metagenome assembly JAEIGA01 (sample SAMN17057246, study PRJNA624740) | gut metagenome | biome: biome; isolation source: fecal sample | host: Bos grunniens | place: China: Xizang | collected 2019
CACAGATTACTTCCTTATTCCCACAGCAGAAGTTCCTGTTACAAATATGTACAGAGATGACATAATAGACGGCGATGCTCTTCCCATTAAGCACGTTGCATATTCCGCATGCTTTAGAGCAGAAGCAGGTAGTGCAGGTAAGGACACCAGAGGCCTTATAAGACAGCATCAGTTCAATAAAGTTGAACTTGTTAAGTTTGTAAAACCCGAAGATTCCTATGAAGAGCTGGAAAAGCTTACCAACGATGCAGAAAAGGTATTGAGACTTCTCAAGATTCCTTACAGAGTAGTGGCAATCTGCGTTGGTGACCTTGGCTTTACCGCTGCAAAGAAGTATGATATTGAAGTATGGATGCCCAGCTACGGCAGATACGTAGAAATTTCTTCTTGCTCCAACTTTGAGGATTTCCAGGCAAGAAGAGCAAACATCAAGTTCAAAAATTCTCCCAAGGATAAGGCACAGTTTGTTCACACCTTAAACGGCAGTGGTGTTGCAATAGGCAGAACAGTTGCCGCTATTTTGGAAAATTACCAGAACGAAGACGGCACAGTTACCATTCCCGATGTTCTTGTTCCTTATATGGGCGGTCAGAAGACAATTAAGAAATAAAAGGATTTTGAGTTTATGAAACAAAAGCGAGTTATTGCACCGGAAGAGATAGACAGGCAAAAACAAATAATGGCATATGTGGCAACCCTCAACAAGGGTCTTGGCAAAAAAGCCTTTATAGAGACCTACGGATGTCAACAAAATGTAAGTGATTCCGAGATAATAAGCGGAATGCTTACTGAGATGGGCTATGTCATGACTTCTCAGAAGGAAGAGGCAGATTTTATCATTTACAACACCTGTGCAGTAAGAGAAAATGCAGAACTTAAGGTATATGGCAACCTTGGGGCGTTAAAGCATCTTAAAAACAGAAAGCCGGAGGTTGTTTTGGCGGTTTGCGGTTGTATGATGCAACAGGAAAGTGTCAAAGACCAAATACGCAAGAAATATAGGCACATAGACATAGTTTTTGGTACTCATTCTTTGTATCGTTTTCCGGAAATACTTTCCAAAACTCTTACCGAAAAGGAAAGAGTGTTCGATGTTTTGGATACCGATGGTGCCATTGCGGAAAATTTGCCTGTAAACAAGGCAAAAGGCCCTTGCGCCTGGGTTTCTGTTATGTACGGATGCAATAATTTTTGCTCCTATTGCATAGTTCCCTATGTACGAGGCAGAGAGCGGAGCCGTCTTAAGGAAGACATACTTAAGGAAGTTGAGGAAATTGCCAAAAGCGGTTGCAAAGAGGTAACTCTTCTTGGTCAGAATGTAAATTCCTACGGAAACGACCTGGAAGAAGACATAGATTTTGCAGATTTGCTTTCTATGGTGTGCAAGATAGACTCAATAGAGCGCATCCGCTTTATGACAAGCCATCCCAAGGATATAAGCGACAAGCTTATAGATACCATGGCAAGAGAACCCAAAATATGCAAACAGCTTCACCTTCCCGTTCAGGCGGGAAATAACCGCGTTCTGGCTACAATGAACAGACGCTACACCAAAGAATCTTACATGGAAAAGATAAACAAAATAAAAGAGAAAATGCCGGAAATAACCCTTACTACCGACATAATAGTAGGCTTCCCCGGAGAAACTACCGAAGAATTTGAAGATACCATAACCATTCTTAAGGAAGTTCGCTACGACACCATTTTTTCATTTATTTATTCCAAGAGACCGGGAACACCGGCTGCCGAAATGAAAGATGTTATTTCTGCTGAGGAAAAGAAGCGCAATTTTGACAGAATGCTTGAGGTGCAAGACCAAATTTCCAAGGAGAAAAATCTTGCTTTGGAAGGCAGAGTTATGCGTGTGCTTGTAGAAGGCAAGAGCAAAAACAACGATGCCTTTCTTGCAGGCAAAACCGAAGGCGGAAAAACCGTTAATTTCCAAGGAGATGACTCTCTTATAGGAAATTTTGCAAATGTGGAAATCACCGATGCCAAAACCTGGTCTTTGGTGGGTAAAATAGTATAATTTAAACAGAAAGTGTGGATAAAATGAACGATATAATTGAAAAAGCAAGAGAACTCGGTCAGATGATTGCCGAAAGTGATGAAATAAAGGCTTTGAGGGGTGCTGAAGAGCTTCAGCTTGCAGACCCCGCTGCTCAGGAGCTTATGATGGAGTATGCCAATGCAAGAGAAGCAGCTGCTGCCAAAGCTCAGGACCCCAACATAACAAAAGAAGGCTTTGAAGAAATTCAGGGTGAAATGGAAAAAGCATTCCAGAAGCTTATGACAAACGCTAATATAAAGCGTTATATAGAGGCAAACACAGCCTTCAAAAAGCTTATAGATCAGGTAAATGCCATTATTGCATTCTATGTAAAGGGCGAAGAACAGCAGGGCGGATGCTCCGGTAACTGTTCAAGCTGTGGTGGCTGTCACTAAACAAATTTTGGGATAAGGAAAAGAAGAAATGAAACCAAAAGTATCGCCAATGATGCAACAGTATTTTGACATAAAGGATCAGTATGAAGATTGCATACTTTTCTTCCGTCTGGGAGATTTCTATGAAATGTTCTACGATGATGCCATTGTTGCATCCGAAATACTCGAAATAACCCTTACAGGCAAAGATTGCGGACAGGAAGAGCGCGCACCTATGTGCGGTGTGCCTTTTCACAGTGCTCAGGGCTATATTGCCAAGCTTATAAAGCGAGGCAAAAAGGTAGCCATCTGCGAGCAGGTGGAAGACCCTAAGGCCGCAAAGGGAATAGTAAAAAGAGATGTAATAAGAGTTGTAACTCCCGGAACGGCAAATATAGATGCGGTTCTTGCTTCTGATGAAAACAATTTCCTTGCCTCCATATATGCAGACAACACAAGCTATGCCGTTTCCTTTTGCGATGTAACTACAGGCGAGCTTATTACCACCGAAGGACCCAACGATACTGTGGAAAATCAGCTTATGGATATCCTTGCTTGCTTCAAGCCCAAGGAGCTTATAATAAACGACAAAAGCTTTGGGTGCATTTCTTCCATTAATGACTTAAAAAACCGATTTGACTTTTACGAAAGCTATCTGCCGGAGCAAAATTTTGATTTAGAAGCCGGCAAAGAACTTGTATACAACAAGTTTTCGTCTCTTTCCAAGGACGATGTGCTTAAGGGCAGAGACTATTGCATCCGTTCCTTAAATGCACTTTTTGCATATCTCGACGAAACCCAAAAGCTGGATTTGTCCCACATAGAAAATGTTGTGTTTTACGAAACACACGACTATCTGGAAATAGATATGTCCTCCAGAAGAAATCTTGAGCTTACCGAAACCATGCGAGATAAGACCAAGAGAGGCTCTCTTTATTCCATACTTGACAAAACCAAAACGGGTATGGGTGCAAGAAGACTCAAAAGCTGGATAGACAGACCCCTCATATCCAAAGCGGCAATAGATCGCAGACTTCAATCCGTTGAGGAATTTACCGACAAACAGGATGTCCGCGATGAACTCAGAGATTGCTTCAAAAAAATAAACGATATCGAAAGACTCATAAGCAAGACCGTATACGGTTCTTGCAATGCAAGGGATTTTGTATCTTTAAAGCAGAGCCTTGAGGTGCTCCCGGAAATATATAACATCATTTCCGTGTGCGAAAGCCCCCTTATGAAGGAAGCGTACTCAGGCTTTGATATGCTAAAAGACATATACACTCTTCTTGACAATGCCATAGAAACCGAGGATACTCCCTTTACCATCCGTGAAGGCGGCATTATAAAAGAAGGCTTTGACAAAGAGCTCGACAGGCTTCGTTCCATTATGAAAAACGGCACAGGCCTCCTTGCCGGTGTAGAAGCAAGAGAAAAAGAAAGAACCGGCATCAAAAACTTAAAGATAAGCTACAACAAGGTTTACGGATATTACATAGAGGTAACCAGATCCTTCCTGGGCATGGTTCCCGACGATTATATAAGAAAGCAGACCCTTACAGGCTCCGAAAGATTTATCACTCAGGAGTTAAAGGAGCTGGAAAACACTATTCTTGGTGCAAGGGAAAGAGTAAACGACCTGGAATACGAAGATTTTATGTATGTCCGCGGTGAAATAAACAAAAATGTCAACCGTCTCAAAAAGATAGCAGAGCTTATAAGCGTGACAGACGTGCTTTGCTCTCTTGCTGAGGTTGCATCCACCAACGGATATGTCCGTCCTGAGGTTGATGATTCCGACGAAATATGTATAGAAGGGGGCAGACACCCCATAGTTGAATTAAGCACATCTGCAACGGGAATGTTTGTGCCCAATGACACATATCTCAACACCACAGACAGCAGATTTACTATAATTACAGGCCCCAATATGGCAGGTAAATCCACATATATGCGTCAGACAGCCATCATTACTCTTATGGCGCAGATGGGCTCCTTTGTGCCTGCATCAAAGGCAAGAATAGGCATTGTGGACAAAATATTTACCAGAATAGGTGCCTCTGATGACCTGGCTTCGGGACAGAGTACCTTTATGGTGGAAATGAACGAGGTTGCTCATATCCTTAAGAATGCCACCTCCAAGAGTCTTCTTATTCTCGATGAAATAGGAAGAGGCACAAGCACATTTGACGGACTTTCCATTGCCTGGGCAGTTGTGGAATACATAAATGCACATATAGGAGCAAAATCCTTGTTTGCAACTCATTATCACGAGCTTATAGAATTGGAAAACAAGCTTGAAGGAATCAAAAATTATTCCGTTGCCGTGAAGAGAAGAGGCGAGGATATAACCTTCTTAAGAAAGATTGTACGCGGGGGAACCGACGATAGCTTCGGTATAGAGGTTGCGAAGCTTGCAGGTGTTCCCGATGAGGTTATAGAAAGAGCAAGAGATGTGCTTTCCGCTGTGGAAAGCGGCGAAAAGGAAGAAAAGGTTTCTGTGGAAACAAGACTTACAAGGGTGGAAGAGCAAAAGGTAAAGACCAACGAGCTCTATGATGCCATAATGTCTATAGATATATCCACTCTTACTCCCCTGGAAGCTATGAACGAATTATTTACCCTTCAGAAAAAGGTAGGCGAACTTAGTGAAAATTAATGTGCTACCCACCGAGATAGCCAATATGATTGCCGCAGGTGAGGTTGTAGAGCGCCCCGGCTCCGTAGTTAAAGAGCTTGTGGAAAATTGCATAGATGCAGGCGCAACTTCCATTACCGTGGAAATCAAAAAGGGCGGAATACCCTATATAAGAGTTACCGACAACGGCTCGGGAATAGAGGCAGAAGACATTGTAACTGCCTTTAAACGTCATGCCACAAGTAAAATTCACAAAGCATCGGATTTGGATGCAATAGGTACTCTTGGTTTCAGAGGTGAGGCACTTGCAAGTATCGCTGCCGTAGCAAGAGTGGAGGTTTTTTCAAAGACCGCTTTTTCAGATATAGGCAGATGCGTTGTTGTTGAAGGGGGAGAAGTCCTTGAAAACGAAGAAGCGGGATGCCCCAACGGCACAACAATGATTGTGCGCAACTTGTTTTTCAACACTCCTGCAAGAATGAAGTTTTTAAAGAACGATGCCACCGAAACAAGCTATGTTTCCGATATAATAAACAAACTGGTGCTAAGTCACCCGGAAATCAGCTTTCAATATATAAACAACGGCAAAACCGTGTTGACATCAAAAGGTGACGGCAACCTTCTTAGCAGTATATACACTGTCTTTGGAAAAGATTATTCCAAAAATATGATAGAAGTATGCTATGAAGAACCGGGCTTCAAGGTGTCCGGATATGTGGGAAATTCACGACTTGCCCGCAAGGACAGAAGACACCAGATGTTTTTTGTAAACACAAGAAATATTCTTTCCAGAATTATGAGTGCGGCGGTTAGCGAAGCCTTTAAAAACACTGTTATGACAGGACATTTTCCTGTTTGTGTGCTAAAAGCCGAGGTTGACCCAAAGGTTGTGGATGTAAACGTGCATCCTGCCAAAATAGAGGTGCGCTTTGCTGATGAGAAAAAGGTTTACAGCATGATATTCTGGGCTGTAAAGAACGCTCTTACCGACAAAAAGTTTGTGCCTGAATTTGAGATTAAAAGCTCTGTGGGCAACAAGTCCTCGGAGGGCAAACTTGTAAAGAATGCTCCTTCCTATGAGGAAGCAAAGCAGATGGAAATAAATCTTTTAAGAGATACCTACATAGAGCCTGCTCCGAAAAAGGTGGAAGTGCCAAAGGCTGTTTCTTTGGAAGAGACCAAAAAAGAAGTAACAGTCCCAAAGGCTTCTCCAAAAACAGATGTGGTAAAACAGGAACCTGCACCAAAGGCGGAAGCACCGTTAAATACTTCCAAGTTCTTTGCAAGCCCTGAAGAGCTTGTGACGGTAAATGACGAAAATAGCGATGTTTCCCGTTTTGCCCACATTATAGAAGAAAAACCAACAGCAGTTCAGCGCAAAGCCGGAAAAATGGTAACCTATGAAGAACCAACTCCCCCGGCAGAAGAAATCCTTCCGGAGCCTCCCAAGGAGGAGAAGTCTTCCAAGAAGCTGGTGTGCGATGTGGATTTCAGACTCGTTGGACAGGTATTCGGCACTTTTATACTGGTGCAGATAGACAACGAGATGATAGTTATAGATCAGCACGCAGCTCACGAAAGAATCTATTTTGAAGAGCTTTTGGAGGAATTTAAGACAAATACGGTGGATTCTCAGCTTATGCTTCTGCCTGTTACAATGACCCTTTCTCCTTCGGAGGTAAATACCGCCCTAAGCGAAAAAGAATTTTTTGCACAGATCGGCTTTGAAATAGAAGATTTCGGTCAAAACAGCATAGTGGTGCGTTCCACTCCGGGCACCATGGAGGAACAGGACATAAAAGACTGTGTATCCCAGATTATAAGCCTTTTGTCTTCCCACCAGAAGGATATTCCCAGGGAGCTTTGCGAAGAAGCACTCCATATGGTGGCGTGCAAGAGAGCCCTTAAGGGCAACAAGGTTCTTTCGGAAAAAGAACAAAAATCATTGGCAGAGCAGGTATTGGCGTTGGGCGAAGGTATAAACACTTGTCCTCACGGCAGACCGATAATGATAAAAATGTCAAAATACAGTTTGGAAAAACAATTTAAACGGATAGTGTAGATTATGAGTAAACCCCGTATTATTTTAATTGCCGGGCCTACAGGTGTGGGAAAAACCGCAGCCTCTGTATTTCTGGCAAAAAAACTTGATACAGATATAATATCCTGCGATTCCATGCAGATATACAAGGGTATGGACATAGGTACCGCCAAAGTAACTTCAGAAGAGGCTATGGGCGTATATCACCATATGACAGATATCGCAGACCCAAATGAAAATTTCAGTGTGGCAGATTATGTAGAGGCGGCAATGCCCATTGTCTACGACATTGCCTCCAAAGGAAAGCCGGCGCTTCTGGTTGGAGGTACGGGGCTTTATGCTGATTCCCTTATAAAGGGTATTCCCTTTGAAAAAGAAGCGGTTGCAGACCTTAGCTACCGAAAGGAAATGTTTGAAGCTGCCGAAACAATGGGCGCGGAGTATGTTCACTCTCTGCTTTGCAAGGTGGATCCCGAAAGTGCCGAAAGCATTCATCCCAACAATGTAAAAAGAGTGATACGTGCTTTGGAGTATTACCACGCTACCGGCGAAAAAATATCGGTTCACAACCTGCAGACTCAAAATAACGAATCTCCTTTTGAATCTTTGAGGTTGTATTTTACCAGAGACAGAGAAAAGCTGTATCAAAGGATAGATGAGCGTGTAGATATAATGGTGGAAATGGGTCTTAAGGATGAGGTGGAAAAGCTTTTGTCCCTTGGAATAAATCGAAACTCCACTGCAATGCAGGCTCTCGGATACAAAGAGATGGCAGATGCCATAGATGGATTTATATCCTTTGACGAAGCAATAGAAATAATAAAAAGAGATTCCCGCAGATATGCCAAAAGACAGCTTACCTGGTTCAGGCGGGACAAAGAGGGCATATGGATAAATCTTGATGACGCATCATCACCTCAGGAGGTTTCCGATATGTGCTTCGATATAATCAAGGAAAGGAATATGCTATGAAAAAGACCGTAAAGATTCTTGTGGCAGTATGGATAGTTTTTATGCTGGTTGTAGTAGTTGCCAATCTTTTTGGTAATTCAATCAAGACAGAAATGGTTCAGCACGGCGAAATGGAAAAAGCCTATTCCTTTGAAGCTATGCTGATTCGTGAGGAAACAGGTATGTCAGCCGGTAAGTCCGGAGTCCTGGAATCAATGGTAGAAGATAACGAAATGGTCCGAAAAAACAAGCATGTGGCAAGTATCTACGAAAGCAAAGTGGATGCGGAGGTAAAAAACAAGCTTGCAAATATCAATATCCGCATAGAAGAGATTACCAAAGTAAAGGAAGAAAGCTCCAATGTGGTTTCTGCCGGATATACCATAGAAGCGGCAATGAAGGACAAGGTGGAAGAGCTTACCGTTGCCTTAAGGCAGGGCAATGTAAAAAAGGCATATTCCTTAAACAGCGAAATACACATTCTCAACGATAAGAAAAATGTGTGGGAAAAAGGCGAAGAATATACCGACGATGTTCTTGATGAGCTTCTCAAGGAAAAGGCAGAATATGAAAGGAAGCTTGGCAATGCCAAAGAAGACCTGTTTTCGCCAACTTCCGGCATATATTCCACGCATATAGACGGCTACGAACAGCTTCTTAACCCTGCGGCTGTGGAGTCTATGTCTGTGGACGACTTCAACACCATAAAGAATATGAAGGTATCTGCAGAGGATATCAAAAAAAGCGGATATCAGTGCAAAATTATAGATAACTTTACCTGGTCTGTAGCATTTACCGCTAACAAGGACGAAATATCAAAGCTCAAAAAAGGCTCTGTGGTATATGTCCGTAATGCCAACTCCCCCAAGGATATGAAGGCGGTTGTAAGCTACATTTCCACCCCCACAAATGATAAGTATGTTGTTATAGTAACCTCGGATATAAAGTGCGATTGGGCAATGAAAGACCGATTTGTAAAGATAGACCTCATCAAAAACAAGTATTCCGGTCTTAAGGTTCCCATGAAGGCGCTGAGAGTCCGTGATGGTAAGACCGGGGTTTATGTGGTGGTAGACGGTATTGTAAAGTTCAAAAACGTAAATGTTCTTTACAAGGATTCGGGATATGCAATAGTGGAAGAAAACAATACCTCAAGAGGCGGCTTGCTTTTGTATGACGAAATAATCGTTTCTTCTTCCAAAGAATACAAGGTAGGCGACAAGATATCCTGACCCCAAAAAGGAGATACAAATGAGCATTAAAGAAAATCTTTCTGAAATTAAAGAAAATATCAGACTTGCTTGCGAAAGGGCAGGCAGAAGCCCCGAGGAGGTTACCCTTCTTGCGGTAACCAAAACCATAGATGCCGACAGAATCAACGAGGCAGTGTCTTTGGGTGTTACAGACCTTGGAGAAAACAGAGTGCAGGAGTTTTTGTCCAAGTACGAGCTTATAGAAGGCGATGTAAGATGGCACATCATAGGGCACTTACAATCTAACAAGGTAAAGTACATTGCCGACAAAGTGTATATGATTCATTCCGTAGAGTCTTTGTCGCTTGCAAATGAAATAGAAAGACAGTGTGCAAAGCTCGGCAAGGTTATGAATATTCTGGTGGAGGTAAACGTGTCCGGAGAAGAATCCAAAAGTGGCATTACTCCCGCAGAAACAGAGGATTTTATAAGGCAGGTAAGCCTGCTTCCTCACATTAGGGTAAGGGGTCTTATGACCATGGCTCCCTTTGAGGCAAAAACCGAGGAATTGCATCAAATTTTTTCAAATTTGTATAAAATTTCTGTTGACATATCGTCAAAAAAATTAGATAATGTTATTATGGAGTGTCTGTCTATGGGTATGACAGGTGACTATATCACCGCCGTAGAAGAAAATTCAACAATTGTTCGTATAGGCACGGGACTCTTTAAATAAATTATAAATATTATTGACCGAGGAAGTTCCCCGGTTACACGAAAGGAAGGATTTACATAAAATGGGAGAAATGATGAACAAGCTTCTGAACTTTATGGGCATTGGCGATGCCGGTGAAAACCAGGAAGCTGCTGCAGAAGAAAAAGAAACAAAAGAGGAATTCTTTACTCCGGAACCCAAATCCAAATATTCCGATACATCAAGCGGACATTCTTCAAGCTATTTTGGCAAGAAGAGTAAGGTTGTAAATATTCATGCAACAACACAGCTCAAGGTTGTAGTGCTTCAGCCTACAACATACAATGATGCAACCGAAATTGCAGGACACCTTAAGGAAAAGAAGCCTGTAGTTGTAAACCTTGAAAAGCTTGACAAAGAAACTGCAAGAAAGATTGTAGATTTCTTGAGCGGTGCTGTATATGCTTTGGATGGCAGCATGCAGAAGGTTGCAAACGGTATATTGCTTATAGTTCCTTATACAATGGGCATAATGGGCGATTTTTCCGATGAACTCAAAACACACGCACTTTTTGATTTCATTTAAAATATGATAGACAAAAAGCAACTTCTGTGGGGCATCACAAAGGATGAAGACAAGCTGATGCTCTCTCGTATGTGCGACCTGGCAATGCGAGCGGAAAAGTCCGGCAGATATATGTATTCCCGATTTTTAAACCCCGGAGAGCAGATGCTTGTGGAAAGCAGAAGGACTCTTCTGGGAGAGGTTTCCTTTTTTGGAGGATACGAAGGAGCAGATAGATGCATTGCTTCCTTTGCGGGCGAGGATTGGGATGAAAAAAGATATCCCATAACCGCACTTAAGATTATACCTTCATCCAAAAAGGTCTATTCTCACAGAGATTATCTCGGTTCTCTTCTTGCGTTGGGCATAGACAGGGAGCTTACGGGAGATATTGTCACAACAGATGACGGAGCCTATGTGTTTGTAATGGAGGACATTGCGGATTTTATAGAGATGAATTTGTTCAAGGTGGCATCCTCTACGGTAAAAATTGTTCCTGTGGATAATCCCGAGGAAATTGCCGCAAAAAGACAGTTCAAAGAGACATCGGCAACGGTTTCTTCCTTGCGGTTTGATTGTGTATTAAGTGCCGCAGCCAACAAGTCTCGCTCGGTGAGTGCATCACTCATAGAGGAGGGGCTTGCATCTGTAAACTACG
>JAEIGA010016689.1_pt1 | contig 11164 bp, 8 predicted proteins | sample 9270691 | NCBI WGS metagenome assembly JAEIGA01 (sample SAMN17057246, study PRJNA624740) | gut metagenome | biome: biome; isolation source: fecal sample | host: Bos grunniens | place: China: Xizang | collected 2019
GGCATACATCATCTTCTGAGTGTCCCGCAGAGCAAGTTTTGTCTCAGAAAGCTGAAGTATCTTCTTTGGATACTTCGGGCTGAATCTCAACGAATTGCCACCGTCTACAACTGTCTTTCCAAGACCGAATGCAAGATCTACGATTCCGTCTTCAGCCTTTTCATTGCCGATAGGATAAAAATTCACGGAACGGGCCACTCCCGAGAGCATCGGATAATACAGCTTGTTATGCTCCGATCCGCAGATGCTCTGGACCACAACAGCCATCTTTTCCTCACTCAAAAGATTCCCTGTAGTCTGGATATATGTCCTGCTGCCATTATAAAAGACTGATGCATAAACACTTTTGATGGCCTTGCCAAGCATTCGGAGCATCTGGTCACGGTTTTCCACCAAAGGTATCATATATGTAGCGTAGACACCGGCAAAAGGCTGGTAGCTGCTGTCTTCAAGCTTCGAGCTGGAGCGTACGGCAAGAGGGGAGCGCGTGGTTTCGACAAAAGCCCTCAATTCTTCCACAAGCCTTTCAGGAAGTCGTGATGAAACAAACTCCGAAAGTATCTCCTCATCAGAGATGTCCGAATCTATCACATACTGCAGGTCATTCTCAATGATGAACTGATCGAAGTAATCGGTAGCGATCACCACGGTCCGGGGGATGGAGATTTTTACATTCTCATATCGGTCCGCCAGATGATGCTTGTAAACCAGATTGTTAAGAAAAGCCAATCCGCGCGCCTTTCCTCCCAGAGACCCTTCACCCATTCGTGAGAACCATATGTGCCTTCCGTATGTATCGGCATCAAAATGCGCGATGACTCCACGGCCAGTAAGCGCATGATAATCATGGATCTGCTGTGAAACATATGCCCTTAGTTCTGCAACACTGGAGAACTGACTTTCAAGCACTTTCTTGAATTTCGCACCCAATGTGAAGAGACCTCTGGCCATGAACCACTTGGAAAGCATATTCTTGGATGTATTGGCAAGAAGTATATCTTCCGGCACCTCACGCATTAGTATCTCCAGCTCCTTCAGATTCGCCGCCCTTCCATACTCCACTCTGTCTGCATCCCTGAAAATAAAGTCTCCGAATGCAAATTCCTCCTTGATATATTCATAAAGCTGAATCATCAATGTCTTAGAGTATTTCCTTAGAAAACCCACTCCAAGTTCCTCAGCAGTAACTGAAATGCAATCTTGTGACGACTGAAGGAGTACAGGCATTTTAGGATCATCCGCCTTGATATGCCTCACCAGTTCCAGACCGGCATCCAGCTTCTCTTCCTCAGGCTTTCCTCCTCTATGCTCGCAGAAACCCACATCAGAAATCACACCCAGAAGATTGGACTTGTATTTCTCATACATCGCCATCGCATCATCGAGATTGGTAGCTAGAAGAATCTTAGGACGTGAACGCTTCATATGCTTGCGTTGCTGCTCATTAAGAGTCTCCTTCAGAAACTCGGCACTCTGACGAAGCACCATACGGTAAAGTTCAGGCAGATAGGTTGAATAATATCTTACTGAATCTTCCACAAGGAGTATGCTCTGAACTCCCACTCCAAGTATATCATTATCAGCGTTTTTCAGATCCTCGAACAGCTTGATGATGGCGACGATAAGATCTGCGTTTCCATGCCAGCTGAACATATAATCAATGGCGGAAGTGTCCATATATGACAACCTTCTGTACACTTCCTTGGAGAAGTGAGTAAGAAGAACAAAAGGAAGGCTTTTCCTCTCTTTCTTTATCTCGGTCGCCAGAGTGAAGACATCATTATCCCCCGCATTGTACATACAGATCACCATATCTATTCCGACAGTGGTCTGGAGCACCTCGCGGGCCTGAACCGAAGTCTGTACCCACACGAATGTAGGAGGAGTACTGAGGTTCAGGTCAATATATTCCTTATATATCTGCGTTTCGATCTGACCGTCCTCTTCGAGAATGAAGGCGTCATAGTTGCTGCATATCATCAGGATACGCCTTACTCTGAATCCCATCAGAGAGTCATAGTCAGCATTAATGAGCTCCTTCAGCAGTTTTGGTTCTACAGTATTCATTTATATGAATTATCTTTAATCGTTATCTACCAGTTTGTTATGAATTCTCCTGCGGAATTCAGCTACCGTAACGGCCGTTGCAACCGCGGCATTCAGCGATTCCGATCCTGGCTCATCTGCAGGAAACGGAGGTATATACAGACGGTCAGACACCAGCTCCTTCATCTGATCGGAAATACCCTCTGACTCATTGCCGATCACGATCACGACCGGTCCGTCTTCCCCTGTATCCAACTGCCTTGAATATATATTCCTCCCGTCAAGGAAAGTACCATAAATCTTTCCTCCCATGGAAAGAAGGGACTTTGAAAGAGACGGAAGGTCAAGATAATGCATCTTCACGCGGAATATCGCCCCCATGGTGGACTGCACCACCTTTGGATTGAACACATCGACTGTGTCTGGCGTTGCAAATACAGTATCCACACCGAACCAGTCTGCAATTCTGAGAATTGTCCCGAGATTGCCGGGATCGCGTATTGAATCCAAGGCCAGATACAGACCTCCGGATGACATTGACGCCAGAACCCCGGAAATATCAGTAAGAAGAACATCTGACGGCTTACGGATCACAGCCAATACTGGAGAAGGAGAGGAAAGAGCAGAAATTCTTTTCATAGCCTCTTCTCCAATATCCTCCTTTCTATACACACGCTCCACATGATAACCTGACTTCAAGGCCTCTTCCACCATCTTTTCACCTTCGGCGATAAAGAGTCCTTCTTCGTCACGAAACTTCTTCTGTTGCAAGGACTTTATCCTCTTTATCTCATTATTTGATATAGATGCCATATAATAATTGATACTATTACAAAACAAATACGTGCACCCCTACGCACAGGGGCTCGGACCAATAAGGAGCAAATATAGTTTTTTTTGGTCAAAATTTTGCGAAATGGAGATATTAAGATAAATTTGCATTCTATAAAAAGGTATGAAAAAAGGATTCCGGATAATATCACTTCTGACGATTTTTCTTATGTCCTTATCCTGCAGCACGACCCGTGTCCTGCAGGATGACCAGTACCGTCTGGCAAGGAACAAGATAAAGGTCGAAAATGACAAAGAATTCAATTCCAACCAGCTGAATAAATACCTGAAACAGAACAAAGGTCTCGGATGGTCTCCTTTCCTCTATGTATATAACTGGACTAATGGAAACGGAGGAGCCTGGGACAAATTCGTCCAGAAAATCGGTAAGGCTCCCGTTGTCTACAGCCCCGAACAAGTGGACAATTCCATAGCGAACATCAAGGACCATCTGGAATATATCGGATATTACGGATCTGACGTGCAGTCTGAAATCAAGGTGCAGAAAAGAAAGGTCACAGTCATATACAATGTATCCTTAGGAAAAAGATATCCTATAAAGGAACTCACCCTGAAGCTTCCATCCGGAGGTGAGTTCCCCGGTGCCTTTCTTAAAGACACCGCCGACTTCAGCATAAAGCCCGGCGACTATCTGTCGGAACAAGCCCTTGAAGCAGAAACCGAATCCCTTGCATCGATCATGCGCAACAGAGGATTCTACGATTTCAGCAAGAACAACTTCTTTTTCGAGGCGGATACGGTCAGCGACCCGAATTCCGCTCTTCTGACAATGCTGGTAAACGAATATACCAGAAACGAGTCTCCCAAAGATGCCGAACCCATCAGGAGATTCTACATTGACAAGGTATCATTTTCTTACCCCAAGTCACTGAAAATCAACGAGAACATATTAAGGAACCTAAATACAGTCATCCCCGGTGAGGTGTACAGCGAAGACATGGTCAATCAGACATATTCGCGCCTTTCCGCTCTCCGTGTATTCAGCAGCGTGAATATCGGGATGACCCCCAAGGACACAAACCTTATAGACTGCTCCATCACTTTGGCGCAGTCCAAGCTTCAGGGACTCAAGCTCAATCTGGAAGCATCCACTAATTCCTCTGGATTATTCGGAGTATCACCGCAGCTTTCATACTACCACAAGAACATTTTCAAGGGAGGAGAATGGCTGAATCTTAGCTTTTTAGGTAATTTCCAATTCAAGTTCAAGGACAACATACGCTCCAACGAGTTCGGCGCCTCTGCCAGCTTGAGCCTTCCTAGATTCTTTCCTCTGCCATACAGATATTTCACAGGAGATATCCCCAGGACTGACATCAATATTTCATACAACTATCAGAACAGGCCTGAATACACCAGGAACATCATCTCCACCTCATACGGATACACAGGTGACATCGACAATAAATTCTTCTACCAGGCATACCCTCTGCAGCTGAATATAGTCAGGCTCATGAATCTGGATAAGGATTTCTATGAAAACCTTGCGGCAGACCCATTCCTGCGCAATGCATATCAGGACCACTTCGACCTCGGTTCCGGAGGTGTATTCTACTACACGACTAACGCGGCGGCAGTCCCAACAGAAACATATTTCTATTCAAGACTTCAGCTCGATGTAGCAGGAAACCTGCTCCGCGTCTTCAACCCATTGATGACAAAGGATGCCAACGGATCCGGAATGATCTGGAATACGCCGTACTCTCAATTCGTACGTGCGGAACTCACCCTGGGCAGGACCTGGGTATGGGGAAAAAACAACGGTCAGTCCATCGCTACCAGATTTCTGGCCGGAGCCGGATATGCATACGGCAATTCATCTGCTCTTCCTTTCGAGAAACACTTCTACGGAGGCGGCGCGAACAGTCTCAGAGGTTGGCAGGCAAGGACGGTGGGTCCTGGAACTTCACAGATGGACAAATCCTTCATAATCCCGAATCAGACCGGAGACATGAAGCTTGAGGCCAATATAGAATATCGTTTCAATATATTCTGGAAGGTCGCCGGCGCTGTATTCGTCGATGCAGGAAATGTCTGGACCCTCAGGCGCAAGGATACTCTTGCCGACGACCCGGCAGTTTTCAGATGGGACAGTTTCGGAAACAGTATCGCGATGGACTGGGGAGCGGGAATCAGACTTGATTTCAGTTTTCTGCTCCTGCGCTTCGACCTCGGTATGAAGGTTCACGACCCCGCTCGCCAACAGAAATGGGTAAATCCTGGCAAATGGTTCGAAAGTGACAATTATGCCCTCCATTTCGGCGTGGGATACCCATTCTGACGCACTGTCCTCCCGATCAATCCACCTGTCTTTTTTAGCAATCGCTCCTGTCATCCTGAGCACTCCACCTGTCATCCTGAGCGAAAGCGAAGGATCTATTTTTTCGGATAATATTTCGGCCAAAGAGTCTCAAGACGAGCCCTCAATCCATCTTCCTGCTTATTCTGCGCAGGTTCATAGAACTTATGTCCCTGCAACTGTGACGGCATGAACTCCAGATCAGCGAAATGTCCGGGGAAATCATGTGCATATTTATATCCATCCGAATAGCCAAGATCGGCCATAAGCTGGGTAGGAGCATTTCTTAAATACAACGGAACAGATGCTGTCTGGGTATCCTTGGCCACAGCAAGGGCTTCATTAATAGCCAAATAAGCTGAATTGCTCTTTGCCGAGGAGGCAAGATAGATAGTACATTCGGATAGCGGAATCCTGGCTTCGGGCATTCCGATGGTATGGACAATCTGGAATGTGGCATTAGCCAGCAATAGGGCATTCGGATTTGCAAGCCCCACATCCTCTGCCGCCAGAATGCATAGTCTGCGTGCAATGAAAAGCGGATCCTCTCCACCGTCCAGCATACGGGCAAGATAATATACAGCGGCATTAGGATCAGATCCCCTGACGCTCTTAATAAAGGCCGAAATCACATCATAATGCATTTCACCGCCCTTGTCATATATAGCAATATTTTCCTGCAGGCATGACGTAACCGCCTTGTTGTCAATCATCAACGGTGCATCACCCGGAAAAGCCCCTGTCACGATTTCCAGTATATTCAGAAGTTTTCTGGCATCACCTGCAGAGTGACGGAAAAGCGCATCCGTCTCTCTTACTGTGATTTCTCTATGCCTGAGAATTTCATCTGTCTTCAGAGCCCTGTCAAGAAGAATCTGCAAGTCTTCCTTTTCGAGAGATCTGAGTACAAACACCTGACAACGGGACAAGAGGGGAGTGATGACCTCAAAGGAAGGATTCTCGGTCGTAGCACCGATCAGAACGATCGTTCCGTCTTCCACAGCCCCAAGAAGTGCATCCTGCTGTGATTTGTTGAAACGATGGATTTCATCTATGAACAAGATCGGAGACAAACCGCTGGAGAACAGTGAGTTCGATCGGGCTTTGTCGATAACATCCCTGACATCCTTGACCCCAGCGCTTACAGCAGAAAGAGTATAGAATTCCCTTCCTAGAGACTTGGCGACAATACGGGACAATGTTGTCTTTCCCACTCCTGGAGGTCCCCAGAGTATGAACGAAGAAAGATTACCGCTCTCTATCATATTCCTCAGAATACACCCCTTGCCGATAAGATGTCTCTGGCCTACATAACCTTCAAGATCCTGCGGCCTCATTCTTTCAGGAAGCGGAGGGAGCATCCTGCCACGTATTGCGTCGTTGTTTATCATATCTCCTTGCCGAATACCCATCTTTTCTTATGAAGCTCCTTCTCGAATGGAGCCCACATAGCCTGAACCTTTGCGTTGGTCTCCAGATTTGCATTGGTTTCAGCATACTTGAAGCCAAGCTTGCGGTAATTTTGGAAAAGATCCACAAACAGAAGGGAATTGACCCCCCTGTTCTGATAGTCAGGTCTGACACCGATAAGAAGAAGATCCAATGTTTCCGGCTTTTTCCAGAACATAGCCTTCAGCAGATGCCACCATCCGAACGGGAATATCTCACCATTGCATTTCTGCAATGCCTCGGACAGTGACGGAATGGAAATACCGGCGGCGATCAGATTGCCTTCCTTATCTTCCACAAAAGTCAGCATCTTCATATCCACCAGCGAAAGATACACATCCACATATTGATCTATCTGCTTAGGAGAAAGAAGCGAATACCCGTAAAGCACGCAATATGTTTCATTTATAAGCTGGAAAAGCTTATGTCCATAATTCTCCTTGCGGATCTGAGCCTTGGTCTTCTTGACCACTTTCAGGTTATATCTTTCCTTTACAAGCTCCGCAAGCTGAATATGACGTTCAGGAAGCTGTTCCGGTATAGTGATCCTGTATTCCACCCATCCTGTTTCCTTCACATAACCGAGCTTCTTCATATGCTCGGGGTAGTAAGGGTGGTTGTAGATAAGAGCCATCGTACTCAGGCGGTCGAAGCCTTCCACTAGCATTCCCTCAGGGTCGAAATCTGTAAATCCCAACGGACCTACGATCTGTTTCATACCGCGGGCTTTTCCAAAGGCAATGACAGCATCCAGCAACGCCGCACTGACTTCCATGTCATCAATGAAGTCAATCCATCCGAAACGCACCTGCTCTACTTTCCAAGCTTCATTTGCCTTGTGATTTACGATAGCCGCAACTCGTCCAGCAAGCTTTCCGTCCTTATATGCCAGATAAAACTCCGCTTCGCTGAATTCATATGCTCCATTCTTCTTTTTATCGAAAGTATTCAGATCGTCAAAAGGCATTGACGGAACGTAATATTTATTTCCCTTATATAGATTATTGGCAAATCTTGCAAATACCTTAAAGTCTTTCTTCGTAGTTACGGTCTTGATTATTACGGACATAAATTACAGATTTGGTTAGTACATTCTACAAAGTTATTAAAATTACTGAGAAAATCACTGATTTTTGCTATTTTTGCGTTATATAGGTAGTGTATTATGAATGAAAAGAAGACAAAGATAATCTGTACAATCTCTGACGCCCGCTGCGATGTGGAATTTCTCAGAGAACTTTACAGAAATGGAATGAATGTGGTCAGAATCAATTCCGCACACGCCACGATAGAGGGGGCGCAGAAGATTGTGGACAACGTCAGGGCGGTATCCGACAAAATCGCCATACTGGTGGATACGAAAGGTCCGGAAGTAAGGCTTACAGCTATGGAAAGTGCGGTCGGCTTCATCGCAAAGGCTGGAGAAACCGTATTTATCAGAAATGGCGGAGATAACTTTTCCGACTCGCACACCCTGTATACCAATTGCCCTACTTTCGTTCAAGATGTGCCGGTCGGAGCCGAGATTCTTATCGACGACGGAAGCGTGGAACTGAAAGTCATGGAAAAAGATTCGGAAAGCCTGACCTGCCGGATAATGAACAACGGTGTGGTCAAAGGTCGCAAAAGCGTCAATGTTCCAGATGTATACATATCTCTTCCCGCTCTTACAGACAAAGACAGAATGTTTGTACAATGGGCCATCGATGCGGATATCGACTTCATAGCCCATTCGTTCGTACGTACAAAGAAGGATCTCATTGATATTCAAGAGATCCTGGATGAGAGAGAGAGCCATCTTAAAATCATCTCGAAAATCGAGAATCAGCAGGGAATTGATAATCTCGACGAGATTCTGTCACATTGCTACGGCGTTATGATCGCAAGGGGAGACCTGGGAGTGGAGATTCCGGCAGAGAAGATACCGATGATTCAGAAAACCATTGTCCAGAAATGCAGGGCAAGAAAGAAACCGGTCATCGTGGCGACTCAGATGCTTCACAGCATGATCGAGAACCCTCGTCCAACAAGAGCTGAAGTGACCGACGTGGCAAACGCGATCTTTCAAAGTACCGACGCCATCATGCTCAGCGGCGAGACCGCATCCGGCCAATATCCCGTAGAGGCCGTGAAGACAATGAGCGCGATCGCAGTTGAAGCAGAGGAAACTATAGACACCCGTCTGGAAGTGAATCTCGAACAGATTGCCAAGCCGATCGCCGCTGTGTTGGCAAGATCTCTGGTGGCTGCGACTCAGGAAATTCCTGTAAAGGCAATCATCTTTGACACCTGGACAGGACGCACAGGCAGATATCTGGCTGAATTCAGACCTAAAGTACCGATCTATGCAATGTGCTACAATTCATTCACAATGAGAGAATTGGCACTAACATATGATATATATGGATATAAGTTTGACATAACCGGTACAAAGGAAGGATTCGTTCAGAATTCGATAAAGATCCTTATGGAGGACGGTAAGATTTCCAAGGGTGATCTGGTCGGTTTCATCGGAGGCAGCTTCAATGATGAACTGGGAGCCACTTATATGGAATTCAAATACGTATAGCAACTGACGGAGATATAGCGCCGACTGATATGAAAAAGACAGCATTAATTCTGTGCTTTCTTCTGACAAGCACCCTGTTCCTGAGCAATGCCTTTGCCCAGGAGAGGTCATTAGGTGCCGTCTTCAGCTATGCAGGAACAGGAGTGGATTATGTGCATTTTACCGACAGCAGACACTTTGCAACATATCAGCTTAGAGTAGAGACCATGAGTTTGTTCTGGCAGAATCACGGCCATGCAGGCATGTCAGCTTCAGCATTCTGGAATACAGTCTTCTCGGAAATCCAGTCAAGAAACGGTAACACAGTCCGCTTCTATGCAGGCCCTGGCGTATCGGTCGGATATTCCGAAGATTTAATGACCCCTGAGGGACTGATTTTCGGACTTAGGGGAAGCGTTGGAGCTGAATGCAGTTTTGCTAGGGGAGTTGCCATATCTCTGAGCCTTTCACCGATGCTTGGAGGGCATTTCAGAAGAAAGGACGGGATGGTGAATATGCGTCTGTATAGAATCGGACTTTGTTATGGATTCATGCCCGAAGCAGGGATACGGTATATTTTTTAGACATGAAGAAGTTTTTGCTCATATTGCTGATTGCCTGCACGTTTAACAATAATGTTAACGCCCAGAAAGAAAGAGGGGAGACTTATCCCAAGTTCACTTTCGGACTGGAATGGGGATATGTTGCCTCGATAACGACAGTCTTTCACAATAACTTCTATGCTCCGGAAGGATTCCGAGTGGACGAGCAGGGTATTGACACCGGATACACAAACAATGCGGATATGTATTTGAATGTTGGCTGGAATGTAAACCCGTTGTGGAATGTTTCAATATATATAGGTTATGCCGGAGTAGGGGACATGCACAATGTTCTGCCAATATCTATAAGAGGTACACGATATTTCGGTTCCGCCCCCCTGAAAGACAGATGGTTCATCTTTGCAGATGCAGGAGGTGGAATATGTCTTAAGACACCGGTACAGGATATTGCCACCTTGAAGTTCGGCGGGGGATATCAGCTGTCCCTGAGCAGGGATACAAAACTCAATTTTCTTATTTCCGCAAGGAGCACATATACACATCCGAGCATTTATTTCGACGGGAACAGGATACCGATGAACCGCACTAACAGGAATAACGCGGTAGTAGCTGCTCTATCAGCAGGAATCGGACTAAGTTTTTAATTGATAATCAACAAATTACACAATATGGCAATAAAACTTGAACTGAAAAAGACAGAAAGAATACTTTTCTGCGGAAGCAAATGGTGGGGCGATCCGGACATGCCTGAAAATATGCAGTATCCTACAATGGAGGTGACTGAAGACGGGGAAAAATTCGATTATCCGCTGACATTCGTATGCCAGATCAACTGCGAAGATATCGCACCTTTTGATAAAGAAAACAAGCTTCCACACGAAGGAATGCTGTATTTCTTTGCGGCAATCGATGATTATCTCGGATACGAGTCACCGGTTCAGAATCCTGAAGGTGAATGGCCTAAAGGTCGCGTTGCCGTCAAATATGCGAAGACCATAAATTTCGAAACATTCCAGACCTGCATGCTTGTAGGTGACCAGGACGAACAGCTCACTGAGCCGGAACTTGAAATCGTATTCTCAGAATCCGATGACAATGCGGCTGGAATACTAATGCTGTGCGGCGACAGCATTCAGCCAGAAAATCAGACATTGATAAAGCTGGTTACAGATGCGGCGTCAGGACTGGATCTGCAAGAAAAGAACCTCAGCATAATAATGAAGGATTCCGATCTCAAATTCGGCAACTGGAAACGAGCTAAGGCTATCTTAAAGTAACTGACAATGAGTACGATGCATTATAAAATCGTGCTCATTAATTTTATTATACAATTTATATTATGTTAAGTTGCATATAGCAGCAACTTCCTCCAGGCTTGCAATCGTTATATCTCATATAATTTCTGAC
>JAEIGA010016690.1_pt1 | contig 11164 bp, 10 predicted proteins | sample 9270691 | NCBI WGS metagenome assembly JAEIGA01 (sample SAMN17057246, study PRJNA624740) | gut metagenome | biome: biome; isolation source: fecal sample | host: Bos grunniens | place: China: Xizang | collected 2019
AGTTGTGGAACAGCCGTTCAACCAGAGCAAGTGACTGTTAATCCAAGTCCATTGGTGGTTGTAGGCGATAAAGTAGATGCTACTATCACTGGTACCTTCCCAGTGAAGAAGTTCTCTAAAAAGGCAGTCTTGACTGTTACCCCTGTTATTGTACATGAGGGCGGCGAGATCGTAGGTAAGCCTACTACTTTCGTTGGTGAGAAAGCAAAAGAGAATGGTTCAAAAGTAAGCTACAAAGAGGGTGGTAAATTCACAATCAAGTCATCTTTTGACTATGTACCAGAGATGGTTAAATCTGAACTAGTTCTTCGTTTTAAGGCTACTAACGGTAAGAAAGTCGTTGAGATTCCTGATATGAAGGTAGCAGATGGTATTATTTCAACCGCTAAATTGGTAGCAGCTGAGGATGTAAAAATGCAAGTAACTGCAGATAAATTCCAACGCATTATCCAAGAGATTCAAGAGGCAGATATTCGCTTCTTGATACAACAATCAAGTTTGCGTGGTTCTGAGTTGAAAGCAGACGATGTGAAGGCTTTGCAAGCTGCTATCAAGGATGCTGACACAACCGCTAATAAAGCTATTAGCAAATTGGAGGTATTGGGTTATGCTTCTCCAGATGGTGGTCAAGAGTTGAACGAGGATTTGGCTGCTACTCGTCAAGAGAAAACACAAAAGTACTTGCAAAAACAACTCAAGAAAGACAAAGTTGATGTTGCTGTAGAGTCTAATGTTACAGCAGAGGACTGGGAAGGTTTCCAAAAAGCTATGGAGGCTAGCAATATCCAAGATAAAGAGTTGGTATTGCGTGTGCTCAGTATGTATACCGATCCAGAGGAGCGTGAGACACAAATCAAGAACTTGAGCGCAGTATTTGAGGCTATTGCAGAGGAGATTCTTCCTGCACTCCGTCGTAGTCGTTTGGTATTGACAACAGACTTGATTGGTAAGTCAGACGAGGAGATTTCTGCTTTGGCTAAGAATGATCCTGCTGCTTTGAATGTTGAGGAGTTGCTCTACGCTGCTACTTTGGTAAATGACAATGCAGAGAAATTTGCTATTTATAAGAAAGTAACAGAGTTGTATGCGAACGACTACCGTGGTTACAATAACTTGGGTCTTGTGTATTTTGAGCAAGGTAAGGTAGCAGAGGCACGCAAGTCCTTTGCAAAAGCATTGCAATTAGCTCCAGCTAATGCTGATGTTAACTTCAACGCAGGTGTAGCAGCTATGGCAGAGCACGACTTGGCTAAAGCAGAGGAGCATTTTGGTAAGGCTGCTGGTACAGAGGGTAACCTCAATGTAGCGATGGGTACACTCTACACTATGAAGGGTGAGTACACTGCTGCTAAGCATGCTTATGGTAGCGCTGCTACTAACAATGCTGCGGTACAACAAATCTTGGATGAGGATTATGCTGCGGCTCGTCAAACATTGGCTAAAGTGGATCGTCCAAATGCAACTACCGCTTATTTGGCAGCTGTGATTGGTGCGCGTACTAACGATCGTGAGACTGTATATGCTAATTTGAAGTTGGCTGTACAACGCGATGCTCAAATGAAAGAGAAAGCACAAAAGGATATCGAGTTTGCTAAATTTGCTGCAGATGAGAAGTTCCTTGAGATCGTTAAATAATGTCAATACTTTTTCCAAAAGTACCAAAACCTCGTGGATGGGATTATCGTCCCATATACTACGATAAAGATAAGGAGGCGCGCAAGGATAAACTTGCGCGTCTTCATCGTGGTTCGTTTCGTGAAGCGCATGAAGCGAACACACATAAACATCAAAGAACAAATCAGCGTAAATCTAAACTAGCTTTTTGGGTTGCGTTGCTATTATTACTTATCTTTGCTTTTCATTACTTGTTATGAGTGATGTAATACATCTTTTACCCGATAGTGTAGCTAATCAAATCGCAGCAGGTGAGGTGATTCAGCGGCCTGCGTCGTGTCTGAAAGAGTTGGTAGAAAACTCTTTAGACGCTGGGGCTTCTCATATACGCATTATTGTGCGTGATGCTGGGCGTACACTTTTGCAGGTAGTAGATGATGGTAAGGGTATGAGTCCTACTGATGCTCGTATGGCTTTTGAGCGCCATGCTACTTCTAAAATCTCGCAAGCTGCTGATTTGTTCAGTTTGCGCACTATGGGATTTAGAGGGGAAGCGCTGGCTAGTATCTGTGCTGTGGCCCATGTGGAAGTGCAGACACGCCGTGCAGAAGATGAGGTAGGTACTCGTATAGAGATAGCTGGTTCGCAAGTTATAGGGCAAGAAATGGTGCAATGTCCTGTAGGAACAAATATGCGTGTTAAGAATCTTTTCTATAATGTTCCTGCACGCAGAAAGTTTTTGAAGACAGATCAGACGGAATTGCGCAATCTGCTAGCAGAATATCATCGTATTGTACTAGTTTATCCGAATGTGCAGTTTACTTTTGTGAGCAATGATGAGATTCTCTCTGAATTAGCTCCTAGTACATTCAAACAGCGTATAGAAGCGGTATATGGGCATTCGTCTAAACCTTATACTAGCCATTTGGTAGATATAGCTACCGAGACTGAACTGGTTAAGATATCTGGTTTTATTGGTAAGCCGGAAACAGTAGGTAAGAATAGTCAGCAATATATGTTTGTTAATGGTCGATATATGCGCCATGCATATTTTCATAAGGCCATTATGACAGCGTATTCAGGTCTATTATTGCCCGATCATTCTCCGTCTTATTTCCTATATTTTGATATAGATCCTGATGCGATAGATGTGAATATCCATCCTACAAAAACGGAGATAAAGTTTGCTGATGAGCAAGCTATATTCCAAATCTTATTGGCTGCGGCAAAAGAAGCATTGGGAAAATTTAATGTAGCGCCTTCCCTGGATTTTAGTTCACCTACGAGGCTAGAAATACCTACTATACCAATGGGGGCTATACCTATCAGCGAACCTAAAGTGCAGTATGATCCATCGTATGATCCTTTCAAAGCTCATACTACCCGCAGTGCTGCGACTACAGGTTGGGAAAAACTATATACAGAGTCTGAAGGAACTCGAAGTGCAGGATTAAATACAGGACATACTATATCAGAAATGTCTGATATGAAGTTGTTTGAAGTTCCACAGATACTAGAAACAACTCCGCTGATTCAGTCTAATAATCGATATATTGTAGCCCCAGTAGAGCAAGGATTGATGATTATTCATCAGCATCGCGCGCATATGGCTATACTATATAAGGAGTTGAAGGATCAATTATCTAGTCAGCAAGCTGTAACTCAACCACTCTTGTTCCCTGAAGTGATCGAGTTGATAGATGCCGATTGGGAAACCCTACAAACCCTTTTGCCAGATTTGGAGAAAATAGGTTTTGCCTTGGAGCAGTTCTCTCCTTATGCATATACAATTAGTGCAGTACCGGCATTATTAGGGCAAAAGAATGCTGTAGAAACCTTGCTGCAAGTGATCCATGATGTACAAGATACTGAGCAGTCTTTGCAAAATCAATGGCAAGAGACTATGACATTGTGTCTTGCTCGTCAGATGGCTATCCCTATGGGTAAACCTTTGAGCGATATCGAAATGCGAGATCTAGTGAATCGTTTTATTTTATCTAGTGATTCTCGTCACCTACCTAATGGTCAAACTATCCTAACAATAATCAATAATGATGACATTCAGAAGCATTTTTAGAGCGGCTTTTGTGCTATGCTCTATGGTATGGTTGATGGCATGCACCCATAATAAACAGGAGTATAGTCTCACTATCTTGCATACCAATGATACTCATTCTCAAGTGGAACCACTAGAGGAAGGCAAGCGTGATGCAACTTGTGGAGGATATGCTAGACGAATAGGCTGGGTGGCGCAGATGCGAAGTCAGGACCCACATCTAATATTGTTGGATGCTGGTGATTTTAGTCAAGGAACACCATATTATAATTATTACCATGGTCGTGTAGAGATTGATGCAATGAATCGTATGCAATACGATGCCATAACATTAGGTAATCATGAATTTGATAACGGTTTGGATACTTTAGCGGCTGTACTAGAGATGGCAAAGTTTGCGGTTGTATGTGCCAATTATGATTTCACAGGTTCACCGCTAGAGGGATTGGTGATGCCATATACTGTCATTAAGCGACCACATCTAAAGATAGGCGTGTTTGGTATTGGTGTTAATCCTCATAGTCTGATAGCAGAGAAGAATTTTGCGCCAATTAAATATCTAGACCCTATTACTTCTGCACAAAAGGTTGCTAATCAATTACGCAAAGACGAGAAATGCGATGTGGTGATATGCTTGAGTCATCAAGGAACATATGCAGGAGCGCATGGACAAATGAGTGATGAGCAACTAGCTGCTGAGACTCAAAATATAGATGTGATTATCGGCGCACACACGCATAAAATTGTCGAAAATCACTATGTAGCAAATTTGAACGGAGATTCAGTTTTGCTAACACAATCAGGCAAGGCAGGTGCTAGAATAGGCGAAATTTCCCTCAAAATTTGGAAATAAACTCACAAATATGCCAAAAAATTTGCATATTCCAAAAAAAAGTAGTTACTTTGCAGTCGATTTAGAAATACTAGAAACTAACAATTATTAAATACTAACTAATTAATTACAAATTATTATGTCAGCTATTGAGTCAAAAGTTAAAGCAATTATTGTTGATAAATTAGGTGTTGAGGAGTCACAAGTTACACTTGATGCTAGCTTCACAGCAGATCTCAACGCAGATTCTCTTGATACTGTAGAGTTGATTATGGAATTTGAGAAAGAGTTTGGTATCTCTATTCCAGATGAGGATACTACCAAAATCAACACTGTACAAGATGTAGTTGCTTACATTGAGAAACTTCAAGCATAATTTTGTAGAAGAATTCTAACATTGGCGAGTTTGCGGGTAATCCCTGCAAACTCGTTCGGTGTATTGATGTGTATGGTGAACAGACGCGTAGTTGTAACAGGAATAGGTATGGTAACATCATTGGGAAATGATGTTGCTACAATATGGAGTAACTTGATAAAAGGTACAAGTGGAGCGGGTGAAATAACCCATTTTGACCATTCAAAATTTAAAACCCATTTTGCCTGTGAAGTAAAGGACTTGGATGTGTCCGCCTTATTTGATCCCAAAGAACTTCGTCGTTATGACCGCAATATACATTATGCTATACATTCAGCAGAGCAAGCGATAAAGGATGCTGCAATAGTCTTGGAGCAAGAGGATGCATATCGCTGCGGTATTATATACGGTTGTGGTATGGGCGGTGTCCATACAATGGATGTGAATATAGCAGAGTATGGAGCAGGTGATGGAACACCACGCTATAGTCCATTCTTTATACCTATGATCATTCCTAATATGCCATCCGGAATGTTGGCGTTACGCTATGGTTTTTGTGGTGTTAACTATACAACTACATCAGCCTGTGCTAGTTCTGCCCATGCGATAGCCAATGCATACCAACAAATTCGTTTGGGATTGGCTGATATTATCCTTGCTGGTGGTAGCGAAGCTGCTATTGAGGCTTCTGGAATAGGTGGATTCAATGCATTGCATGCTATTTCTACGAGAAATGATTCGCCCCAAACAGCTTGTCGTCCATTCTCTGCATCGCGCGATGGATTTGTATTGGGAGAGGGAGCAGGAACGCTTATCCTAGAGGAATATGAGCACGCAATGGCACGAGGCGCCAAAATTTATGCAGAACTAGTGGGTATAGGTATGACTTCGGATGCTTATCATATGACAGCATCTGACCCTGAAGGCAATGGTGCTATTCATGCGATGCAAATGGCAATCCAAGAGGCGGGTATTAATCCTAATAAAGTGGACTATATCAATGCGCATGGCACATCCACACCAGTCGGGGATATAGCAGAGACTAAAGCTATAAAGCAGGTTTTTGGTGAGCACGCATACCAACTGAATATCACATCATCCAAATCTATGACAGGACACCTGCTTGGTGCAACAGGAGCCGTAGAGGCAATCATAACTATCCTATCCTTACAGCATCAAATAGTAACTCCTACTATCAATCATCAAGCAGAGGATAAGGATCCAAATATAGATTATAATTTGAATTTCACATTTGATCAAGCACAAAAGCGTGAGATTTGCTATGCGATGAGTAATAACTTTGGTTTTGGCGGGCATAACGCAAGCCTGTTGTTTAAAAAACTCTAAACTATCTGAACTTTCTAAAACTCCGCGACGAGAGTTGCGATATTATATTAATTAACTGTTTTATTTTTTAAGGTATTATGATTACAACTAAAATTGGTGAGAATGCAGGTTTGATCTGGAATGCACTACAAGGTGGTGCTCTCACATTGAAGGCTTTGAAGAAAGCTACCAAATTGAAAAACGATGAACTTTATCTTGCTTTGGGCTGGTTGGCTCGCGAAGGTAAAGTGTCTTTTGCAGAGGGTGAGGATTTGACAATCACACTTCTCTAATTACTTTATAAGGCTGACCAACACAAGTTGGCAGCCTTATTTTGACCCAAACCTTTATCACCTATAAAACTGTTAGAACTTTTAAAACATTTAAAATATGATAATCGCAATCGTGGGCGCATCGGGCGCTGTAGGACAAGAATTACTCAAGATTCTAGAGGAGCGTCAGTTCCCAGTTTCTCAACTTCGACTTTTCGGTTCTGCACGCAGTGCAGGATCTACATATACTTTCTGTGGCAAGGATTATGTGGTAGAAGAACTTCAACATGGTGACCAATTCAAGGGTATTGATATCGCTTTTGTTTCTGCTGGTGGTGCTGTTTCTCGCGACTATGCAGAGGATATCACTCGTTATGGTGCTATAATGATTGACAACTCATCTGCTTTCCGTATGGATCCTACTATACCGCTTGTGGTACCAGAGCTTAACGCCGAGGATATTGAGCAGGCAATTGCAGAAGGCGGCCGACGCATCATTGCTAATCCTAACTGTACCACCATTATTATGGCAGTATGCTTGAAGGCTATTGAGGAGCTTTCACACATCAAACGCGTACATGTGTCATCTTATCAATCTGCTTCAGGTGCAGGTGCACAAGCAATGGCAGAGTTGGAAGAGCAATACCGTCAAGTGCTCAATGGAGAGGAAGTAAAACATCAAAAATTTGCATATCAATTGGCATATAACTTGATTCCTCAAATTGATGTGTTCGGGGATGATGATTATACTAAAGAGGAGTTGAAGATGTACCACGAAACCCGCAAGATTATGCACTCTGATATTGCGGTATCAGCTACTTGTGTGCGTGTTCCTTCGCTCCGTGCACATAGTGAGGCTGTGTGGGTAGAGACCGAGTCTCCGCTTACTCCAGAGCAAGTGCGTGAGGCTATGGCCAAGGCAGAGGGTGTGCAAGTGATGGATGATCCAACTCTAAACACTAAACACTCAACACTAAACGCTCAATACCCTTATCCAATGCCATTATATTTGAGTGGAACAGATGATGTATATGTAGGTCGTATCCGCAAGGATTTGGCGAACGAAAATGGTATTACTTTCTGGTGTGTAGGTGACCAAATTCGTAAAGGAGCGGCTCTCAATGCTGTTCAAATAGCAGAGAAGATTATCAATAAATAAGGACTTCTACTATATTGCGCAATTTGCGTTAGCAGTTTGTAGTGAAAGTGACAAATTTTAGGATTTGTCACTTTTCTTTTGTATATCTTGCATATGTCAAAAATATTTTGTATCTTTGCAGACTGAAACAAAAACCACTATGGCAGAAGATATTAAACTAAATACTACTAGTTATAACGAAGATAATATCGTTCACCTTGATGACCGCGAGCATATTCGCCGTCGTCCAGGTATGTACATCGGTAAACTAGGTGACGGAAGTCACTCCGATGATGGTATATATGTACTCATTAAAGAGACTATTGATAACTGTATCGATGAGTTTCGTATGAACGAAGGTAAAGTCGTTGAAGTGAGTGTATCCGCTCCTTCTGCCGAAGATAACTCGCAACGCGTACGCGTTCGTGACTATGGTCGTGGTATTCCATTGGGTAAGATGGTGGAAGCCGTTTCTATCCTTAACACGGGTGGTAAATACGACACCAAAGCCTTCAAGAAGTCTGTTGGTCTCAATGGTGTAGGTACCAAAGCGGTCAATGCCCTCAGTCTGGAGTTCGTGGTACAGGTATGGCGCGACGGCAAGACTCGCCGAATAGTTTTTAATCAAGGTCATCTCGTAGAGGATTCTGAGATACAAGAGCATAACGGTCCAGAGAAGCGTGGTACACTCATCGAGTTTGTACCTGACAACACCAAAGGCCTCTTTGAAAACTACCGCTTCCGTGATGACTTCATTGAGACCATGATGCGTAACTACGCCTACCTCAATGTGGGACTGACCCTGAGCTATAACGGCAAGAAGTACTCCTCTAAAAATGGTCTATTTGACCTCCTCACAGAGACCATGACTGTTGATCCGCTTTATCCTATTATTCATATTCAAGGCGAGGATATTGAGATTGCCCTTTGTCATACTGACCAAACAGGTGAGGAGTATCACTCTTTCGTCAATGGTCAACACACCATCCAAGGTGGTACGCACCAGGCGGCACTTCGTGAGGCTATTGGTCGCACCATCAAGGAGTTTTATAATAAGAACTTTGAGCTCAGCGATATCCGTAGTGGTGTGGTAGGAGCTATTGCTATCAATGTATCAGAACCTGTCTTCGAGAGTCAAACCAAAGTAAAACTAGGCTCCAAGGATATGGCTCCAGAAGGGGGACTATCTGTCAATAAGTTCGTCAATGACTTTGTCAAACAACAACTGGATAACTACCTACACAAGCATTCAGAAGTAGCAGACACTATGCTACAAAAGATTCTTGAGTCGGAGAAAGAGCGTAAAGCAATTGCTGGTGTTACAAAGATAGCGCGTGAGCGTGCCAAGAAAATTATGCTTAACAATCCTAAATTGCGTGATTGTCAAGTACACTATAATGATGCTAAACCTACCAAGTCTGCTAAAGATGCAGATGATGATTTGCGCGAGGAGAGTAGCATCTTTATCACCGAGGGTCTTTCTGCGTCAGGTAGTATCACCAAGAGTCGTGATGTGCGTACACAAGCCGTCTTCTCACTTCGTGGTAAACCATTGAACTCCTACGGACTGAGCAAATCTGTGGTCTATGAGAACGAGGAGTTTAACTGTTTGCAGGCTGCGCTTAATATCGAAGATGGCTTGGATGAACTACGCTACAATAAAGTTATTATTGCTACCGATGCCGATGTGGACGGTATGCACATACGATTATTGATGCTCACTTTCTTCCTACAATTCTTCCCTGATCTGGTGAAGAAAGGACATGTATATATTCTCCAGACACCACTCTTCCGTGTCAAAAACAAAAAGGAAATACGCTACTGCTATAGCGAGGAAGAACGCCTACAAGCAATCGAAGACCTCAAGCCTAACCCAGAAATCACTCGATTCAAAGGTCTTGGTGAGATTAGTCCAGATGAGTTCAAGGGCTTTATAGGCAAAGGTATTCGCTTAGATCAAGTATGCTTGCGTAAAGAGGATGCGGTGAGCGACTTGCTCGGTTTCTACATGGGTAAGAACACTATGGAGCGTCAAAACTTTATTATCAACAACTTAGTGGTAGAAGAAGACGTGGAGTAAATGTCGAAAGTTGAATGTCGAAAGTCGAAAGTTGAGAGTTATGATTCCATTGATATTATTTGTCTGCCTCGGCATAGTTATCCTTATTATCTTTGAGGTACGAGCAAGAAAAGAGAAAAAGAACGCTGAACTTCTGAACAATGCTGAACATGCGACAGATGTCGCTACTGAACAGCGAAGCGAAGATGATGGCTGCTGCGGTGAGCACTTGGTTTGCGAAAGAGAGACCCTTCTTCAAACCAACGCAGAAATCATCTATTATGATGACGAGGAACTAGATGCACTAGCAGGTATAGCCGCAGAGGACTACACCAAAGAGCAATATCAAATGATTCGTGAAGTGTTTGAGACACTTAAGGCGAGCGATGTTCCTGGTTGGGTACGCAGTATTCAACTGCGTAATATTCAATTACCGCTAGATATTCGCGAAGAAGCACTTCTTATTGTCGTAGAACGACGAAAAGCATAAATTCCAACTATCGTAAGCACTACACTTACAATACCTAACCACAAGGTATTGCCTGTGCCTATGGCATCTATTTTATCCATATCCCAACCTGCTTGATTCGAAATATAATGTAGTATCACAGCTGCTGCATTATTAACAAAATGCATTAACATCGGAATCCATAGAGTACCACTCCATATCATCATATAGCCAAACAAAGCACCCATCAGCATACGAGGAATAAAACCATAAAACTGCATATGGATAGCCGAAAATATGATCGCCGTAAGCCATATAGCTAGATGAGAGCCTACCCCTATCCCCTCCCTAAAGGGAAGGGTATTATTTGGAAAATGACGGCATATGAGTAGGCGTTGGAGTACTCCACGGAAAGTGATTTCCTCTGATACGGCTGGTAATACTGCCATCAAAAATAGATTGGCCAACAAAGCGCTTACAGTAGTAGCCGACATAAACTGCTTGGTCAGCCATTCGGCCTCTGCTTCCTTGTTTTTCATCCACTCCTCTAGCCCACTCAACCAAGTAGGCAATACCATTTGTTGGTTCCAATGGCTCATTAGATTAATGGCAGGTAATGCCACCAACATAATACCGATTGCCCATAATAAGACTTTCCAATCGACTTTATTATCCAATTGCAACCAGTTCCAAGGAGCCTTAGCACACAAATATGCTAATATCAACGATGGCAATAGAAATAAGGAAATGGTCTGCAAGAGCTGAATCCATTTAAGAGTATTGATGTTAGACAACTGTTTGCCTTGAGTAATCAACGCAATTACCAATACAGTCAAACTAAACATCACAAAGATTAAGCCTAACCATACCACTATCTTCGTAATCACATTTGAATTTTCTAATTTTCCTCGTAGTGCCATATCTTTTGCTTTTATAACAGAAGAATGAAGGCTTATCTACCCTCATTCTTCCTCCATCATACATGTTATTTGTCGGGATGACAAGATTTGAACTTGCGACCTCCGGTCCCCCAGACCGTTGCGCTACCGGGCTGCGCCACATCC
>JAEIGA010016691.1_pt1 | contig 11164 bp, 2 predicted proteins | sample 9270691 | NCBI WGS metagenome assembly JAEIGA01 (sample SAMN17057246, study PRJNA624740) | gut metagenome | biome: biome; isolation source: fecal sample | host: Bos grunniens | place: China: Xizang | collected 2019
CCGTAATCCTCTACGACAACGCCTACGAACGCTTCATCACCGATGCCGACTGCCCTCACTCTATCTTCAGCATCCCTGAGGCTCGCACTTGCGCCATCGAATTCAACTCGCTCTCTAAGACCGCAGGTTTCACCTGCGTTCGCAGTGGCTACACTGTTGTTCCTAAAGACCTCGTTCGCGATGGCGTATCTCTCCTTCGCCTATGGCAACAACGCCAAACAACCAAGTACAATGGCGCTCCATATATGACTCAACGTGGCCTCGAAGCTGCCCTCTCACCAGAAGGACTTGCCGAAGCCGACAAAAACATCCAATACTACAAACGCAACGTCAAACTCATCACCGACGTGCTCGAAGCCAAAGGCATCTTCTACACCGGTGGTCACAACTCACCATACATTTGGCTCAAATGCCCTAACGGCATGACCTCTTGGGAATTCTTCGACTACCTCCTCAACAACGTCTACGTAGTCGGAACCCCTGGCGTAGGATTCGGCGAGTACGGCGAAGGCTACTTCCGCCTCACCACTTTCAACACCTACGAAAACACTGCCGAAGCAATGCGCCGCATCAACGAACTTCTATAAAACAAATATACAACAAAAAGACAGCCTCGGGAACATCCAAATTCCCGAGGCTGTCTTTATTAAATATTACCTCAAAAAATCTATTTCACTCTAATTTTAAATACCTTAGTATCCTGCGAAGACTCTAAATACACAATGTAAAAACCCTCTTGCATAGGAGCTTCTATATAAGATAAATTATCTTCAACAATATACTCTGATAACAACACACCCGTTATAGAATAAATATAAACCTTACCGCCATTAAAATTATCAATTCTAAAAGGCTGACCAGCTGCAAAAGAAGTTATAAAAAGATCTATTTGCTCACTATAAATATCATCAATATCAGTATAGATAGCTGGACAAATTTCACAAGAACGAGTAACAACACCATCATCCTCTCGTTTAACAACCAAATAATAACAATCCGACTCCTTGAACACCTCACCCTCTGGAAGATACAAATAAGGAGTATTTATTCCAGGTATTGTATCTCCATTCAAAAACCAAATATACTCTCCATCGACAAAAGAATAACCACCATTAGTTGTTTCATCTAACACTGTTATCAAATTTCCAAATTTAGGTTGCAACAATGTCGAACTATAATAAACATCAAATGAAACATCAAATGAAAGATCTCCACATATAGCCGTTGTGTCCTTAAAAATAATAGACGCAGTATAAGTATTTGGTCGGCATCCTTCTGGAATAACAAGACTAATTATTGTATCCATATAAGTTATAGAAGCATTATTAACATCTACAAATCCAGCGCTATGTGCCAAACTATCATACTCTATAGAATATATTGATGGCAAATGTAAAGCATCAATAAAATCAATATCAACATCTAAGCTAGCACCATCAGCACAAACCCAATCTTGTGGCAACGATACATCAACATCAAAAGCATCTATCACCTGTAAATGCACGAAAACAACACTATCACATCCAGTCTCCTTTGTTTTCAAAATAAATCTATAATCTCCCGACTCTGTAATAGTATCTCCTTCAAATACAAACAATCCATTAGAACAGATAGTTTCATTAATATGAACATCTTCTGGCAAAGGGACAACAGTCAAATACAATTCTGTAATACTATCACATCCCCAAATATTTTTATCAAAATCAGTATAAACACCAGATGTTGCCAACAATTGATCTCCAAAAAGTCTTGTTGTACCAGCACACATAGTTTCATAAAGTGTATCATAATGCTCATAAATAGCTGGAATAACAACAGTAAATGTCGTATCATCTTGACAAGCATCACCCGAAATCCCAGCTATAAATGTAACCTCAATAGAATCTCCTGCTGGCGATGCAACATAAGTAAAATCTTCCAATGGAGACACATATTCGCCATTCACAAACCATTTAAAAGACTCACATTTTTCAGAAGTAGGCATTTCCACCCCTTCAATACGAGTATGCACACAACTCTTATTAGTAAACAACATCCTATTTTCACAATCCTCAGGTTTCCATTCAGAGACAAAATCAGCAAAAGGAAATCTAGGCGACACTGATGTAAACAAAGTAAAACCACAACCAGTAACATCAATATAATCAACTTCACAAAAATAAGTTGTAGTATCTCCTGCCGGAACACTAATAGATTGCTCAGTTGAAATGACAGAATCACGATTATTAATAGATGTCCATATATACCTAAAACCTTCCGGCGCAACCATTTCCATATATTCTGTATCACCACAACTAGCACTTTCAATAGCAGCATCTGCACAATCTAACGTAAAATAAGCATAACCAGCATGGGCTGTCGGTGTACAGTCTTGTGTCAACAATCTAATTTGAATAGTTTGATTATGATATTTTGCCAAATTAAGACCTATAGAAGTCCAGTCTCTCCAAACATAGCCATAATATTCATTCCAATCTACATCATTATCCTGTGGTGAAAAATCAAACTCACCACAAGTCTGATCTATAGGCATGCCATTTTGATCCAAAATCTCAAGTCTAAAGTATGGATCCTCTTCTCTACCATGCCCTGGATTTTCTAATACAACAGCATACTTCATCAAAACAATATCAGCTTGTGTCGTATCCACATAATAATCATATGTAATACTTTCCGCTTCAGCTCCATTTTCCCAATTACCTAAACGCACTGATGCCAAGGCTCCTTTTGGAATAACACGCAACTTATTTCCCGTACGAGGATCATAAACCTCTTGTTGCCAATTAACCGTATGACGACTACGCGAATCATTAGCTCCATAATCAATAGGTCCCGCTCCCGATTGGCCCAAATTAGTTTTTTCAAGAACATAACGCTCTGATAGTGGATTTATTGCTTTACCTTTTTCACAAATAACACCCTCTCTATCCAAATCTACATAATTAATACAATGCCTATCTGGACAAAAACAAATTGCTCCATTTTTCACAGTCCAAGCACTTTTCTGATTATCGACAAAAATACCTCTAACACGAACATCATACGCCCCTTCGGCTATATTCGGTATAACGATACTCTTATCCGATAAAACAATATTCCCCCCCCAATTTTTATCACCAGAAGGTCTATATTCAAACTCATATTGTTCAGCCACACCATCCCAAGAGACTTTAAGTGTATCACAAATAGACAATGTAGTTTGCAAATTTTCAGGCTTAGGACATGCTCCAGATGTAATTTCTACATTGTCAATACACACAGATTGTCGTTTAAGATTTGTAGTATCACTAACATTAATATTATTATTTTGCCAAACAAATACAATCAAAAACTTTCTATCAACTCGCATATTATTTGAAATAGCAAAATTATTCCAATCCAAACTTCCAGATAAAGTCGCAGTAGGAGTAAGTCTAGCTAACTTACTTGGTAAAGAATCACTATGACTATTAGATTTTAAATCACCCTCAGCAATAACCGTTTCTGGTAAAAAATAAAATTTAAGCACAGATCTTTGAGCCTCACCTAAACATTTCCAATCAAAAGAAACATTAACACTATAAGTTTGCTTAAGAGTATCCAATGTAGAAGGTATTTCCACAGCTCTATATGCTATAACCATATTAGGTTTAGCTCCATAAGAATTTGTAACACCAGAATCACAAGAAACATATAATGAATTATAACCTTCATTACAATCTAAATTCCCAACCATCCATTGATCCAAACAATTTTCTCCATCAGCTCCAGAATTTAAATGCCAAGAACTAATTTCAACAGAATCTTCAAATCCACATGAATAAGGAATAGATATTGATTGTGCTACAGAATTAATTCTAAAGAATAAAACAAAAAACAATAAAAATAAACCCTTAATAAACTTCTCCATAATACACAGATTTATAATCAATTAACAATTACTTGCTCTATTTCATGACGATTATCTTCAAAAATAAATTCAAAAATATACATTCCTTTAGCAAGATTTATTGCATTTTCCCCCTTAAAAATTTCTGCCTCTGTCAACAATAAACCTGACGTTAACCAAATCTTAACTTTAGCATTCTGCCTACTACTTACATTTACAGTAGAATTATCTTCCGAAAAAACAACCACTTGTGACTCTTCTTGTCCAAAATCAATCAAATCTGCATCACAAGTCATCAATGTAACATTATTATCACCACGAGTAAGTAAGACTGAATATTGAGCAGTTAAATCCAACCCTTCCTCCAAATAAAGGATTGATGATGTTGCTCCTTCAATTGCTACTCCATTTTTAAACCATTGAAAGAAAACAAACGAATATCCACCATTATACAACTCATTCGTAACAGCTAACACATCACCCCAACGTTGTACTAAAATATCTTTAGAATAATAAATATCTAAAGGTATAACCTTACCCTCTATACTTGTATCACATGATTTTTCTCCAAACTTAAGTTGCAAACTATAACGTCCTGGCTCTATATCTTCTGGCATTGGAATAACAAGATAGCCGCCTTGTGGCATAAGATTCTCAATAGTAAAAGAATCTGTATTTGAAATAATTTGCGCTGTATAAACATCTAAAAAGCCCGAAACAAGTTCATAAGAAACTCGTATTTCCGAATCATCAATACATACACTCGCTAATGAATCAAAATCAGCATGAAAAGCTTGATTTACTAATATCTTTAAAGTAACAATACTATCACATCCATATATACTCTCCCCTTTATATACATACTCACCTGACTGTTCTATTTTTTCTCCAGCAAAATAATAATCCTCATCACTACAAATTGTATCATATACCAAGGTATCCTTAGGAATTGCCATAAACAAATTTAAAGTAGAAATACTATCACAACCATAATATGTCTTCAAAGTATCAGAATAACACCCTGTATAATAATATGGCGTTCCATTAAACATATATGGAGTTCCTTTACATACCACAGCATCAATTGTATCTCTCTTTAATCCAACTTCTGGCAAATTAACAACAATAATAGTATCGTGCATACACAATCCATCTGCAATACCAGCTGACAACTTCACCATATATTGTCCCCCTATATCAGGAAATGTATGAATTGGATTCTCTTCTGTTGAAAACGTTCCATCTCCAAAATCCCACAAATAAGACTCACACTTTTCTTGAGTCTCAACAGTCTCTTTAGAAACTTGATTAATTCGTCTAATACAACTATTATTTTCAAAAGAAACAACATTTTTACAATCCGTCGATTCATAAATTGCAACAGCACGTGCCACTGGCCAACGCCCAATTGCTGAAGCTTGCAAGGTATAATAACAATTTCTATTAGTTGGCTGAATAACATCTAAATTATATGTCAATGTATCATTCCCTGGCAAAGATAAAATTCTCGAGGTTGAAATTATTTTTTCTGGATTACTTGGCAAATACCATCTATATTCAAAACCTTCTGGACCTTGAAATTTTGTACTATCAGAACCTCCACAAGTCAACCCCTTTATTTTTCCATCAGAACAACCAAGAGTAAAATAAGCATAGCCATAATGACCTCCTAAAGAACAATCCAAAGTGGTTAATCTAATTTTAAGAGATTTACCATGATATTTTCCTAAATTTATTGCTATAGTTGTCCAATCTTTCCACCAACCTTGTTCTAATTGATGCCATCCCTCTCCAGTAAACGTATTATGTCCTGCCGAAAAATAAGCTTCTCCACAACCATATTCATCCAATGGTTCATCTTTATATAATATTTGAAGCATAAATCTAGGTTGCTGTATAGAATCATGCTCTGGATCTTCTAAGACTACAGCATAATTCAACAACAAAATTGCAGAATTTAAAGTATCTACAATATAATTATATTCTATACATTCTGCTTCGGCATTAGATGCCCAATTACCCAAACGAACAGAAGCAATCTCTCCATCAGGCACAGTCTTCAATTTACTGCCATCTGCTCCTAGCGTTCTAGGATCATATTCCATTGCATTCCAATGAATTGTATGACGACTCTCTATAGCCTGATAACCAAAATCTATCACCTCTTTTTTCATCATTGGATCTATAACTGTCCCAGAATAACAATTTTTTGAATTTAAATCTAAATAATTCACACAACGAGTCCCAGGATAAAACAAAAATTTAGTAGTTGATACCCATGCTCCAGTAACTCCATTACAATTCGAACGAACATAAAATGTACAAATTCCTTCTGGCAAACCTGACACAACTTGATATTTATCCTCAACATTATCAAATTCAAACCATTCTCCTGTCATATTAGCACAACAACGAATATCATAAGAATCTGCATTACCTTGCCAAGAAAGTACAATCTCATCACCTTTATTATTTGCGATCAAATTAGTTGGAATTTCACAGTTTCCACATTCCATTATCAAAATATTATCAATAGCCACAGCTGGTGGATAAACTCCAGCTACACTATTATTCCAAACAAAAACAAGACGATGCGGAGTTCCATCAGAATGAATTGTATCAGAAACCACATTCCAAGAACGCTGACCCAAACGTAATGAATCACCACCAAAATCCAATGCCCAACTTATAACCCATTTCTGCAACATACTAGTATTAACCGAATTTAAATTCGCAACACTATCTTTTGGGATCCAACAAACATACATTCCATCCGTCTGCATACCTCCAGCTTGCCAATCAAAAGAAAGGACATAATCCCCTTTATCAAAAGTTAACTCACGATATGCAACTACAGAAACACCATTCTTTGTATATCCACAATTAAGACCTCCATCTCCAGAAACAAACAAACCATATTCTCCCATATTTGCTCCGGACTTACCAAAATACCATTTACTTGCACAATCTCCTCCCATCGGACCAGAATTTAAAGTCCAATTAGCATTATCTGTTTTATCCTCAAAATCTGTAAAATAAAAAACCGAAGTTAACGTCGTTTGAGAAAACAACATATTCGTAAAAAATAAAGATAACAAGAAATAAACAAACAAAAAATTATTGCAAGTCTTCATAATAAAAATTAAATAACATATTTAAACATAAAACTTTGCAAAGTTACAAAAAATAACCTATAACAACAAACTTTAAATCATGAAAAATAATAAAAAACACATAAAAATTAGGTCGAGTTTATATATAAACTCGACCTAATACAATCATCAATATTATGAATAATATTCTTACTATTCAACAATAATTTTACCTTGATACGTTTTGCCATCTCCAGTTAGAATACGTACAATATAAAAACCAGTTTGGTCCAAATCTTCAATTTTAATAGGATACATCATTGGTTTATCAATATATACACACTCACCAAGAGTATTGAAAACACTTACTATAAGACCTTTACTTTCTAATTCTGTAAAGTCAGCATTAACATATAAAACCTCATTAGCTTTAATTGGATTAGGTACTAACGACACATTGTAAATCCTAACATCATTAACCGCATCAGCAACCAAGATTGTTAATGTGTGAATAATAACACAATTTTCACAAGAATCCAAATCCATATAAATAGTATCAATATAAACTCCTGGCTCTGTGTTTTCATCATAATATACATCATAATATTCAAACGGAAGATCATTTGTTGTTATCTCTGTTTCTACGTATGTTGTATCTGAATTAATAACTACAAGATTCAATGTTAATGTCGAATCACAACCATCTGCAGATTTCAATGGCAAAGTATATACACCATCAAAAGCCAATCCAACAAAACCATTTTCTGAATAAACATCACCCTCTTGAATTACTGCATTTATAGTTTGTCTATAATCAGGTAATACATTAGCATGAAGTGTAACAATAGAATCACAACCTTCAGCTGTTTCATAAAGCTCATCGTAATCACCAGACTTAGATACAATCTGAGAGCCAAATTCATAAGTATCACCATAACAAATATTCACAAATAATTCAGAACGAATTGCATCATTAACTTGCAAAACAAAAGTAACAATACTATCACAACCTGTCAATTTAGAAATAAGAGTATCTGTATACACACCTGACCTATCATATTCTACCCCATTCCAAACTACAGAATTACCATAACATATAGTATCAATAAACATCTCTGATAGTATAGGATCTACTTGCAAATTTAAAATAACAACAGAATCACAACCGTTTTTCGCAATATGCTTTTGTTTATAAATACCACTCTCTATTAAACCACTGAAATTATAACCAGAATAAACATCTCCTTCACAAACACGACCAACAACATCAGTAATCAACATTGGCTTCACTTTTAAATGTAATTTATTTAATATATCAGGGTTACCAATTTCTTTTACAAATTTAATTTGCTCAAAAGAATTATCCCCAACTTCTATTTGCTCCGAAGCTATGACAAAAATATCATCTTCATAATCCTCACTTTGACATACAACAGACTCTTCTACAGAAGTAATATAACTATTTATATGTACATTATCTAAATGCAAAACAGTCTCTTCTCCAATGGCACTTCCTGATTCCACATAAAATGCAACTTGAATTACCTTACCTGAATATTTTGTCAAATCAACAACATATTGTTCTCCTTCAAATGGAATATCATTATATGCACAATATGCATCTTCACCCCAAATAATTGAATTATCGCGAGTCCAAGTTTTTCCTGCATCTTCTGATATAAGAAGAATAAATCTGTTATCTACATCCAATCTGTCCATCTCCGTGATAGGAGCATTATATCCATAATCACTCAACGACAGGTCAAAAACTAAATGCTGTTTTTGATCAACTGGTAAATGTACTAATGGAGATATCAACCAATGAGAATACGATTTAGCAAAAACAGCCATATGTTGAGTAGAGAACATTCCTCTATCAAACAATGGTTTCTCTACATGCCATGTTGTAGTGTTAGTTTCTGACACATAATTAAATGTAGAAATTTCTTTATCAATAACAACTTGTTGGAATGAATAAGTAGCTCTCTTCCAATCATTAGGCAATATACCTGTTACATTTGAAAAATCACAATCATAACTTAACGTATTAGCTGAAGAAAAAAGAGCAATATTCGACCATGAAGATGTTTTTTCTTCATCACATAAAGTTGATATTCGTAAATTATATTCTGTATTTGGTTCTAAACCTTTTAAAACACAAGGGAAAGAAAATACTGTGTCTCTAATAACTCCATCTGTAAATTGACTATTTTTAGCAGCTTCTACGACAAATCTATCATTCTGCCCATGAGAACAATTCACTTTAACTGAAGTAGACGTAATATCTTCTAAAACAATATTTGTCGGTGTCAAACATGCTAACGAAGTAACTGATATATCATCAATATACATCGTATTATAAATGGCAGTTCCATAAACTTCTCCTTTAAAAGCAATATATTTTCCCACTGCTTTTTCTAATGGTATAATATATTCAACCCAAAAATCATTTTTATTTGGATCATTTGCTACATGCTCCCTATATTTTTCTTTAATTATTTCTTGAGAATAAGGATATAATACCGTATCAATAGCAACAAAAGACTCAGGATCTTCGGGATCTGACATTGTTCCAACTGTAATTTGTCGAGCATAATATGAGGATACAGTACCTGAAAATACAGATCCACCATCAGATCTATTAGACGCAATTGGACGCATCCAGAATGACAACTGCATTTTTGTAATATCACCTTCAATCAAAGGCAATGCGATATAAGCACCCGCATTTACATTAGAATAATTAATGTACAATGCATTATCTTTATCATTTTCTTTATTACGAGAATATTGAGTAGGAATAAATCCTCCCTCTGTATTATCTACCAAACGGAAAACTTTTGTGAATCCTTCATAAGTAGTACAATCAAACAAATCATGTCCTACTGTAAAGCAATTTGGTATCTTAGCTTTAGATGTATATGAAGTATTTTTTGGATCTTGCATTGTAAATATTGTAAAAGTCTCTTCTGTTTCGAAAGAGTATACAGTATCAACAGGATGCGATGAACATGCTGTCTCAAATAGGACAGGACCTTCCCATGTGGTTACAACATTATTATCACAAACAGATTGAACATAAACAAAATATTCTACTGAAGATGCTAAATTAGTAAGAACACATTTTGTTTCTTCACAATACTCAAAAACTTCAATTTTTGTAGAATCTAATTCTTCAGCATTAACATCTATCTCCTCTCTTGATAACATCACATTAAATCCATTTTGACTATCAACAATAGTTGACCATTCAAGATCTACTGAATTATAATCATAAGCAACAATATTCAAATTAAATGGTTGCACACAATCTTCCTTGGTAATAGAAATATCATCTATTACAGCAGATCTTTCTGAATAATATCCAGTCCTATTTGTTTCATCATTAACCCAAAAGAAAACTAACTTATATGCACCTGCCAACTCAGGTGTTATAATAACTCTATCTAACTGAGTTTTCCATTGCCCTCCCAAAGCCAAAGTCGTATCAACACCACTTGCTTTAGAGGAATATTTACTTACTTGCTGAGTTAAATCAATCCAACCTTGCGGTGAACTTGATATTGATGAAGAAAAATAAGCTACATTCAATTCATCAAAAGAAGTAACAACATTTGAACCTGCTACAAGATTATAAGAATATGGCAACAATCCAACTCTCACATAATCATAATAACCTTCTCCATAACATGTCCAATCATATGAAATATTATAAATCCCTGGATCCAACTGAATAGCGCGATATGCCCATGATATTGAATTTGGAGTTTTTACAATTTCTGTCGGAGCCGCTACATAATTAGCAGTATGACCTCCATCACAAGATATATACATAGCTTTATCTCCATTTTTTTCTCTATCTGCAACAACATACGCATCATCCATGCCTATGCACCACTGGTTAACTTGATTTTTTTGAACAAAACGCCAATGTGACGTTTCTTCATCTTCCTCAAAATTACAATAATATGGGAATGTTGTAATAGGCTTAGATGTAGTCGAATAAGTCCCTGCAAAGGCCCAAGGAGAACATTTGGTTTCATCACAGTATGACCGTACATAAAAATCATAAGATGATTCTGCAACAAGACCACCGATCTTACATAGTAAAGAATCAAACTCTAACACCTTACCTCCTTTTTCAATATCAAAACCTGTAGGACCACAAATCACCTCATGTTTAACAGCACAATCAGGCTTAAAA
>JAEIGA010016692.1_pt1 | contig 11163 bp, 7 predicted proteins | sample 9270691 | NCBI WGS metagenome assembly JAEIGA01 (sample SAMN17057246, study PRJNA624740) | gut metagenome | biome: biome; isolation source: fecal sample | host: Bos grunniens | place: China: Xizang | collected 2019
GCAACTGAGCGAACAGAACGTTGAAAGTCTTCAGAATCCTCACCACCACATCAGGAAGGATGAGGCCCAGAAGAGCACCGATGACGATTGCGATGACAACCTTTGGAAAGAGTCCGAGCTTGATTTTCTTCATATATAAAAGATCTTGGTTCTGTACAAAGATAAGCCTTTGTATCTCAAATGTACTTTAAATTTTATCTTTTTGGTTTAAAATATAGATATCACTTAGAGTATCTGTCAGAAACATCTTCTTCTATATAGATCTCAACAGAGGTATCTTCCGGTGTCGTTACTGGCGGGACATCCGGCTCCGGACCAGGACCAGGACCAGGACCAGGGCCAGGAGCTGGATCCGTATCTGGATCCGTACCTGCCTCAGTGTCTGTGTCCATGTCGGCGGGAGCGACAGTAACAAGGCATGACGCCACAAGCGCATTGACCGTCTTTGCTACCACATAGGCAGTTCCCTGCGAGAGGGCAACCACATTACCGTCCCCGTCAACGACCACACGTGTCGTGTCTGTCGAAGACCAGATGATATCCTTATTCGTGGTTGTCGTCGGAGACAAGGAGACTTCCACGCGCGACGTGTCGCCGACCTGAACAGATAGTTCGGCTGGTGAAATCGAGATGCTGCGTGGAAGCACTTCCTGCACATCTTCATCGGAAGCGCAGGATAGCGCGCACAACAGGATGACGGCACAAGCCGCCACCCTTGTGAACATATTTTCCAGCATCTTCATGACCTACTGTGCCTGATATGCTCCCGGAGTCCAGCCTATTGCCGGGCGTATCGCTCCTGTCGCATCCTTGTCGATGGCTCCAATGCTATCAAGCCAAGTGTAGAAACCGGCGTAGGTCTCTTCTCCGTTTTTGCCGGTGATGGAGAAGGTGAATGACTTATCATTTACTTTCTCCGACTGCAGAACGCCCTCCATGATGCTCTTGGACATGTAAGCAAATGTTGAAGTGCCATCATTAAATGTACCATTCCACTTGAACACATTATCAGTGAATGATGGATTATCAAGATCGCTATATTTTATACCAGATTTCTCGTTCTCGTTATTGATAATAGTGTTTGTCTCATTTGTGAAGAATGTTCCATTTCCGCTCCCGAATATATTACCACCTTCCATATTCAATCTAAGTTCAGCCCTGTTAGTTCCCACAATATTGATTGACTTGTTGACATCTGTCCCACTCTTGTCAATGATCAGGTTGTTGGCAAAAATAAACTGATTGTTATACCCATTGCTGGTATAATCTGCTCTGACTCTCACTGGGCGGGAATCACCAGATGTATTAAAATCATCTATAATGGTGCAGTTAGCGATAATTGCCGATCTGTCAAGAGTAATGATATTTCTCTTGATATGACTGGTGGCATCGTGACCGGAATTCTTATTATCATAGAACACACAATTATATAGTCCAAGAAGACTGCCCTTGCGATAGTTTCTCATGATCGCACTACCTTGTCCTGATGCATCTGTTTCGACCTCATTCTCTGTAAATATGCAGGCATTGAAAAATGCATATGCAATCTGATCACCATAGTTGTCTCCTCCTGAAAGTTTAACACAACCATTTCGTTTGTTTTCAAGATTGTTTCTGAAGACACAATGATCTGCATACACCGCTCCGTGCACCAGATTAATGCATGAACCTCCTTCGTATATATGCGTTGATGTTGCCTGATTTGTCCTGTTCTCTTTGAAAATACAATTTGTAAGCCATACCCTTGGAGCTGCCTTATCCCCTGAACCTTTCTGCTTCATATACAATGCTGCTCCAAAGTTGTTTGTATGAATATCAGAATCGTTAGCGGTATTTATAGAATTGTAAGCCTTAGTAAACGTCACATCATTGATATGCACTCTCGCACGGTCAAAGACATTGAGGATACCATATTTTCCATCACCTGAGAATGCTGTCACATTGTCTGCTGAGACCGTTTCTCCTCCCGCAGCAGGATAACCTCCCTGAATCGTAAACTCTGAATATACAGAGCCGTTAGATCCATAGAAATCGATTGTCAGACGCTCTGTATTCTCATCTCCGAACACATACTCTCCGGCTCCGAAATGGAAAGTGACACCCTTGGTCCTCCATATCTGCATATAGCGTGCACATTTCACAGCATTATCCTTTGAAGGATCTCCCTCAACGCAGCCTACAAGCCTTTTGAAAGTATTCACATCACCGGCATTCTCCCATGACTTTCCGCTCCTTGTTCCGGCTCCAGTAGTTGTGAAATAGTAATCTGACACAAGGTGGCTGTCCACTGTGCCTATATTATAGATTCGTGACCTTTCAAAAGGTATGGAGAAATCAGCGAACACTGCAGGCGAAGCATATGTCGCCTTATAGTTTATTGCTACACCACTCTCCTGCTTTCCCGGAAGTACTGGAATATAGCATACGTAGTTGTCTTGAGGAACCTTTTTGAAGTCCCTGTTATAAGCTGTACCGGTATATGGCTCTGCAGCATAAACCACTTCGCCAGACTCATTGAGTGACGCGTGTACTGTTCCGGTAATAGGGGTACCATCCAGGCTGCTTATCTGCATCATACTACCAGGATTCTCAACTGTGAATTTCAAGATAGAGCAAAGATTTCTGAAACGGAAGACCTTCTCGGAACCGCACTTGGCAATACTTATGCAGGCATTTGTAAATGTCACCTCGTCGCTGTTCGAAACCTTGGTCGGAACACTGAAGTTGCCCTCAGCATCCACAGTAGCATCCAGCGTTGCAGGATGCACGGCATAGAACGTCTCCACGCCTTCCGGAATTGTTGCCTTAAAAGAGGTAGATGTTCCTTCTCCGGTTGCAGTCGCTATGACAGATGTCATTTCTGAGGTTGTCGGGTTCACATAGAAGATCTTGATCTGATCTTCTGCCTCCCATGTCGGAACCACCTGATTCTCCTCTCCGGGAACAGGAGCAAGGGTCATCTTGGTGTCTGGAGCTCCAGGCATTTCCAAAGAAGCGGCAAAAAGGACTTCTACGCCCTCAACTGTCTCGGAGACAACATTGTCTGACTGACCGGGATCCATTTCGACTTTCTGACAAGCAGGAGAAGCCATCAGCATCATGCCTGCAGCAATTGTAAGGATAAGTTTTATTGTCTTCATAATTCTTGAATTTACCATTTGTCACTGTAATCTTCTTCTATAAAAAACTCATTTTCAAAGGAGGAGCAGAGAGTCTGACATACCTCCACGTTCATCACCCAAGTCTGCGGCGGAGCATAATCGGGATTTTTCTTAGTTCTGTCTGTTTTCATAACTATATTTTTGGGTTATTTATTGTATCTTATTGCAAGGTATCCTATAGCATTGCCGTTTCCCTTCTGACCGAAACTTGCGCCATCGTAGTTTTCTCCATTAGAGGCCTTCTTGCTGGCAGGTCTCAGACGTATGTAAACCTTATCCTTCCCGAGGATTTCAAGTGGAAGCGGGAAATCCATCTGCTTGAAGCCCAGGCATTGGAAGTGCTTTGTATTGGAATCTATACCCACGTCAGGAACTACATAATCCGCTATCTTGTGCCACTGCGGATCGGCTTCCTTCGACATATCCTTCTGGTCGGACCACTCTGCCACCCAATAACGTGGCATACGCAGTTCCTGCGAAACATTCAGAGTCGACAACTGCATGGAAATATGGTCTGTATTCACTCCCTGAGTCGAAAACTCCACAAGCCATGCTCTCGGACGACTATCCTTGTCAAACCATCGGTTGCTTGCCCAACACAGTTTCATCCCAGTAGTGGATGCTCCTTTTCCATCTTCGTTGGCGTCAGGGAAATCAGAGCCATAGTCGGTACCGTCAGGAAGGATGATACCAAAACCATTGACATTGCCTGTGTTTGTCTTTCCGCACGGTCCCAGATATGCATACTCCTTATAGGCCCAGCAGCTGGTGCCATAGTCTTCACTCACAAAGTCAGGAACGGTATGCACGAAACATCCGTTGTTCCCGTAAGTAGGAAGCATGATGCGGTCTGGATTGGATTCCTTGGCCGGATAGTTCATGTAGCGATACTCCGTCAGCAATGCCGAGAAGCTGTTCTCGAAATCTTCTTCCAAGGCAATGTCTTCATAACGGGTATGCCTGATCTGATAGTCTCCGATGTGTCCGCATAATTCCGGAATTTCATTGTCCTTATCAATGAAACTGACATACTTTTCATGGACAATTATCCCGGAAATGTTACCCTTTCCATACGGCAGCCTTCTTCCGTCTCGACGGTAAGGGCATTTCATATTGGTGTACATATACATGCTGCCGCCATCAATGCCTCTGACCAAAACAGGGAACTTGCTTATCTTATCATTGTTGAACAGATAAGTATAACCTTCATTGACAGGAGTGAGCCCTCCCTTGCGGACAGGTATCTCACAGTCAGTAAGAGTGACATAAGTATAGATATCTTCATCCGTAAGATCGTTGATATGCTTCATCTTGACCGGAATCTCTTCTGATGAGACTGCTGATGACTCGACGACCATATCCGCTGTCACATTTTCTATAGTGTAACGCTCCGGATCCTGCTCTTTGTTGATAGCTGTGCCCTCAAGCATCAGACGCATCTTCGTCTCCGGCAAGAAAATATTATCGTCTGCAGTCTGTGTGATGATACGGAAACCGTAGCGACCGTCCTCACTCTCTATATAGGCAGTCTTGTCTTCCGACTCATAATCAATGTAATGCATCGCCAGCACCTCGCACTCTCCCATATTACGGGACTCCGGACGGCTTACGACATAAGCATCCAGACACCAGCTCTCGGTTACTGTGGTCTTTCCCGGCTGAGAGGCAAAGGATCTCACTTGAGCAAAGCTCACTTTATCTCCTAAAGAATTGTCTGATGGAGCTTGAGTCAATTTAATCTGACATGAACGTCTGCGGCCCCACGAATCGTCATAAGCCAGACGCACATAGGCAACACGGCGGAGAGATACGTCGAGATTATCCGTTGTTGTCAGTACCAGTCTGTCCGGTTCCAGAGACAAAGAGGTTATCCATGCTTCTGAATCGATATACTGAACATCAATATCAACCAGAGATGAGTCCACACCGCATTTGACAGGAATGATGGTCTCCCCCATGCCGTTATATACCACTACGTTTGTCTGAGGAAACTCGAACAACTCCTCCATTACCCCTTCCTGCAGAATCGTCACCGTATCCCTGCGGGTATCGGTTTCCAAAAGGATATTACCCATTCGTGGATAGCCCTCATTGTATATATACTCCACCTTGATGTCGGCATCTGAGTCAAAAACCGGAGTACCCACATGAAGCCACTCTGCACCATCCATGACGCTGACGACACCCTCCTTATTAGAGTACACCTTGAAGGTGAGGCTTCCCGTTTCCGCGCTCACCGTATAAGAACTTTTCTCTACACCCAACTCATCCTTATACAGATGTTCCGTATCGTCCAACTGGCAAGCATAACACAGGATAGGAAGGAAGAAAATATAAATCTTGTTTTTCATCTTTGAAAGTCTGATTAATTCTATATTCCGTTCTGCACAACCACAACGGTATCGCGTACCCCTCCAGCCTCAAAAGCCAGAGCAACCTCACGGGTCTCTCCGAAATTTGCCGCATAAGAGAGGTATACTCCCGAACTGCCTTCTCCCGCAAGTTTATCAAGTCCAGCCCAGGATACTTTCGGAGTCAGTTCCACTGTCCATGATGTGTTGCTGAAGACCATCACAGGAGTGACTCCTGTCTCTGCGGAAAGAACAATACGACGCGACTGCAGTCCCAACGGCCCGTCAAACGGATCTTCCTTTCTGCATCCAGACACCACAGCAACAAGGAGAGTCAGGATCAGAACCAGCCTGAAAATTTTATTATAGTCCATATTTCTTGTATTCATCATTATCTAAGTTATTTTTGGATGCTATGACCTGCTGATCTGGAATAGGATAATATTCATGGCAAGGACGAATGTTCTCCTGAACTGCAGAATAGGTATTATACTGAACTGTAAAGGAGTACCATATACCCCAGCGTACAAGATCGAATTTACGCTGGAACTCACCGAAAAGCTCCCGTGCGCGCTCCTTGCGGATTTCATCCCTTAGTTTTGCAACATTGCTGAACTCGCCATACGGTGCAAGGTTAGCACGCGAACGCACTTCGTTCAGGCATTCTATGGACTCGGCATACTTCCCAAGTTCGCAATAACACTCTGACATCATAAGCACTGCATCAGCATAACGGAAAATCTTGTAATTATTCGAGTCCTGAGTCTTGTAAAGGTTCGGGCACCAGAATTTCGGCCCCATCCACGTGGTGGAGAATTTATGTTCGCCCCAACGTGATACCATGTTTATTTCCCGACGGTCGTCCGAAACAGATGAAGGCATGACTGAATTCTTCATATATGATGTGGGGCGGAGAGGGCTCCAGGCCGTAGCTTCGGCTCCCAACTCAGGAATATCCACTCCGTCATATGTGTATGTTCCTGTAGCACGCGGATATGGCATGCACGCGCTGGCACAGTTTGCGGCATAGCTTATGCCTCCTTTCTCATATGCGTGCTGTATCTCAAAGATGGACTCTGCCGTATTCTTGTTTCTGAACATGATGTCGCTGACTTTGTACTGCGAGAGATCACCGTAAATGGCCTTAAGCTGTCCCAATGCATCCAATGCTGTCTGCCAGTCCTTGTTCCACATGGACATCTTGGCAATCAGCATCCAGGCCATGGCGGCACCACAACGATGGTCCTTTTCCTGACATGTCGGTATCTGCTCCATCTTGGGAGCTATTTCAAGCAGTTCCTCATACAAGGCCTTTCTTGTTTCCACGGCACTCATTCTCGGAAGAACCGCAACAGATTCAAGGTCAGAAACCGTTTTTACATAATCCCTATAAAAAGGGACATCTCCGAAAAAGCTTGTAAGGGTATAGTAGTAAAAGGCACGTAGTATCTTCGCCTCACATAGCATACGGAAAGTCTCTTCGTAATCCAGAGGCGAATTCTCGATGCCGAATATTGAACATGTCGTATTTCTCACTCCGATATAACACTGTTTCCATACAGTCGGACCTATTCCGCTGCTGGATGGAGAGATGAGCAGACGCGCATCGACCTGAGCGGAGCCATTTGTCGAGGCCAGATCCGTAACTCCCTCCACAGCAATCATATACCGGAAGATATAAATGCTCTTGAGTGGGATATATGCTGAATTTACGGAAGCCTGACACTGCTCGATAGTTTCAAAAAAGGCATCCGGAGATACAACCGAACTGGAATCTTCTTCCAGACATGACCATGAATGCACGCAGACAATGGTCAAGACTATTATTCTTATTATATTTTTCAATGGTGACATAAGCAATCAATATCTGAATTGAACGGAAGCCATGACAGTACGTGCGCGCGGATAAGCTCCAAGATCCATTCTTCTTAGAGTGGAACCATCTGAGGATGTGGACACATCCGGGTCAAAACCGTTATAATATTTCCAGAGGTATAGGTTCTCTCCTGAAAGGCTGAAGGTTATATCCCTTACAAACTTCTTCTTGAGGTTCCATACATAAGAAAGGGAAACGGTCTTCAGACGCAGGTAGGAAGCATCATGGAGCTGTCTTGTACTATGGACATCGCCATCTATGATACCTGCACGCGGAAGATTTGAGTCAGGATTCTTGACAGGATGCCATGCATTTACCATATAGGCATACTGATTGGTGGTTCTTGAACCTGACATATAAAGTTCGGAGTAGTTGAATATCTTGCCCCCAAGAGAATAAACGAAATAGACTCCCAAACTGAGTTTTCCCATACGGAAGGTGTTCTGAAGACCTCCATATACGACAGGATCGGCATTGCCTAGATAAGTCATATCCTGATTATCCAGGACTCCGTCGTGATTACGGTCCACATAGACCGGATAGCCAAGAGTTTCTGCACCTCCGCGGGAAGCTACCGCATGAGTAACCTTGTTCCTCTCGACTTCTTCCTTGCTATGCCACACTCCGGCATACTGAAAACCCCATAGCGAGTTGAGAGGATACCCCTTCACATAGCCATACATCATATACTCGGTTGTCGGAGCCTTGTAGGCAATGACATAGTTCTCCCCTCCGATATCTTCCACCCGTTGGGTGTTATGGGATATTGAAAATGATGTAGACCATACGAAACCGCGTGAAACGACATTACGGGATTCTATGGAAAGTTCCAATCCCTTATTAGAGGTGGCACCGATATTTGTAAGCCTTGTGGAGTAGCCGGTATGTTCCGCCACCTGGACATTGAGCAGCAGGTCAGATGTATAAGCGTAATACGCCTCTGCTGTGACATTAAGTCTATTATTGAAGAAGGCCCCTGTAACGGCAAGATTTATAAGGTCTGTCTTTTCCCAACGCAGATCTGGAGAGGCCAGGCGCGACGGATAGTATGCAACCGGCTGGGTGCCTCCGAAAACATATCCTCCTGTAGTTGTTGACAAAGCTGGAAGAGAACGATATGTGGATATGGCGTCGTTGCCGGAACGTCCGTAACTGAGCTTTATGGAAAGTTCATCCAGATCTCTGACCCCCTTCATAAAAGGCTCGTTATGAATATTCCATCTCAGGGCGCCTGACGGGAAGAATCCCCATTTGTTGTTCGCCGCAAAATTTGATGCGCCGTCAGCTCGGGCAGTCAAAGTGAGATAGTAACGCTTCGCATAGTCATAATTCAAGCGGGTAAAGAACGACAAAGTATGCTTGTCCTGTGCCGAAGTAGAGGCGGTGTAGGTATTTTTATCCAGGACTGCATTCATGTTGTTCCACTTCGTTTCATCCACCATATATCCTTGACCGGAAAGCGAGAACGCCCCATTGGTAAAGCTGTAATAGGCACTTCCCACCATAACCTTCACTCCATGTCTTTTGGCAAAGGTCTTGGTAAATGTCAGAGTATTGTCCCAATTGAACTTGTTTTCTGTGTAATACTCACGATAGGCCTTGCCACCCAATCCGTCTTCCCTGCTTGGAAGCGTGGAAGGATCGTATTGGTATTTGTTACGGTCGAAACGGAAGAATGAGACCTGAGTACGGAACTGCAGTCTCTTATGCAGTTTTGCCTGCGCATAGCCAACTATATTGAACATGCTGCGGATTGTATTCCTGACTTTTTCCGCTATGCTGTATGTCGGCATTGTTATCTTTGCGCCTGAGGTGCTCAATGGATTAGTCACAGCATCTGCGCCGATCAGAGGTGACAGATATATGGCCGAATCCCATATGCTTGTTCCTCCTATTGAAGCCAGATTGTCATCCGTATCACGATAGGTATAGCTCATCTTTGTGCCTACGTTGAGCCATTTGAACACATCAACAGAACTGTTGATACGAGCCACCATATTCCTCACTCCACTGTTTTTTATGATACCCCTGTTATCGTAGTGGCTGAAGGAAACATAATGCCTTGAAGATCCTACGGTACAACTTCCGGAGATCTGTTGCTGCTGATATGGGGCAACACGGGTGATAGCACCGATCCAGTCTGTTCCCTTTCCATACGCAAGGGGGTCGGACACAGGAGCCATTGCAATAGGAGTCTCGGTAGTGATATCCTTATAGGAGTTCGTTTCAATCTGCGCCCGTTCGTTATAGTAGTTAGCATACTGCATTCCGTTCATCAGATCCAGCTTCTGCGGAAGCATGGAAACTCCCCCGGTCAATTTTGCAGTTATGCTGACACTGGCATTCTGACTGGAAGCCTCCTTGGTTGTTATGAGAATTACGCCATTACTTCCTCTGGCTCCATATATTGCCGTAGATGAAGCATCTTTCAAAATTGATATAGACTCGATATCCGCCGGATTGATATCATTGAGGTCTGACACAGCATCCAACACTCCATCCACCACAATGAGAGGTTCGTTAGAAGCTGTAATACTTCTCGTGCCACGGATACGGATGGAAGTCGTAGCATCCGGATCACCAGAGGTACTCATTATATCAGCTCCCGCAATTCGTCCCTGTATCGCCTGATCTATACTGGTGACTGCCGCAGTGCGGACATCTCCCATATTCACACTGGCCACACTTCCGGTGAGATCGGAACGGAGTTCGCTGCCATACCCGACCACAACCACCTCATTAAGCACGGTAGCACTGCTCGGAGACATCACGATATCTACGACTCCCTTGGAATTAACCGGAACCGTAATATCATCATAACCAAGAAAATATGAAACCAGAACATCGTTCGGCTCACATTCTATGATAAAGTTTCCCTTTTCATCCGCTGTAACCGTAGCACGGACCTGTCCGTCAGGAAGAGGTTTAGCGACAATCACAGCACCCATCAAAGGTTCTCCCTTCTCATCAACAACACTTCCTCTTACAGTAAAAGGAGCGGCATAAACGGGAATTGCCGACAGCAACGATGCTGCCATCAACAAAACCATAAGACTACTATTCCTCAATATTTTCTTCATCTTCATTTCCTCCTATGATACTGTCCCTTGCAACAGGAATTTCATAAATGCTCAGATTATCTATATGGACAGCCGCACCAGCCTCTTCCGGAAGCGATATCCTTACCTTGCTCTCAGAACTGAAGACCACTCCCCCATTGTAAATATGCAGCTTACGGAATCCATCCGGAGAGAAACCCGCGGCAACCGGCACGTCTGTCATACACTCCACCCGCGCTATATCCGGAAAAGTCGCACCTCCCACCATCTCCACAAGAACAGGGATATTGACCATATTGCTGTCTGCCTGAGCCTCAGCCCATGCATCAAAAGCCAACCACGCATCCTTGATCGCACTGATTCCGGTCAGCAGACCACTTTCCCATGATTCACCGGGATTCAGCAACAACTCCTTCTGATCAAGGCTAGAAAATTCCTCTAGGAAAATCCTTTCATAGCCTTGTCTGACATCCAGGAATCGTCCGATAAATGCATCCGGAGCCGAAAACCCCAGAGTCCCGTGACGCAAATCAAGACTTCCCGTAAGGGGCTGTACGGAACACGTCACCAGATATTCCCCTTGAGAGACTGTGTCAATCTCCTCAAGAACAAACCATCCGTCAACTTCATCCTGAGCTTGCTCATAAAAGATATCCAGGTTGGCAGAAGCCTTGGCTCGAAGGGTGAGACTTCCCCCTTCAAGCGGTAAAGTAAGC
>JAEIGA010016693.1_pt1 | contig 11163 bp, 6 predicted proteins | sample 9270691 | NCBI WGS metagenome assembly JAEIGA01 (sample SAMN17057246, study PRJNA624740) | gut metagenome | biome: biome; isolation source: fecal sample | host: Bos grunniens | place: China: Xizang | collected 2019
ACTGCAATTTATCACCGAATTGCAGGAGATCGAAAGCGCCATCAGTGTCGATAACGACGGATTGGCGCTGCGGTGGTATTCCGACTACACCGATCATAGCTATGGCGGTTTTTGCTATACAAAAGAGGATCTTGCCGCCCGTTATGCGGGAAAAACGGAGGATCTCGACCAAATTTTGAACATGGAAATCAATGAAACGCTGACGCTGATTCGCGAACCGGAAAACGGGACGAAAAAGCACACCGTTTCTGTCTATACAAAGATCAACAATGTCAACGGCACGGATCATATTCTGGAAGTATCCATGCCGATTGCAGCAATGCTGTATTCCGCTCAATCCGATCTGCCGGGAAATCCCTGCATTGGCATTTCTTTTGCCCAAAACAGCCAAAGCCAGACGATTATACTTCTGGATAACCGGACGGAAGCGTGCAAATACCTGGAAGAATACTTCCAAACCGGGGATTGCGGGGAGTATTATCCCGTGGAAATCACCGCAACGACTCAACCGGAGGGCAAACTTGTCTGCCTCCTGGAAAGCGACTATGTTTGGGGATTGTTCTGGAAAGCCAGACTGCCGTTCGTGGGTATGATTATTTTTATGATCGTCACGGTTCTGGTCTGCAGCTATGTAACGTCCCGCTTACTGACCCGCAAGGTCATTCAGTTTATTTCCCATATCGATCATCAGCTGGGCCGCGAAAACTCGGAGCAGGATACGGATGATGGGGAGGATAAAGAACTTTCCGATATTGCGCAGCGTGTCCGGGAGTTGACGGAGCGCAGCCGTGAACAGGGTCAACAGCTGGAAATGCATAAACTGGAAAAGAAGCAATTGGAATTGGAACTGCTGCAAATGCGTTTTAATCCCCACTTCTTGTACAACACATTGGGCAGTATCCGCTATCAGGTAAAGGACAAGCGGATCATTAAATCCATTGATTCTCTGATCGCCTACTACCGTGTTGTGCTGAGCAAGGGTTCTCTGCACATCAGCATTGAGTCGGAAATTCAAATGATCCGGGAATATTTGAATCTGCAAACCTTTGCGTTCAATCTGCAAAATATAACGTATGTGTACGAGATCGAAGAAAACGTTAAGCAGTATGCAATCATCAAGCATTTGCTGCAGCCGATTGTAGAAAATGCTTTGGATCATGGTGTTCGCGGCACACAGGATCATGCTACCATCACGATCCGCGCCTGGCTTCAGGATGGAAATGTGATATTTGAAGTGGAAGACACTGGCGTGGGCATGACTCCGGAACAAATCGCTCAGGTAACAGCCAGCCCCAGCAGCAGCTTGCAGGTGGGCGGCTACGGTGTTTACAATGTGATCCAGCGTATTCAAACCTATTACGGACCGGAGTACGGAATCACGTTCTTCAGTGAACCCGGGAAGGGGACGCTGGCCAGAATTACCATTCCGCAAAAGAGAATGTCGGAGCAGCCGGAAATATAACCGAACTGCATAGGAGGGTCTTATGAAACGAACAGCAGATTGGGTCAATGTGTCCCACGGTGTGGGTGTTCCTTTTGGCGCAATTGGCACGGGCTACGGTATGCTGGGCCGCTATGGCTTTGTGATGCCGAACTTTGATTCGTATCCCTGCCAGGGAAAATATGAGCCCTTTACCATTTTGGAACACTACGATTATTTGGAACTGCACGGCAAAGACCGGTTCAATTTCCTGGAATTGTCCGTGACTGTCGACGGAAAGAAATACTATTTCCAGCAGGAATTGCTGGGGCAGACCGACGGTATGGCCGCAGACAGCGTCACGAGCCATGCGCTGTTGCCGTTTAGCCATCATCTGGCTACTTTCGGAGCGGCCGGCTTCGATGTGGAACTGCTGCTGTGGACACCGTTGATTCCCCACGAGTTGGAAATCTCCACTACACCGGCAGCTTGTATGCAGATCCGTGTCCATAATCACCGGGATGTGCCTGCGGAGTATACGCTGGCATTTGCGCTGCGGGAAGATACCCCTGCGCAGGCCGTATCCTTTGACAATGGTACCCGTTTCGCCAGCCTGACGGTGGAACCCGGCGCGGCGGCTCAGGTTTCTGCTGCCTACGCCTGGTATTATCCCCATTTTGTCAGCCCCTCCAAGATGCTTCCGGATGACTTTACCCGCTATTATACCCTGCGGTTCGATTGCGCAGATGCGGCGATGCGTTATGCACTGGCAAATATGGATGGGTGGAAGGAACGAATCCAAACCTGGCAGGATTCTCTGGAAGTTCCTGCGCCCTTTAAGCGCCTTTGGTTCTCGTCGTTGTCGTCGGTGATGACATCCACAATGCTCAGTACCGAGCCCCGCTTTATCGAGATTGAAGTGCCCCATCCCTTTGTCAATACCATGGACGTGGGCGCGTACAGCTCCTGGATTTATCTGATCAACTGGCCTGAGCTGGAAAAGATCGATATGTACCAGTATCGGGAAGCTATGCCCAAATCCGGCGAGGATCGGGGTCTGGTGTGGCATTCTCTGTGGGATGATAAATGCGACTATGTGGAAGAACCCTGCTTTATCTCCCGAATCTATCGGGATTATCTGTGGTATAACGACCGGGATTTCCTGAACGGTATGGTAGAGCCCATCACTATGGCCTTTGAACGCGTCTACGGTCAAAAAGCCTATGAGAGCCTGATCGATGCCAAGCACGGCAATCAGAGCTATGATGTTTGGAAAATGCCCGGCATCTGCGCTTATATCAATTTGATGTGGCTGTATGCCCTGCACGCTGTGGACCGGATCAACGGCATGACCGGTGCGAACATCACCTATAAGGGCCTGACTGCCCCGGAAATCCTGGAAACTGCCGAAAAGAACTTCATCAAGTACCTTTGGGACGAGGAGAAGGGCTATTTCCACTGCTTCTATCGCACGGAAGGTGCCCGGGAGATCTGCGTACCGGAGAGCGTATTCTCCGATCATCTGTTTGGCCGCTGGCTGCTGCTGATCGAAAAAGATCAAAGACCCATTCTCCCTGCGGAGATGGTTCGCAGAAGCCTGCTTTATGTCTATAAAAACAATTTGGTGGACGACCCGGAAAATGATTTCAAGGGTTGGGCCAACGGAATGCTGCCCGATGGCGTTCCTTGTATTGAAACCCGGATGTACCATGCCATGACTTGCTGGCTCAGCGCACAGTTCGATTTGGCCTCCTTACTGGGAGATCTGGGTTATGAGGATGAAATGCTGGATGTTCTTTACAGCCTGGAGCGCAGTCTGCATAACAATCATCTGGCTATGGGCGAGTGGAACCGCTCTGTCAATGCAGAGGGGAAAAGTGTGCCCTTGCCTCACGAAATTGCCAAAGAGACCCCTCGCTTCCCCTCCATTCCCCGCCATAAGAGCTGCTGGGAATTGCTGATCCGGCTGATCGGCCTGAAGCTGGATGAAACCACTATGGAACTGAAGCCGATGCGCAGTTTGAGTCTGGCGATCCGGAATATCCGTCTGGCCGGCTGCGCGCTGACCGTAGAGGTGGAAAAGAACTGGAAGACCATCTATGTGGATGGCGTGCTCTGCGAGCGCGCGTGTTTTGAACGTGGCGGAGAGCATACGATTCAATTCCGCGCTTAATTAAAAAACGTCCTTAACAGGAGGGAATTATGGTTCATACGAATGATTGGGTCAATGTGTCCCACGGTGTGGGTGTTCCTTTTGGCGCCATTGGCACCGGCTATGGTATGCTGGGTCGCTATGGTTTTGTAATGCCGAATTTTGATTCCTTCCCTTGTCTGGGAAAATATTGGCCGTTTGGCGTGATTGAGAATTATGACTATCTGGAATTGCATGGAAAAGACCGGAAAAATTTCCTGGAGCTGTCCGTGACAACGGCCGGAAAGAAATATTATTTCCAGCAGGAATTGCTGGGACAAACCGATGGTGTTGCGGCAGACAGCGTGGTCAGCTATGAGCTTTTGCCCTTTGCAAAGCATATTGCCAGCTTTGCTGAGGCTGGTTTTGCAGTGGAGGTACTGTGCCACACACCCTTGATTCCTCACGATTTGCAGGAGTCTACCACACCTGCGATGTGTATGGAGATTTCGGTGCGAAATTGCACAGAAACCCCGGGGGAGTATGTGCTGGAGCTGAATATCCCCGAGGAAACCGACGCAATGGCAGCATCCTTTGCAGATGGCAGCAAGCGGGCACAGTTGACAATTCCCGGCAACGGCCAGGCGCAGGTAAATGCAGCATTTGCCTGGTACTATCCGGCATTTAATACGCCGTCGCCTATGTTGCAGGATGATTTTATCCGGTACTATACCCTTCGTTTTTCCAATGCTCAGGCCGTGCTGGAGTATGCTCTGACACAGCATTCTGCTTGGAAAGAGAAGGTGGCCGCCTGGCAGAATTCTTTTGATGTGCCTGCTCCGTTTAAGCGGATGTGGTTCTCCTCACTGTCTTCTGTGATCACATCCACCATGATGAGCACGGAGCCCATGTTCTTCGAGATCGAAGCACCCCATGCCTGGGTCAATACCATGGATGTAACGGTGTACAGCTCCTGGATCTATATGATCAACTGGCCGGAAATCGAGAAGATCGATATGTACCAGTTCCGAAAGGCCATTCCCAAAGAAGGCGATGAGAAGGGCCTGGTCTGGCATTCTCTTTGGGATGACCGGTGTGATTACGTGGAAGAACCCTGCTTTATTACAAGAATCTACCGGGATTATTTGTGGTACAACGACAAAGAATTCCTGAAAGATATGGTTGAGCCGGTGCAGATGGCATTTGAACGGGTCTACGGTCAGCGGGAATTTGACGGTTTGATCGAGGCCAAGCATGGCAACCAGAGCTATGACGTTTGGAAGATGCCCGGTGTCAGTTCCTATGTGAATATGCCCTGGCTGTATGCGCTGCACGCCATCGATAAAATCAACCAGGCTGTGGGCACAGATATCCGATACCGGGAGCAATCCGCGGCGGATATTTTGAAGCAGGCAGCTGCCAGCTTTGAAAAGTATCTCTGGAACGAAGAGAAAGAATATTTCAACTGTTTCTATCGGACGGAAGGCTCCCGGGATGTGAGCATTCCGGAAAGCGTGTTCACAGATCAGATGTTTGGCCGGTGGCTGATGCTGATCGAAAAGGATTTGGATGCCATCCTTCCTCTGGAAAAGATTCGCAAGAGCGTCCGCTACATCTATCAAAACAACCTCATTGATGATCCGGATAATCATTTCCGCGGCTGGGCCAATGGTAAACTGCCGGATGGCGTGCCCTGCATCGATGACAAACAGTACCACGTCAAGACTTGCTGGATGGGCGCGCAGCTGAATCTGGCATCCATCCTGGGCGAGCTGGGCTATGAACAGGAAATGCTGGATGTTTTCTACAGCCTGGAAAAGAGCCTGGGCAATCATCATTTGGCGGTGGGCGAGTGGAACCGCTCCATCACCCCGGAAGGCAAGAGCTGTCCGCTGCCGCAGGAAGTGGCAAAGGATACACCCCGTTTCCCGGCTTATCCCCGATACAAGAGCTGCTGGGAACTGCTGGTCAGACTGTTGGGTCTGAAGATGAACGAAACCCAAATGGAGCTGCATCCGATGAAGTCTATCAGCTTCGCTGTCAAGGATGTGGAACTTGCCGGCTGCCGCCTGCATGTGGAAGTGCAGGAGAACTGGAATTCCATCTATGTGGACGGAAACAAGTGCGAGAATGCAATTTTCTGCAGACAGGGCGCCCATACAATCCAGTTTCTGGCATAATTTCCCTGCGTAATTGAGAAAAAGCAATCCGAATGCGCGTGGAGCAAAAGCGTCGGCCTGCTAATTTGTTTTTCGATTGCCATGCACAGCGGTGCTCCAACCGCCCGGTGGCATAGGAGGTGTTCTTTTGACAGAACTTACCATTACTGTTTTGAGCGAGGATGGCAGAATCAAAGGATCAGATACTGCCCAAGGCTTTGCAAGTCTGGTGCTGATGGAGGAATATCAGCCGGGTGACCGTATTGTGGTTACACCATCGCAAGAAAAATGCTATGTGTGGCTACAGTTGGATGAGGTTTTGGGGTCTTCGCTGGTGTTTTTGACCGGAGAAATGTCCTATACCATCCCCTTTGACCAGTTGCGGCTGAATCTTTCTCCCAAAGCATTTACAGGCAACAGCCATTATCTGTTTGCCCGGGAAGCGGAACCTTATGAAATCCGACAGTACCGAAATTTGGCGGTAAATGTTTGTGACCAGCATAATGTGGCCCATTTGTACCCCCATGCCAGCGCCAATGTGGAAACCAGAGGGGAAGCGGTGTTCTTTGCCAGCAATGCCATCGACGGCATTTGCGAAAACCGGAATCATGGCATTTGGCCCTATCAGTCCTGGGGCATCAACCGTCAGGCAGATGCCCAGCTGACAGTAGATTTCGGGCGAGAAGTGGATGTTGACAAGGCTGTGCTGTTTATTCGCGCCGATTTTCCCCATGACAGCTGGTGGACGGAAGCCACCTTGTGCTTCTCCGATGGAAGCAGCATCCTTTGGCCTTTGGAGAAAAACCGCTTTGGTCAGGTGCTGACATTCCCGCAAAAACGGATTCAATGGATCCGAATCTGTAATTTGATCAAGGCAGACGATCCTTCCCCGTTCCCTGCGCTGACACAGTTGGAAGTATATGGCACAGAGGTTCCGGAAGGAGAATGAGCAGATATGTTTTCCTATAACAGCAAGTTCAACCAAATTATAGGCCTAATTCTCGATTGTCTTTTTTTGTGTCTGCTTTGGCTTGTGTCGTCTGTGCCGGTGGTCACCGCCGGTGCTGCGACAACAGCGCTATACCACACGGTGGATAAAGTGCTGCGCAGGGAGGAAGGCTCCATCTGGAAAGAGTACTGGCGGGTGTTCCGCCGGGATTTTAAGCGGGCAACAGCTCTGTGGGGGATTATGCTGCTGATTTTTGCGGTTTTGGCGGCCAATTTTTATGCGGCATTCAGCGCAGGAATCGAAAACGAGAATCTACAAATTGCGTTGCAGGCTGGTGCGCTTTTCCTGACCGCGCTGATGGCAATCTGGTTGCAGTATTGGTTTCCTTATCTGTCCCGGTTTGATGATTCGGTCAAAACGATTTTGAAAAATACGATGGCGATCATGATGGCAGAAACCAAAACGTCCATACAGCTGCTGTTGCTGGCGGTGGTGGTTGCTGTGTTGGATGTGATCCTTTCCAAATATGTGCCGGTTCTTACAATTGCGATGCCGGTGGCATACATCAGCGAGTTGAACAGAATCCTGGAACGGCTGTTTGCCCGCTACATCGCCCGACAGGAAGCGACAGAAACCGAAAACAGCACCGAAAATGTGCACGAATAATTTTGTCATCCTTATGGAGGTTATATAGATGAAAAAAGGAATCTTGGTTACAATATGCAATTTTGTATGCGCTGTGCTGCTGATTGCGGTGTTAGTCATGCAATTCCAACCCTTCTGGACATGCTCTAAATGCAAAACCCACAAAGGGGTGGATAAAGAGGTATCCATTGCGGAATATATGTGGATTCCCAAGCACCACGAACCTATTTCCGACGATATGACAGATCTGTACCGGGAATATTACGGCCCGGACTATAAGGATCCTGCCACCGGAAGAAAATTCAGCTTTAAGCCCAATTACATTCTCCCAGCAATGCTGACAGTGTTCCTTGGCTGCATCGTGGGAATTGTTTGCTGCGTACTCTTCCACAAAAAGTTTTTCCTTACAGCGATTCCTTTGATCGTAGGCATTGCCGGTATGTTGGGCCATCTGTCCTATCCGGCGCTTCAAGTTGGACATAATGCAAGCACCCATTTGCTGGTGTTTATCATTGTAACGGCAGTGAGCGCGGTTTGCTTCTTGCTGAGCACGATCCTTGCCATTTTGAGCAAGCCCCGAAAAATGCCTCGCCAGTAAAGATGGCGAAATTAGCTGTTTGCATGCAATGTAATCATCCTGGCTTCTTTCAAAATAAGATTTTCTCCCCGATTTTCGGAAAGGTATTCTGGAAATCGGGGGTTTTTCATTTTCTTTCTTTACCCTTGGAAAAAAATGTGGTATACTAAACCATAATCTGCTTGCCGGGAGGGCAAATACATGAAATTGCCGGAAACCAAGGAATTTAAATGGAATTATGTGGGGCTTGCTTTTGCGATTCCCACGGTTTTGATGCTGGTTGTTTATATCGTTTGCAGTTATGAACCCTTCGGTCAGTACAGTCTGCTGTATTCGGATATGTATCACCAGTATTATCCCTTCTTTTTTGCCTTCCGCAAGGCGCTGCTGTCCGGAGAATCCCTGCTGTGGAACTGGAGCGTTGGCCTTGGTATGGATTATCTGGGCTTGGCTGCCTACTATCTGGCATCGCCTCTGAACCTTCTGAGTGTGCTGGTGCCGGAAGGCTGGGTGTTGGAATATTTCTGCCTGCTGATGCCCATTAAGCTGGGTCTGGCCAGCGGTTTTTTCGCCATTATGCTGAAGAAACTATTCGATACCAATGACCTTTCACTGACTCTTTTTGGCTGTTTCTATGGCATGTGCGCCTGGGCACTGGGCTATCAGTGGAACATCATGTGGCTGGACACCTTTGCCCTGCTGCCGCTGGTGATGTTGGGTATGGTGCGGCTGCTGCGGGATAAAAAATATGTGCTTTACACCGTGAGCCTGTTCTTTGCTGTGTTTACCAGCTACTATATCGGCTTTTTTGTCTGTATTTTCGTATTTTTGTCCTTCTTCTGCTACGAAATTTGCCGCTGCAAGAGCGTGGGCCGTTTCTTTGCGGACTTGTGCCGCATTGCTGTTTTCTCCATTCTGGCCATCGGTATGACAGCCATTTTGGAGCTGCCTGCGCTGGGTGCACTGCAGAATAGCTACTCCAGCGTCAATAAATTCCCGGAAGGTTTCGCCGTAAATATTATCTCCGGCGACGGTGTAAATGCCGCCAAGGAAGCATGGAATGTCTATAAGGCCGCCAAAGAGGCCGGCACGGCTACGTTCTCTATGTGGCTGGATGCCATGATTGCGGCCTTCCCGCCTCTGCTCGATGGCATGCGGCAGATCGCCGGCACCATCGGCGGTGGCCTGGTGCCCAATTCCAAGGATGGCAATCTGCCCAATCTATACTGCGGTGTGTTCCCCGTTGCATTGGGCTTCCTTTTCCTTTTGTCCAAGGATGTGAAGCTGCGGGAAAAGATTTGCAGCGTGGTGCTGCTGGCCTTTTTGATGCTCAGTTGCATTCTGCGGCAGTTGGACTATATTTGGCACGGCTTCCATTTTACCAATATGATTCCTTACCGCTTCAGCTTCCTGTTCAGCTTTGTGGTGCTGTATATGGCCTACAAGGCATGGACGCTGCGGGATACCTTTAAACTCTGGCAGGTGGCATCTGCAGGCTTGTTTGCCGCTGCGCTGGTGCTTTGGCCCGGCGGTGAGGACAGCACCACATATCTGCTGTTCAATCTTTCTTTCCTGGGCCTGTATTTTGCCTGCATGGGCTACTATGCTCTGACTTTCCAGGAGCAACCGGAGCGGAAGACGGACCAGGGGAAGAAGAAAGAGGAGGAGAAGCAAGAAAAATTCTTTAACTTGCCTGCGCCTGAAGTTGGACGGCGGTATGCAGCGTTGGCTGTTGGCTTTGTGATGGCGCTGGAACTGGTGCTGCATCTTGCTAATTTCTCTGCCAATTTCCCTGCCACTTATGTGGGCAGCTACCCCAGAGGAATGGCAGAAGCGGAATCCATGTTTGATGTGATCGAAGAGCTGGAGGACGAGCCCTTTTACCGTGTGGAAGTGACCCATTCCCAGACTCTGAATGATGGCGCACTGAATGGTTACAACGGAATTACTACCTTTACCAGTACTGCCAATGTGAAAACCACGGAATTTATGGAAGCGCTGGGCTTTGCCGCAAAAAATAATTATAACCGGTACCTGTTTGAAGAAGCTTCCCCTGTGGCAAACCTTTTCCTGGGCTTAAAGTATATGGTGGAGCGGGATGGCAATGTGGAGGACAATCTGGCATTTGATGCCATTCACTCCTATGGAAACATTACGCTTCTTAAAAACAATGCCTATCTGCCGTTGGGCTTCCTTGCAGATTCTAAGTTGGGCGCGGTGGACTTCTTCGGCGGCAAGGAAAGCTTTGCCCTGCAGAATGCCATCTTTAAGGCTGCCACCGGCCTGGATGCCGATGTATGGGAGGAAATGGGTGCCCGTGACTTGAATATTACCGGCGACGCAAATGTAAACGTCAAGAAGCAGTATTCCTCCGGCTGGTGTTCCTACACCGCCGATGCCGCCGGAAAGCTGACCTACACCTACACGGTTTCCCAGGCGGGTTTCCTGTGCATGGATGCAAACATGCCCAAGCGCAACAGTTTTGCCCTGTATCACAATGATGACCTTTTGTACACTGAGTCCGTCAGCCTGCCTCAAATGTTCTCCCTGTGCGATGTGGAGCCGGGGGATGTGGTGAAGGTGGTCATCGACTGCAAGGCCGGCGAAAGCACCAGCATGGCCTTGGATATGATGGTCCTCAATGAGGCTGTTTTCCGTGAAGGTTACGATATTCTGGCAGAATCCACCTGGAAACTCCAGGAGTGTGAAACAGATTTCATTTCCGGTGTTATTTCCTGCAACCGGGATGGCCTGCTGTATACTTCCGTGCCGCAGGACGGCAACTGGAAGGTCTATGTAGACGGTGTGCTGGTGGACAAAACGGTTTTGGTGGGCGATGTAATGCTGGGTGTGGAACTCAGCGAAGGTGTGCATCTGGTGGAATTCCGCTACGTCAACAAGGCTTTCACCTACGGCCTTTGGATCAGCCTGGGTTCTGGTCTGATTTTTGGTGCTATTGTGCTGACCGAGTATCTTATTCGTCGGAAAAAACAAGCTGGATAAAGTAAAAAACACACTGCTTATGCAGTGTGTTTTTTTGTTCATGATAGGGTTATGGTTTTTTCGCTGTCCGGTCACACAGGGCAGACAAAGAGACCATAAGGAAAAGGGCAACAAAAATCAAGGTAATGGGCTGTGGCACTCTGGGAATCACAAAGGGCAGATTGCTGCGGAAATACATATAGTCCCCAGTGAAACCCAGCAGACGGGTGATGCCCTCACAATTGAGGATATGCACCAGCCCACCGCCGATGACCCAGCCCAGATCCTTCATGGCAGGCC
>JAEIGA010016694.1_pt1 | contig 11163 bp, 8 predicted proteins | sample 9270691 | NCBI WGS metagenome assembly JAEIGA01 (sample SAMN17057246, study PRJNA624740) | gut metagenome | biome: biome; isolation source: fecal sample | host: Bos grunniens | place: China: Xizang | collected 2019
GGTGACCGTTTGACTGGATTGTCCTTGTAGATTTATAGGTTCAATCTGTCCTTTTTTTTTATTATCAGCCAATTCTATATGATTTAACTGACAAAGCTGAATCAAGGTCAATTCCAACAATAATCGTTTATTCCGACTAACACGATAATTTAAATCACAACTATTAGCTAATTCTATTGCTTTAAATAAAAACGAATCTGCACAACGTTTAGACATTTCTTTATATCGTTCACGTATAGAAGATCCAACCTCAAAAAGAATTAAAGTTGCCTCATCCTTACATACTAACAAATCACGAAAATGAGAAGCTAATCCTGTTATAATATTCTGTCCATCAAACCCTTTACTCAAAATATCATTCAATATCAAAATCGAAGAACGAACATTTCCTGAAAGCATAGCTTCTGTCAAACGGAAATAATATTCATAATCCAGAACATTGAGATTATCGATTACTGCTTGATAAGTGATATTCCCATTAGAGAAACTGACAACCTGATCAAAGATAGATAAAGCATCTCGCATCCCACCATCAGCCTTTTGAGCAATCACATTTAAAGCTTCTGGCTCAGCAGTCACACCTTCACAAGAAGCCACATATTCCAAATGTTCCACCATATCGGCTATCGAAATACGAGAGAAATCATAAATCTGACAACGTGATAAAATGGTAGGGAGTACTTTATGCTTCTCTGTTGTTGCCAATATAAACAAAGCATGAAGAGGAGGTTCTTCCAATGTCTTTAAAAAAGCATTAAAAGCTGCAGAACTAAGCATGTGTACCTCATCAATAATAAACACCTTATATTTACCAATTGGAGGAGGAATACGAACTTGATCGATTAAAGAACGAATATCGTCAACCGAATTATTGGAAGCAGCATCTAACTCATGGATATTATACGAACGTTGTTCATTGAAAGCTTGACACGACTCACAAGTATTACATGCTTCCCCTTCTGCTGTCGGATTCAAACAATTTATTGTTTTAGCAAAAATACGTGCACAAGAAGTTTTTCCAACCCCACGAGGACCACAAAAAAGATAGGCGTGAGCCAACTTATTACTTTGTATCGCATTTTTTAATGTAGTAGTCAAAGACTTCTGCCCTATTACACTTCGGAAGGTAGAGGGACGATATTTTCTAGCCGATACAATATAATTATCCATGTTTTGCTTTTTATTCGTTTCACAAAGATAGTAAAAAAGAGACCTCATTTCTCTTTTTACATTGAAAAATGAGAGCTTCTATAAAATATTAATCTAGTAATAAATTCAAATACTTGCTACCTTCTTATTTCCTGCTCTTTACTCTTTCCAAATCCTTTTCACTGTCAAAAAAGATAAACACTCAATAAGTATCTACCTTTTATTCAACATAATTCACGAATAAAAATCAGACATGTAGCTCATTATTCTATTTTTATTTACCTTTGCAAAAATGCAGTTTTCAACCATGTCACGAATAAAAAATTTTTACAACACATATCTATCAAAAGTGAACCCATATTGGTTAATAGCCATTATCTTCTTTATTTTCACATTTACAATGGGAGATAGTAGTTTATATAAACGTTACACTTATGATGATAAGATTCGTAGTTTGGAAAAAGAGATTGAATACTATCAAAAAGAGATAGAGATTAACAGTAAAAAGCTGAATGATTTACATACAGACAGAGATGGATTAGAACGTTTTGCGCGTGAAGAATATTTTATGAAAAGTCCCAATGAAGACATTTTTATTATAAAGGAAGATTAAATGAATAAGAAAGTTAGAACGATTGTATTTCAAATCTCGGCTCTATTATTACTTGCCGGAGCTACATTATATATTATACAACCCATTATTGCCCCTTATCTATTTGCCGTTGGGTCTGCCGGAGTTGCTATTTGTTACTTAACCTTACCAACCCAAAAGATGGATTTTCGTGAACGAAGATTACATCGCTACAATATCTTTGCCGGATTACTATGTATATTTGCTTCCGGTTTAATGTTCAACAACCAAAAAGAATGGGTTATCTGTTTGGCCATTTCAGCATTCTTACAAATTTATACTTCTTTTGTCACACCTAAAAAACAATAATTTTAATGCATAAAAAAACCGAAGCTGTCAACTTCGGTTTTTTTATTTTGTTATGTCTAATTCTTATTTACTTGGAGAAGAATAGTTTTTATTCAATACTTCTAAGAATTCAGCAGTAATGTCATAAGCCGGATTAGATAATAAGATATTATCACCCCTTGTATTACTGAAAATAATCTGATAACCTTTAGATTGGTTAAATGCTGTCAACTGAGAAACGATTGTATCACGAAGTTGGCTGTTTAATTCCATCTGCTTAGTAGCCAATTCCTGTTCTTTCTTCGCTGCATAATTTTGTAATTCATCACGCTTCTTCATCAAGCGATTACTTTCTTGCTGTGCTCTCTCTTGAGTTAAGAAAGCATTTGCTTCATATTTACGTTGGAAGTCTGCCAATTCTGTTTCCAAAGAACGAGTTCTTTGTGTCATATCTAAGCGAAAATCTTCCTGCATCTTAACGATACGTTCATTTAAGTCTTTTGAGTAATTGTAGTTTTGTAAGAGAGAATCAACATTTACATAAGCAACAGGAAGCAAATTAGTTGCTGCTTCTCCTTCTGCTGTATAAGCAGGAGCTACTGTTGATTCCTTTTTTTCAGAAAGCTGCATAACAAATAAAATAATTACAGCTACTGCAAGCGCACCATTAATAACGTAGTTAATGTTCTTCATAAAGTGATAATTTATTCTTTATTATTTTATTCTTCTATTTCCCTTAATCTATCATATAGATTCTTCTGCTTACTATCTCGTTTATGTTGCGTTTTTGCACAACAGATTCCTTTTTTTCTCAAAGCCGCATTACCTTCTATATGAGTATTTGGGAACCTTCCGTTCTTCTTAAATATCACTTTTACACTCAGTAATACGACGCAAATAACAAGAATTATGATTGTAACCAATAACGTTGTAAGCATTTTCTCTATATTTGTGGGCGCAAATATAAGAGTTTAAGTGATTAGAAAGTACGTTTTGAGCAATTTATTGTACTTTTTTTCAAACTAAACTCGTATTTTAGCCGTAGAATTAACATAAAGTAATATCTATAATACATTACAGCATTATGAACATAACAGAATTAAAACCTCAAATCGTTTGGAAATTTTTCCACCAGATTACACAAGTTCCTCGTCCTTCTAAAAAAGAGGGCAAAATTATCGAGTATCTAAAATCATTTGCTCAAGAGTATAATATTCCAATTAAAGTAGACGAAGCTGGTAACATTTTAATGTCTAAACCTGCTACTCCAGGAAAAGAAAATCTACCGACTGTCATTTTACAATCTCATATGGATATGGTATGTGAAAAAAACAACGATACCGTACACGACTTTGAAAACGATCCGATTGAAACGATTGTAGATGGCGAATGGTTAGGTGCAAAAGGTACAACATTAGGAGCAGACAATGGTATCGGTATGGCTGCCGAATTAGCACTTTGGGCCTCTAACGATAATGAACATGGTCCTATCGAATGTCTTTTCACTGTAGACGAAGAAACCGGATTAACTGGAGCTAAAGCTCTAAAAGAGGGATTCATGACTGGAGATATTCTTTTAAACCTTGATAGCGAAGATGAAGGAGAAATCTTCATGGGATGTGCAGGAGGTAAAGATACACAAGCTATTTTCCACTACGAGCCACAACCAACTGACGCAAACTTGGTTTATTTGGCTATTAACATCAAAGGTTTGAATGGTGGACACTCTGGCGGTGAAATTCATAAAGGTTTAGGTAACGCTAACAAAATTTTAGTTCGCTTCCTTTATTTATTAGGAGCACAGGTTGATTTCACTTTATGTTCTATCAATGGTGGAAACTTGCGTAACGCAATCGCACGTGAAGCGCAAGCTGTGATTGGTGTAGCTTCTAAGGACAAAGAAACTGCTCGTATTTTATTAAATAACTTCACTGCAGATATTGAAAATGAATTGAAGCATGTTGATCCAAATGTTCGTATCATCATGGAATCAACAGAACAACCGGAAACTTCTATCAATGAAGAATGTAAAAACAGACTTATCTGGGCATTACATGCATGTCCACATGGAGTAATGGGTATGAGCCATGATATTGAAGGTTTGGTTGAAACTTCTACCAACTTGGCTTCTGTAAAAATGGCTCCGGATAACACAATTATTGTTGGAACAAGCCAGCGTAGCTCTATCGAATCATGCAAAAACATGATTGCAAACCAAGTAGCTTCTACTTTCAAATTGGCTGGAGCAGAAGTTAAACATGGCGATGGTTATCCGGGATGGGCTCCTAATCCAAATTCTAAAATATTGAAGGTAGCCCAAGAAAGTTATAAAAAGTTATTCAATAAAGAAGCCAAAATCATGGCAATCCATGCAGGTTTAGAATGTGGATTATTCCTTGAAAAATACCCACATTTAGATATGATTTCATTTGGTCCTACATTACGTGACGTTCACTCTCCAAACGAACGTATAAAGATTGATACCGTTGATTTATGGTGGTCACATCTTCTTGAACTATTAAAGAGCATCCCTGCAAAATAAAAAGATATATTTTGCGTTTTAAAAGGAGGAAAAACATTCTAAAGAAGGTTTTCCTCCTTTTTTATGTTAATACCTAAAAACTTATTTATACTAAATTTGTTTTATCATTGACATAATTCATCCGGTAAATACTGGTTTACCGAAACAACGAAACAATTATAAACATGAAACGATTAACCGCTCCATTACTCATACTATTTTGTATCTTATTCAACCTGTTATCATGTGACGGATTGGATGAAAATTATTCTACCAATCCTAATCACCGTATCAGTTTCTCTGTCGACACGATATCATTTGATACAATTTTTACCACCATAGGGTCTGCTACGAAACATTTCATGATCTACAATCACAATGATCAACCCCTACTCATCAATGAAATCATGTTGGCCAGTGGTGAAGAAACCGGATTTCGCATCAATGTAGATGGTCGTAAAGGGGATCTTTTTCACGACATAAGAATACCGGCAAAAGATAGTATTTATGTATTTGTAGAAGTGACAGTTAATCCAAACGCAAGTAACCAACCTTTATTAGTAGAAGACTCTATCGTTTGTACGACTAATGGTATCAAGCAATCTGTTCGCCTGGAAGCTTACGGACAAAATGTTCATTTGTATAAAAATGGATTAATCATAACAGCTGACACCTCCTTTACGGCAGAACGTCCTTATTTGATTTATGACAGTTTAGTTATCTCACAAGACTGCAAACTAACGATTCGTCCAGGAGCGACATTTTATATGCATGACAAAGCCAAAGTCATAGTCTATGGAACATTGTATGCACAAGGTACTTTCGATAAACCGATTCAATTCAGAGGGGATCGCTTGGATTTTATTTTAGAAGATATACTTCCCTACGATCAAACTCCATCCCAATGGGGTGGTATCTTCTTCCGCCCACAAAGTTTCCACAACTTTATGGATCATGTAATTATTAAAAACGGAACAACCGGGCTTACATTCGAACAATCGACAGCAGATATACCCAAATTAAAGCTTAATAATTCCCAAATCACCAATATGGGGAACAACCTTTTCACTGCATTCAATTGCCATATAGAGGTCAACAATACAGAATTGAGTAATGCTGGAGGGGGTATCGCTATTCTTATTGGGGGTAAATATCATTTTATTCATTGTACTCTTGCCAATTTTATGACATTGAAAAAACGAGAATCAGTCTGTCTTACCATTGCAAACAATGCGAACAATGACATATTCTCCGTAGAAGCGACGTTTGACAACTGTATCATTGATGGTAGTTTTGATGCCGGAAATGAGATGTACAAAGGAGAGTTAAACCTTTCTATCGATGAAGCTGGTTCTTTTAATTATTTGTTTAATCATTGTATTCTCAAATCTATGGGAGAAAACAACGAACAATTTAAGCATGTATTGTTTACAAATGAAAGTCCGGCCTACCGACAAAAAGGAAATGAGAAAAACAAATATACCTTTGATTTCCGACCGGATACAACCACAACATTGGGCGTTGGAGAAGCAGATATTTTTGTCACCCAACAATATCCTATAGACCGATATGGAATCAATCGACTTACAAACGATGGTCCGGATATCGGAGCTTATGAATTTGTACCTAAAGAAAACGTAGAAAAATAAAAGATGATCAAAACCTTAACTATCATATTTTTTATTCTACTCTTTTGTCTGTTTGATATACAAAGCCAAACAACATTTAGAGTCATGTGCTACAATGTCGAAAATCTTTTTGATACGACAGACAATCCACAGACCTCAGACGAAGAATTTACACCGACAGGAAGCCGTCATTGGACACCCCAAAGATATTATCATAAAATACAGCAAATAGCTAAAGTAATCACCGCTGCCGGAGAATGGAATACACCTGCTTTGATTGGTCTCTGTGAAGTGGAAAATGACTCTGTACTATATCATCTGTTACATCGAACCCCTTTACGACACCAGCATTACCAATATTGCATCACTCATGGCCAGGATAATCGTGGAATAAACGTAGCACTACTCTATCAAAGAGATCAATTCCAATATTTAGGGCACCACGAATATCCTATCCGTTTCATGTCAGCATTACCTAAAGCGACCCGTAATATACTACATGTATGGGGAAAGATTATAACAGGAGATCGATTAGATCTTTTTATTTGCCACTTTCCATCTCGTTATGGAGGAGAAAAAGAGAGTGAAGCTATACGAATAGATGCAGCACAAACACTTCGACACTTATGCGATTCCATCCATATACAACATCCTACCCCTCATATTTTGATCATGGGAGATTTTAATGATACTCCTGAAAACATTAGTATTCGAACAATCTTGAATGCTAACCCATTTCCAACTTCATGGCCATCCGGCTCCTATCCAATAACCCGCCCAAACGTACCCATTCAAAAGTTACCTCTTCAATTATACAATTTATTCTCTAAAAAGGATAAAATTGGCAGTCATAAGTATCAAGGAGAATGGAGTCAATTAGATCAATTCATACTTTCCTCTACCCTATGCAATGGACAATCATTAATTCAAGTTCTTCCCCAAACACTACAAACATTCAGCCCTACTTTTCTTCTTAAAGAAGATAACACATGGTATGGGAAACGTCCTTTTCGCAGTTATTATGGATTCAAATATGAAGGCGGATATAGTGATCATCTCCCCATTATCGTAGACTTTCAACTATCTGAATAATTCACTATCTTTGTTTTTTAATACTACAAATTATGTACAAATTATTTTTAGCCATATTTGCTTTTTGTTTATCCACTATACAAGCTCAACAACTCAGACAGCCGTTTGACTTCCCCATATTATTAAGTGGAAATTTTGGAGAATTACGCAATAATCACTTTCATTCCGGCATTGATTTCAAAACGCAAGGAGTAGAAGGAAAAGCTGTACATGCAGTACAAGATGGCTATATATCACGAATATCTGTTAGTCCATGGGGATATGGGAACGCACTTTATCTAACACATCCTGATGGAACAACAACCGTTTATGGCCATTTACAACAATTCATACCTTCTATCGCTCAATATGTAAAAGACAAACAATACGAACAAGAAAGTTTTCATGTAAATTTATCTCTAACTCCTGAAGAATTTCCTTTTCGTAAAGGAGAAATAATAGCCTATAGTGGTAATACTGGTAGTTCAGGAGGGCCACATCTCCATTTCGAAGTACGCGATACAGAAAGTGAAGAAATATTAGATCCACTTGAATACTTCAAAGATAACATCCAAGACACTCGTCCTCCTAAAATCCAAAGAATATTGATATGTCCGATAGAAGGTAAAGGAATCGTTAATGGCAGTCACAAAAAATGTGGAATAGAGTTAATCACATCCAAAGATGGCAAACAGAGTTTTAACAAAAAAATCGAAGCATGGGGAGAGATCGGTTTAGCAATAAAGACCAATGATTACATGGATAACACTTCCAATATTTATGGAGTAAAAGAAATTTCACTATTCTTAGATAGCACAATGATTTACCATAGCAATCCAGATCGTTTTGCTTTTGATGAATCTCGTTATCTAAACAGTTATATAGATTACGAAGAATGGAAATTACATCACTCCTTTTACATCCGTAGTTTTATAGAACCGGGCAATCGTCTCCGTTTTATCAAAAGCAAAAACCGTGGAATTATTCATATTAATGAAGAAAAAACGTATTCACTAACCTATACTTTATCAGATATTTCAGGAAATACAACTCAACAAACCATCCACATCATAGGGAAAAAGCAAGAAATTCCTGAAACGTCCATTCAAGAAGGCGAACTGTTTCACTGGAAAGCTGTCAATAGATTTGGAGCAAAAGGAGTCCGTCTAACTATACCCAAAGGGAATTTATACAATGATTTTAATTTTCAATACCAAGTTAAAAAAAATAGTTTATCACTCGCAGATATTCATCTTTTACATAATAAACCTATACCAATCCACCAATCAGCCTATCTATCTTTACGCCTAAATACAGACACACTTATTCATAAAAAACAATATGGAATTGTTCGTATTCATAACGGTAAAAAACATTGGATCGGAGGTAAATATCGAAACGGATGGATAGACGCATCAATCAATGAATTAGGAAATTATACTATTTCCAAAGATACTAAAGCACCGGTTATAACACCTATTCAATCTAAAACTTGGATCAGCAAACAACGATTCATTTTTCGTCTAACCGACAACCTAAGCGGAGTACAAATTTATCGGGGTGAAATAGATGGTCAATTCGTCTTATTTGAAATGAACAATAAATCGGTAATCACTTATCATTTTGATAAAAACAGGTTAAGCAAAGGAGAGCACACATTAAATTTGACAGTAATAGATGCAGTCGGAAATCAATCAAATTACTCATACTCTTTTACGTGGTAAATATCTTTCTAAATTATTGGAAGTTAAAAATATAATTGATACTTTTGTTAATCTAAAATTAAAATTATTTCACATTTAAAAATTACATATAAAAATCATGGAAAACAAAGAACTGTTAGAAATGGTAAGAAGTAAAGCTCAAAGTTGGCTTTCAGAAAGTTATGATGCGGAAACACGTGCTCAAGTTCAAGCATTATTAGACAATGAAGATCCTACAGAATTGATCGAATGTTTCTATAAAGACTTGGAATTTGGTACCGGTGGTTTAAGAGGTATTATGGGCGTAGGATCTAACCGTATGAACATCTATACAGTAGGTGCAGCCACTCAAGGTTTGTCAAATTATCTAAACAAAAACTTCAAAGATCTAGAACAAATATCTGTTTGTATCGGCCATGACTGCCGTAATAACAGTCGTTTGTTTGCTGAAATTTCTGCTGACATTTTCTCTGCAAATGGTATTAAGGTTTATTTGTTTGACGATATGCGTCCAACTCCTGAAATGTCATTTGCCATCCGTCATTTAGGTTGCCAAAGTGGTATCATCTTGACAGCTTCTCACAACCCAAAAGAATACAACGGATACAAAGCATATTGGGATGATGGTGCTCAAGTATTAGCTCCACATGATAAAGGTATCATCGACGAAGTAAATAAAATTGCTTCTGCTGCTGACATCAAATTTGAAGGAAATAAGGATTTAATTCAGATTATCGGAGAAGATATCGACAGCGTTTATTTAGATAAAGTTCATTCTATCTCTATTGACCCTGAAGTTATCAAACGTCAGAAAGATTTAAGCATCGTATTTACACCGATCCATGGTACTGGTATGATGTTGGTTCCTCGTGCTTTGAAACAATGGGGATTTGAAAACGTTCATTGTGTACCAGAACAGATGATTAAGAGCGGAGATTTCCCAACTGTAATCTCTCCGAACCCTGAAAATGCAGAAGCATTGTCAATGGCAATCAATTTAGCAAAGAGCATCGATGCTGATATCGTTATGGCTACTGACCCAGATGCAGACCGTGTAGGTATGGCATGTAAAGATAGCAACGGCGAATGGGTTCTAATCAATGGTAACCAAACTTGTTTGATTTTCTTATATTACATCATCAAGAACCGCATTGCAATGGGTAAAATGGTAGGTAATGAATTTGTAGTAAAAACAATCGTTACTACCGAATTAATTAAAGCTGTAGCAGATAAGAACAACATTGAAATGTATGACTGTTATACAGGCTTTAAATGGATCGCTCGTCAAATTCGCTTGAATGAAGGTATCAAACAATACATTGGTGGTGGTGAAGAAAGTTATGGTTTCTTAGCTGAAGACTTCGTTCGTGACAAAGACGCTGTATCTGCATGTACATTGTTAGCTGAAATCTGTGCTTGGGCAAAAGATCAGGGCAAAACATTGTATGACATCATCATGGAAATCTACGTTGAATATGGTTTCTCTAAAGAAACTACTGTTAACTTAGTAAAACCAGGTAAGAGTGGAGCAGACGAAATCAAAGCGATGATGGAAAACTTCCGCGCTAATCCTCCAAAAGAAATCGGTGGTTCTAAAGTTGCATTAGCGAAAGACTTCAAGACTTTGAAAGCAACAGATGGTGAAGGTAATGTTTCTGACATTGACATGCCTGAAACAAGCAACGTTCTTCAATACTTCACAGAAGATGGTACTAAGATTTCAGTTCGTCCTTCAGGTACTGAACCAAAGATTAAATTCTATGTTGAAGTGAAAGGCGAAATGGGTTGTGCTAAATGTTATGAAAAAGCAAACGCAGCTGCTAATGAAAAGATTGAAGCTGTAAAAAAATCATTGGGTATCTAATTTTAGTAACTTAAGATTATAAAACAAAAAGGATTCTTCTTTAACAGTGAGAAGAATCCTTTTTTATTATTCAAGATTTTTCATTCCAAAACACAAGGGCAATAAAGAAACCGCACTACTGGCAACTACAACCTCCCGAGAGCCGTACAATAATATTTTCATAGGTTTTCCATATCGTTGCTCTGCCTCCAACAACACTTGTCTACAAGCTCCACAAGGAGAAATTGTTTCCACAAAAGAATCACCCGTCTTTGCTGCTATAGCAAGGGAGACTATAGGGACATGTGGGTATTGATGATTTGCATGAA
>JAEIGA010016695.1_pt1 | contig 11163 bp, 15 predicted proteins | sample 9270691 | NCBI WGS metagenome assembly JAEIGA01 (sample SAMN17057246, study PRJNA624740) | gut metagenome | biome: biome; isolation source: fecal sample | host: Bos grunniens | place: China: Xizang | collected 2019
ATTATATGCAGAAGTGACAGTGAAGAATGTCAGCGACAGAGATGGCAAGGAGACTGTACATTGGTATATAAATGACCCATACAGCATCATCACACGTCCTGTAAAGGAGCTTAAATTCTTCGAAAAGAAGCTCATCAAGGCTGGTGAGAGCGAGACTTTCAGGTTCGAGATAAACCCTAAGCGTGATCTTGGCTTTGTCAACAGCAAGGGCGAGAAATACCTTGACAAGGGCGAATACAGGATCATGGTCGGAGACCAGACGGTCAGCATCAATGTCATCTAAGGGCACTTTAATCATCCCAAATAATATACTTTTGAAAATGGATTCTATGGAATAATATTCTGTAGAATCCATTTTTACAATACGGGATAGAATATTTTTCCGAATTATCAGGAAAGGTTGCATATATAATTCCATTATATCATCTTTGCAGGCCGAAATAAGCAGATATTCAGTATCTTTGCAGGCTTTTTAAGAGAACAATATGATTAAAAAAGAATATATACATAAGGAAGTTTTTGAATTTGAAGCTGGCGGAAGCATCGAGGGGCTGAGAGTGGTGTATCACTGCTCTGAAAGACCTTACGAAAAGGGACAGAAAGTGATCTGGATCTGCCATGCTCTTACAGCAAATTCAGATGCACAGGATTGGTGGCCTGAGCTCGTGGGTCCTGGAAGACTTTTCGACACAGAAAAGTATTTTGTGGTCTGCGCCAACATGCTGGGTTCATCATACGGCTCATCTGGTCCGGCTACAATAAATCCGGCTACAGACAAGCCATATTATTTTGATTTCCCGAAGGTGACCGTACGCGACATCGTCCGCGCAAACGACCTGGTGAGAAGACATCTTGGCATTGAGAAGATTGACCTTATGGTAGGAGGATCCATCGGTGGTTTCCAGTCTATAGAGTGGAGCATCATGGAGCCGGATCTTTTTGAAAGATCAGTGTTCATTGCATGCGGAGCTCGTGCTACACCATGGCTTACAGCATGGGAGGAGTCACAGAGACTGGCTCTTGAGGCAGATCCGACCTTCCGTGCATGCGAAAGCCTCAAGGGAGGAGAAGCAGGATTGCGCTGCGCACGAAGCATTGCCTTGATCTCATACAGAAGCTATGAGGGCTACAATGCCACTCAGCAGGAGACTGATGAAGACTGCCTGTTTGCTGACAGAGCAGGATCATATCAGCGCTATCAGGGAAAGAAGCTTGCAGACCGCTTCGATGCATATTCATATTACTATCTGAGCGACTCGGTGAACAGCAACAATGTGGGACGAGGCAGAGGCGGAGTGGAAAAGGCTCTTGGACAGATCAAAGCTGACTGTACAGTCATTGGTATTGACAGCGACTGTCTGTTCCCTGTATGCGAACAGAAGTTCCTCGCTTCTGCTGTACCGGGAGCAAAGTACTATGAGATCACTTCAAAGTTCGGACACGACGGTTTCCTTTTGGAGAACGATCAGTTGACAGAAATCATTAAACCTTTACTATAATGCAGGTATTGAAATTCGGCGGCTCATCTGTAGCGAATGCCGCCAACATGTCAAAGGTAGTTGATATAGTCACTAAAGCGGTAGACCGCGACAGGACTATACTTGTATCTTCAGCCATCAGCGGATGTACAGATACTCTTATCAAGATCGGAACATTGGCATCCGAGCGTGATGAGAGCTACAAGGAACTCATCAACGTACTTCAGGAGAAGCACCACGATATCATCCACGAGCTTCTTCCACGCGAGAAGCAGGAGGAGTCGCTTGAGGTATGCGATTCACTTTTCGATTCTCTCAGAAGCATTGCACTCGGAGTTTTCCTTCTTGGAGAGCTCTCCCCTGCCAGCCTTGATGCTATCCAGTCATTCGGTGAGCTCTGGTCGACAAAGATACTTGCAACCAAGCTTGCTTCCATCGGCATCGAGACCAAGTGGGTGGATTCACGTAAGATCATCCGTACTGTTGCCAAGGGCGACAAGAATATCGTCGACATTCAGAAGACATATTTCCGTGTTAACGAGATGGTCGAAAACAACGGCATGACTCAGCTGTTCGTACTTCCAGGCTTCATCGCAGCAGACAAGCAGGGACGTACCACCACACTCGGACGTGGTGGTTCCGACTACACGGCATCACTCTATGCTGTAGGCTGCAAGGCCCGTATCCTCGAGATCTGGACAGACGTTCCGGGCATGATGACATCAAACCCTAAGATCGTACCTACTGCACGCACCATCAGCAATATTTCATACAAGGCTGCACTCGAGCTGTCACACTTCGGAGCGAAGGTAATCTACCCACCTACAATCCAGCCTGTTGTCGCTGAGGGTATTCCTATCTATGTGAAGAACACCTTCGATCCTCAGGCATACGGCACACTGATCGAGAAGCATCCGCCAAGAAGCAGAGAAAAGCTTATCGGTATATCCAACTCCGACAACATCGCCCTGCTTTCACTTGAGGGTAGCGGCATGGTCGGTATCCCTGGCTTCTCAAGCCGTCTTTTCGAGACACTTAGTCAGAATGACATAAACATCATCCTCATCACTCAGGCATCTTCCGTACACACAATGTGTATCGCTGTGTCGGAGAAGGATGCAGAAAAGGCTCGTGAGGCAGCTGACAGATGCTTTGCATACGAGATTTCACTCGGAAAGCTCAACCCGCTCAAAGTGGAGAAAGGCTTCTCAATCGTCTGCCTTGTAGGTGATGATGTACTCAACCAGACTGGTGCTACAGGACGTATGCTTGCAGCCCTCGGACGCAACAGCATCCCTGTTCGTGCTACTGCACAGGGTTCATCTGAGAGAAACATTTCCGTGATCATTTCTTCGCAGGATGCAGAAGCGGCTATCCGCACAATCCATAACGAGTTCTTCGACAAGAGAAGCGGTAAGGACATCAACCTTTTCATCGCCGGTTTCGGAACAGTAGGTCGTGCCCTCGTGGACATCATCGCGAAGAACAGAGAGAAGATTGCAGAGCGCACAGGAAGAAGACTTCATATCTGCGGACTTGCAAACAGCAGGAAGTTCATCATAGACAAGAACGGCCTTGACCTCAATGACATCAAGGGACAGCTTGAAAACGGAGACAGTTCTGCAGACGAGGCATACTTCTCACAGCTTGCAACGCTCTCGCTTGAGAATTCTGTATTTGTAGACTGTACTGCTTCAGCAGACATCGCATTCAAGTACATGAACCTTTTCAAGAGAGGCTATTCTGTGGTTGCATGCAACAAGATTACATTCTCATCTCCATATAAGCAGTATGCTGCATTGAAGGAGGCTGCCATCGAGATCGGAGCGACCCTCCGTTACGAGACAACTGTAGGTGCGGCACTTCCTATCCTCGAGTCTATCTCACGAAGCGTACACAGCGGTGACGAGATCGTGCGTATCGAGGCAGTACTCAGCGGTACATTGAACTATATCTTCAGCAACTATGCCGGTGGCGAAGGCGGTACATTTGCCGAGGTTGTCAAGAGAGCTCAGGATGCCGGATATACAGAGCCGGATCCAAGACTCGACCTCAGCGGACGCGATGTACTTCGTAAGCTCATCATCCTTTCACGTGAGGCTGGCGTAGGTATCGACGAGCAGGATGTTGAAGTATCTACCATCCTTCCGGAGGAGTTCTTCGAGGGAGATGTAGAGGCATTCTACGCTAAGCTTGCGGCAAATGAGGAGATGTTTGCAGCCAGATATAATGAGGCAGCTCAGAAGGGTCTCAGACAGAGATTCGTCGCTTCACTTGTAAAGGATGAGAATTCAAGCTTCGGCTATAAGGCTAAGATCGGTCTTGAGAGCGTTTCTGCAGATCATCCGCTCTATAATCTTTGCGGTACTGATAATGCAGCGCTTATCCAGACTGACTTCTACCCTTCTCCACTCGTGGTACAGGGAGCCGGTGCGGGTGCATACCAGACAGCATCCGGAGTATTGAACGACATTATCGTATAAGAATTATGGAAAAGAAACAATATAGATTCGAGACCCTTCAGGTAAGGGCCGGACAGGAGATCGATCCTGTTTCAAAGGGAACAGCAGTGCCTATCTACCAGAGTACTGCATATACATTCGACAGCATGGAGTACGGTGCAGAGCTTTTCGAGCTCAAGCGTCCGGGCAACATATACACACGTATCACCAATACGACAAATGATGTATTCGAGAAAAGGATGGCTGCTCTTGAAAATGGTGTAGCTGCAGTTTCCACTGCATCCGGCCAGTCAGCAGTATTCCTCTCTATCACAAACATCTGCGGCCCTGGTGACAACATCGTAGCTCAGCCATATCTTTATGGAGGTACATTCACTATGTTCGCCATCACACTTCGCGACATGGGTATCGAGGTCCGTATGGCAAAGAGCGACCATGTATCTGATCTCGAGGCTCTCGTTGATGGCCGCACAAAGGCTATCTTCCTTGAGAACATCGGAAACCCTGCATTCAATATTCCTGACTATGAGCCTATCGTAGAGATGGCCCGTCGCAGAGGTATCTGCGTAATGGTAGACAACACCTTCGGTATGGGAGGTTATCTTTTCCGTCCTATCGAGTGGGGATGTAACGTTTCCATCCATTCAGCTACAAAGTGGATCTGCGGACATGGCACTGCACTCGGTGGAGTAGTAGTAGACGGAGGTAATTTCAATTGGACAGCTGAGAAGTATCCGCTTCTTGCAGCACCTTCCGAGAGCTATCACGGACTTGTGTACACAGATGTATTCGGACCGGCAGCCTTTGCAGGACGTGTTCGCGTGGACGGCCTCCGCAACATCGGACCGGCAGCATCACCATTCAACTCTTTCCTCATGCTTCAGGGTCTTGAGACCCTTTCATTGAGAGCAGAGCGCTGCTGTGACAATGCTCTTGCGGTAGCAGAGTTCCTTGAGAAGCATCCGGCAGTGGAAAGCGTGAACTATCCTGGCCTTAAGAGCAACCAGTATCACGAGCTTGGAAAGAAATATCTCAAGCATGGTTTCGGTGGTGTGCTTACCTTCCGTGTGAAGGGTGGCTTCGAGGCTGCGGCTTCATTGGTTACACGCCTTGAGCTTATCCTCCATGTAGGTAGCGTGGGTGATGCGAAATCCCTCATCGTTCATCCGGCTTCGACAACACATTCGCAGCTCAGCCCGGAGGAGCAGGTGGCAGCAGGAGTATATCCTAACATGCTCCGCCTCTCAGTCGGTATCGAGAACGTAGACGACCTTATCGCCGATCTCGCTGCTGCACTTTAAGACCAGCGGCGCTGAAGCGCCTTATTAATGACGATAACGAATTAATATTTTTGTTTAACTATATGAAGTAAATTCCTTATAGCACTTCATACGCTCGTCAGAGCGACGGCCGACGCTGTGTTCGGAACGAACGAAAAGCCAAAGGCCGCGGGGTATAATAGGGGCAGAGCCCCTAGGCATAAAGGAATTTACTTTCATATAAAAATCGAATTTTTATATGAAAGTAGCTGTAGTAGGTGCCACAGGCTTGGTTGGCACAAGAATGCTGGAAGTTCTCGCTGAGAGAAACTTTCCAGTGACAGAGCTCCTTCCGGTAGCTTCTGCTAAATCGGTAGGACGCAAGATCACATTCCAGGGCAAGGAGTGGACAGTTGTAAGCGCAGAGGATGCGATTGCTGCCCGTCCTGACCTCGCACTTTTTTCAGCAGGTGGAAGCACATCAGCAGAGCTCGCTCCAAAGTTTGCTGAAGTTGGTTGCCGTGTGGTTGACAACTCATCACATTGGCGTATGGATCCGACAAAGAAGCTCGTGGTTCCAGAGGTAAACGGTGACGTTATCGAGGAGTCTGACTATATCATCGCGAACCCTAACTGTTCGACAATCCAGATGCTCCTTCCTCTCTGGCCGCTTCACAAGGCATATACTATCAAGCGTATCGTAGTATCTACATATCAGTCTGTGACAGGTACAGGTTACAAGGCTATGGACCAGATGACAGCTGAGCGCGCAGGCGGCAAGTGGGGTGAGTATGACGCTGTATATCCACATCCTATTGACCAGAACATCCTTCCTCATATCGACTCTTTCCTTGAGACAGGATACACCAAGGAGGAGATGAAGATGGTCAACGAGACACACAAGATCTTCGGTGACGATTCTATCGGAGTATCTCCTACAACTGTACGTGTACCGGTTCAGGGTGGTCACTCAGAGTCTATCAACCTTGAGTTCGAGAAAGACTTCACACTTGAGGAGGTCCGCAGTCTCATGGAGGGTATGTCAGGAGTCACACTTCAGGATGATCCTGCCAACAATGTATATCCTATGCCACTTTACGCATGGGGCAAGAACGATGTATTCGTAGGTCGCATCCGTCGTGACCCTTCTGTAAAGTATGGTCTTAACTTCTGGTGTGTTGCCGACAACCTCCGCAAGGGTGCAGCAACAAATGCAGTACAGATCGCAGAAAAGCTCATCGAGAAGGGCTTCCTTCCACAGGAGTAATTCCACTCTCATATACAGAAAATCGCGGCACTGATGTGTCGCGATTTTTGTTTTAATCTGTCTTCAATTACTCTGTTGCAATCTGGTTGATCATTACAGTTTCCGAGTAGTTTTCTGCGTTGTTGTCCTTTGTCTTGTTCTGGATCAGGAACAGGTCTATGAGCCACCAAACTCCAAGACCGCCACCTGTGATAAGCTTTGCAACTCCAAGTCCGACATCACCGATATAGAAACGATCGACTCCAAGACCTCCGACAAGAACAGAAAGCACAATCGAGATGGTAGGATCTCTAAAATCAGTGCCATTAAGTATGAGAAGCTCCTGATTTGACATCTTCGAAAGGCTTTCTCTGATTCTAAGCATGTCAGCTGTGTGGAATCGCTTCTGATTAGTGGTCATGAAAGATGTGATCAGAAAGTCACGCTCGTTCATGCTGCTCTGCACAAACTGATGTGCTTCCAGAACTTCAAGGAGATAGTCATTTTCAATAACAGGGAGTTTCTCAAAGTCTTCCCTTGCCTGAAGGCTTACAAAAGCACATGCAGCAAGAATGGTCAATAAAAGTCGTTTCATAATATTTCTGGTTTAAAAAAAAGCAAAACTACATATTTTAAAAATTGCATGCAAGACCTAAATTCAAAGTGCGGAGGGCATTCTACTTCGGCAGAAAGACAATCCGCAGTCCCATAGCAGAGACTATTCTATATAGGGTTGCAACTGTTGGGACAGTCAAGCCCCTCTCTACTCTGGAGATATAACCCTTACTTGCACCGATTCTTCGACCGACTTCCTCTTGGGTCAGATGGGCACTTTTCCTTGCATCCAGAAGCACCTGAGCATTATATTCCTCCCATGCATGGGAGATGGCCTTTTCTCTTTTATCCGAACCGATAGAACCAAATTCCTTTTCAAGTTCAGCACTGATATCATGCATCATATTATTTCCCTTTTTGTTCATAATATTCCTTTTTTAATCTGATCGCCCTTTCTAATTCAGTTTTGGGAGTCTTCTGTGTCTTTTTCCGAAAGGCATTCAGTAATATTACAACAGTATCACCATCATATATAAACATGATTCTAAATTCACTGTGCCCATAAGTCACACGTAACTCATATACCCCTTCCTTCAAATACTTGATATAATGGTATGGAATCTTATCCTCCGTTTCCATTAAGAGCAAAGCCCGTTTTATCTTAGACTGCTCTCGTTCACTCAGCCCCTCCATGAAGTTGGCAAACTCATCTTTATACGCATATATTCTTTTCATTGCAAATATAACAAAAGTTATACACTTATATAACTCAAAATAATATTTTACGTATGCATAATATATTATCCATACAAGTCTCCACAAAGTTCAGAAGGATTAGCCGTGTAAAGAAAAAGTATACGGCTATACAAGAAAATCACCCTCAGAGGTAGCTCCAAGGGCGATTCAGTATTGAAAATTTGTCTGCAAATGCAGCATTTTCAAACAAATTCAGGATCAGAAATTAAAAGCACAGCCGAGGTTAATTGTGCGGAGACTATACCAGATATTGTATATGACAGAAATGGAAAATCTATCGATATCAACACCTACAGCGGGACTAATCTGGGGATATATATCTTCCGTATCAGTCAGAAATCCCAGCTTGCAGTCAACAAAAGGTGATGCTTTCTTTTCTTTCATAAAGGTATATTTAGCGTCAGCATATAATGGGAAACATAGACCTCCATATATTCCACCGAAACAGACACCTGTTCCTCCTCCCATCCATAATCCATTACCAAAACTATAACCGTGGGAGGTCAGCAATTCGACTCCCAAGCCCAATTGTGGTGTGACATTAAATCCGACATTCCAGACATATCCCTCCTTCGCGAGTCTGTTATCTGCGAAGGAGCAGACTGTCACAAACAGGCCTATCAACAAAAAACAAATTCTTCTTTTCATAATCCAGCAATTTCAAATCCCAGAAAGTTCCCTGCCAATAGTTCTGATTTCATCAAGAATCAGGTTCATTCTGTCCGATGAAGGGATTTTTACACCACTTATGTATTGGGCCAAAAGGCTCTGGGACATACCAAGTCGTCGTGCAACTGCTGACGCATTCAGTTCCGGATGACTCATAAATACAGTATAGAGATAGGGTGGCCTTTCTTCCTTCATAAAGAAGCCTTCATAGCTTAGATCTTCATCAAGTTCAGGCCAATGTATGCCGAATTCATCTGCAGTAAAATTCTTCCGCTCCTCCTCAGTAGCAGCTCTCAACAAAGGATAATCTGCGAATAACTCACATGCTGTCTTACCATCAAGACTCTTGATGTGAATGGCATCATCAGTTAGCCATATCTTCTCTATTTTTATCATACTATGATTTATTGAAAAATTTATTCCAATGTTCAGCAATAATTTCTTCGTTCTCCTCTATGATTGATTCAATCATCTTAATTTCCGCATTACTCATACCCAAATTTTCTATAAGAGTGACCGGACATATAGCAAATTTGGCTTTTGCTCCACCTTTGGTTACATGCACATGTATCGGTAAATGATCATTAGAGTAAAACATGAAACGGAAACCTAATATCATAAAGATTGTAGGCATCTGACATAAATATTAGTGAAACAAATATAGGTAATAGAATTATTACCTGCAAATTTAACCGTCAACTATTAAATGCGCTGAAATCAGGTCCTCTGATGAATATTTTCATATCCTTCCTTTTTCCACAAAGTTCAGAAGGATTAGCCGTGTAAAGAAAAAGTATACGGCTATATAAGAAAATCGCCCTCAGAGATGGCTCCAAGGGCGATTCAGTATTGAAAATTTGTCTGCAAATGCAGCATTTTATGACAAATTCAGCATCAGAAATTAAAAGCACAGCCGAGGTTGAATGTGCGCACTCCTGACCATGCATTGTAGACAGCAAAGACAGAGAATCTGTTTATATCCACTCCAAAGCCAGGACTAATCAATGTATATAAATCATCCAGATTAGTCATGAATCCCAGTTTGCAGTCAAGGAAAGGAGAAACCTTCTTATCTTTCATAAAGGTATACTTGGCTTCGGTATAAATAGGAAGGTATATGCCATCATAGGCAGAAGCCATAGAAACTCCAAGTCCACCGCCCATCCATAATCCATTACCGAAGCTATAACCGTGTGAGCTTGTCACTTCAACTCCCAAGCCCATCTGCGGGCTTACTGACAGACCGATATTTCCTACATAGCCCTCATTAGAAAGCCTGTTTCCGGCAAAAGCACTACTTCCACATATAAACAGAAGCAGCAGAGATACAAATAGATTCTTTATCTTCATAAAATAAAACTTTTTAAAAAAGCACAACTCCAAAAACTTTCACATGCATCAAAATCCGATTGCAAGACCAACTGAGTATGCGGATTTCTTGAACTTAAGTGCATTTGATGAAGCTGATGTATAATCATATTTAAGGAACAATGATAGGTGCCGTCTAATATCGACTCCAACGGATGGTGCGAGATAAACACCACCTCTCATAAAATTGAAACTGATATTATAACCGCATTTCATTGCTACATATGGACTGAAATCATCATTAAAAAAACTATATTTGAGATCTAGATATATGGGAACCGATAAATAAGCTCCTTGGTAATTAGGCGACCACTCAATCCCTGTTCCTAATCCCGTGTATAAACCGAAACCCGTACTATATCCATTCCCTATCAGCATAGATGCCTGCAGACCATTATAGTTCTGAGTGTGGTATCCTGTAGCAAAGTCCACGAATCCTTTATAGCCCTTCTCATATAAAGGGTTATAAGTTCTAGCTTGTAACTGAGTACACAATATACCTGCAAATAAGATTGCAGATAGCATACATATAACTTTCTTCATAGCGAGTTACTTTGAGAGGATAATAGAGATATTAAATGTATCTATGGATTTAAATCATCCATTTCACTGATTCTTATATATGCATTATAGTTAGCAAATGTAAGAATTTGTTCCGGATTTTCATAATACCTCAAATAAACAGTTCCACAATCCTTATTATCATTGTTCATATCTACCGTGATAGAACCACAAACAGCAAGATCTATGCAGTCCTGATATTTATAGCCACATTTCGCTTCCATACTAAATCTCATTGTACCAGTTAAATTATCGTACTCCTTCATATTTATATTCAGAATCGGGTAATAGGTTGAGTCATCAAAGAATGACCAATCTGCCAACATACTATTTAGTCCCGTATCTGTCGTATTATTATTTGAGGTGAACTGGTAGTCAACAAAACCTAGTTCTGATACAACTATTAAACCCGTATTCGCATCTAACTTCTGACCATACACATTGATTTTAACTTCAGGCTTACCCCCTAACCAGCTTTCAGCAGACTCATCAATGTGAATTTCTTTCATCATTACCTTCGACTTTGCAGATGGGTTCCTATATGGATTATAGATGTATTTTTGCTGATGTAAGGAAACTTCTTCGGTATTCGAATTATACTTCTTAACTGAATATATCCACTTCTCACCAGGAGTAACAGGTTCATCATAAAATTCTGTCTGAGTACTTAAATCCGCAAAATTTAATGAATGACCGATAGGGCGATGGGTGGTTCCGTGTCTTTGGCGCGGAGCGACCTGTCATTCGGTCTGGCTTTTTGCGGAGCCTATAGCGGAATGGGTTGCTCTGCGCCATCTGCATTGACAAGC
>JAEIGA010016696.1_pt1 | contig 11163 bp, 12 predicted proteins | sample 9270691 | NCBI WGS metagenome assembly JAEIGA01 (sample SAMN17057246, study PRJNA624740) | gut metagenome | biome: biome; isolation source: fecal sample | host: Bos grunniens | place: China: Xizang | collected 2019
AAAAACAAGCTCAAAGGTTGTTAAAACAAGGTCTGATGTTGTTAAAATTACCTCCGATGTTGGTTTTCGTACCTCCGATTTTGTGAAAATTTAGTTCGATTCACTGCATGGTTTGTCCTATTTTGGGGCAAAAAGGTCGTTTTTCAAAAGAAATACAAAAAAAGTTATAACCCTTGAATTGTAAATAAATGTTAAATTCTCAAAATGCGTGATTTTGTCAAAAACGGTCAGTAAAATCTTGTCGCAGTGGGCGCCGGTTGGCTTGTTTTTTTTTGTCGGAAGGTGGCGTTGCGCAGATTCGGCTTGCGGTCTTGGCAGCAAAAGATTGCGGCTGCATCTTCAATTTGTGCTCGAAGATGCAGCCGCGTATGGTTGCATTAAGGTAATGGTGGGGAAAATTCTTTAAAACTTATTCCTTAACCAATTCAAAGTCTTCTTTGGTAACTCCGCACAAGGGGCAAACCCAATCTTCGGGGATGTCGGCGAATGCAGTTCCGGGAGCGATGCCGCTTTCAGGGTCGCCTACTTCGGGATTGTAAACCCAATCACACACTGTGCATACATACTTTTCCATAGTTCTTAAATTTTTTTAAATTGTTATACTAATATTTTGTTGTTAATGAGCGTTAAGGAAATCTATCGTTGTAGAAGTTCCTTTGTTTTACACTGCAAATTTACGCCAACACTTTGAAAGAAACAAACAGATTTGGTTAATGAGTGTATATATGAAATCTATATATCGTTAAATGTTATTAAATTGTGTAGATTAAAGTGCTCTGCATCAGGACTTAAAATTTGCGTGCACCTCTGTGAGATTTTGTTTGATTAGCGAGCGTGGGCGGTAAATTTGTTGTAAATTTGCGAACAACAGTCCTTGATTTACCGCAACAGCAACAAAGTATATTTATAATATGAGGCGTTTTTTTCTTTTTTCAGTAGTGTGGATAATGGTGATTGGCGCTTGTGCGCAGTCGCTCACCATTGGTAGTTACAATATTCGCTACAATAATCCGGCTGATGCCAGGCAGGGTAATGAGTGGGCTGTGCGTGCGCCGGCCTTATGTAGCATGATTCGCTATGAGGCTTGGGATGCGTTTGGCGCGCAGGAAGTGCTCCACGCTCAGCTCCAGTATCTTGTCGATAGTCTCCAGGGCTATGCCTATGTAGGCGTAGGGCGCAACGACGGCGACAAAGCCGGCGAGTATGCCCCCATATTTTATAAGAAGAGTCGTTTGAACTGTTTGCGCAGTGGTACGTTCTGGCTTTCGGAAACGCCCGATGTCGTAGGTTCGCGTGGCTGGGACGCTGCGATTTGTCGCATTTGCACGTGGGCTGAGTTTGAGGACCGCTCTACGAAATGGCGCTTCTGGATGTTCAACCTCCACATGGACCACATCGGAGTTGAGGCGCGCAAGGAGAGCGCAAAGCTTGTGCTGGCTAAGGCCAAGGAACTGTGTGGCGATGCGCCGCTTGTTGTGACGGGCGACTTTAATGTTGATCAGTATGCCGACAGTTATGCGCTGCTCACTGCTCCTGGAGCGTTTCGCGATGCCTTTCATGCAGCTAAGCGCCGCATGGCAGAGACGGGCACGTTTAATAGTTTCAACCCCAACGTGCAAACTGACAAGCGCATTGACCACATCTTCGTTTCACCCCAGTTTACGGTACATAAGTATGGCGTGCTGACCCATAACTACTGGCGCGAGTTGAGCGAAGCCGACGGAGGTGGCAAGCGAATGGTGGCGCGCATGCTTTCCGACCATTATCCCGTTGTGGCAGAGCTTGAACTGCCGCGTCTGCGCGCTCCTCAGGATTGGGCGCAGTATGGTGTTTACGACAAGTCGAATGCCGAGGTGAAGAAGGCAAAGGTTGTGTTTATGGGCAACTCGATTACGTGGAACTGGAAGCGCTTTCATCCCGAGTTCTTCGAAGCAAACGAGGGCTACGTTTGTCGCGGCATCAGCGGACAGGTCACCGCGCAGATGTTGGCACGCTTTCGCTCGGACGTCATCAATCTTCGTCCGGAGAAAGTGGTAATTCTTGCTGGGACTAACGACATTGCGATGAATCAGGGCTACGTTTCGCTCGACCATATTTTTGAGAATATCGTTTCCATGGCAGAACTTGCGCGCTACAACGACATCGAAGTGGTGCTCTGCTCAGTGTTGCCAGCCGATCGCTATAATTGGTCGTGGGAAATCAGCTCAGAGCGTGCAATCGCTTCGATTGAGGAACTGAACGACAGACTTCGTGCGTATGCCAAGCAGCAGAAGTTGCGCTATGCCGATTTCTATTCCGCTATGGCCGACGAAAACAAGGCGCTCAGAAAGGAGTTTCAGCAGGACCCCGTACATCCGAACAAGGCGGGCTACCTCGTGATGGAGGAAGTCGTACAGCCGATTTTGAAAAAGTAGGCTACAGCCTGGTGGCTTAGATATAGTAACCGCTACGTTGGTTTTAGCTTAAAATCAGTGCTTCCAAACAAAAGAAATCCGCAACACTGCATGGACGTATGCGTGTTGCGGATTTCTTTTGTTTGATGTCGATGTCGCTTAGTGCGTTGGATTGTCGTAGAATAAGTGTTTGTAGGCTTCGATGGCGCGGCGTGCTGTGTTTACCGCCTCTTCCATTGGGAAAGGAAGCTCGCCTCCGGAGGCGTTAAGGTGTCCGCCGCCGTTGAAGAACTCTTCAGCCATCTTGTTGCACGGGAAATTGTCCACCGAACGCAGGCTCACGCGGATGACGTCTTTCTCCGTGTCTTCTCTGAGCGAGATGCTCAGTCGCGTGCCTTTCACTTGGAGCGGCATGTTCACAACTCCTTCGATGTCGCCGCGAATAAAGCGATATTCCTTCATTTCTTCGCGCGTGAGGGTAAAGAGTGCGGCACGGCGACCTTCGAGGAATTCCAATTTTTGGTGGAGAATGTAGCCTTGAAGGCGCAGGCGATGTTCGCTATAGGTGTGATAAACGTTGCGATAAATGCGGTCCTTGTCGATATGTTTGCCAAGGAGCAGGCTGATGCACTGATAGAGCTCAGGATCGTTGGAGTTGTAGGTGAAAGCACCGGTGTCGGTCATCATACCCGTGTAGATGCAGGCTGCGGCAGCGCGCGTAAGGCGCTCGTAGCCGCCCAACTGATAGATGATGCGCAATATAAGCTCCGAAGTGCTGCTTATTTTTGGGCGCGACACTACGCAAGCGTAGCCTTCGGTTGCGGGATTCTGGTGGTGGTCGATGATTACTTTCTTGGCTTTGCTGTTTGTGATTTCAGCAGCCATTTCCTGGGTGCGGCTCGCTTCGTTCATGTCGAGCAGGAAGAGCAAGTCGGCTTTTTTGATGGCACTGCTCACTTCGACAGCTGATTCTGTGTAGAATTTTACTTGCTGAGCGCCCGGCATCCATCTTAAAAAGTCGGGACAAGGGGTTGGCATCGCAACGACAACCTCTTTACCAAGCGCTTGCAAATAATCTTTCCAACCAAGCGCTGAACCCATGGCGTCGCCATCGGGGCCGCGGTGTCCGCAGATGAAGATAGACTTGCTTTCCTTTATCAACTCCATGAGTTGAATCAACTCCTTATTTGTTAAAATAGGGCGAAGCATGGCTATGTTTGTTGAATTTTAAAGATTCTTTAATGCAGAGATTTCGGCTTCGGGGCTTGCTGCGCGGAACACTGCGCTACCTGCTACAACTGCGTCGCAACCGGCTTCGGCAAGCAGTTTGCCCGTTTCTTGATTCACGCCTCCGTCCACTTCGATAATGGCATGTGAACCTGTGCGCACGATGAGTTCCTTAAGGCGGCGCACCTTCTCTACGCTGTGCTCAATAAACTTTTGTCCGCCAAAGCCAGGGTTCACTGACATGAGCATCACGAGGTCGAGGTCAACGATGATGTCCTCAAGCACGCTTACAGGGGTATGGGGATTGAGCGTTACGCCAGCCATCATGCCCTCAGCCTTGATTTGCTGCACTACGCGGTGAAGGTGTGTGCAGGCTTCGTAGTGGACGTTCATGATTTTTGCACCAAGTGCCTTAACTTCTTTAACAAACTTTTCGGGCTGCACAATCATCAAGTGTACGTCGAGCGGTTTCTTGGCATGTTTAGCCATAGCCTCCATTACGGGAAAACCGAAGGAGATGTTTGGCACGAACACACCGTCCATAACGTCGAGGTGGAACCATTCGCACTCGCTATTGTTCAACATTTCTATATCGCGCTGCAAGTTTGCAAAGTCGGCAGCGAGGAGGGAGGGAGATACAATCATAGTTTTAAGAATATAGTCTGATTTATGAGTGCAAAGATACACATATTTTTTCAAAGACTTAGAAAACTGGTAGCTGATATATGAATCCGAGCTGCAAGCGTTGCGTGTCGTAGTCACTAAATCCGCGCATTTTTGCACGATTGCTGTATTGGTAGCTACGACCTACGAATGCGGCGTAGAAATGCAGGTTGCTTTCTTCCATGGGATAGAACTCCAGACCGCCAATATAGCCGTAAGCCGTGCGGTAGAGCCCGTGCTCGAACGCTACGTTGTGCTTAGCCGAAGCTGTCGTTTCGTACATTCCCTTGAAAAAGGCATTCCAGCGTGGGGCGAAGCGGTAGTTTATGCGCATCACGGCTGAATTATAAAGTGCCGACGGTGCTCTGTGGCCAAACTGCTCGCCAACGATAGCGGTCAGGTAGCCCTTGTCGTCGAGTTGCTCGTATGAGTGCATGAGGTCCACGTACATGTCGAGTTTCTTTGAGAAACGGATTTTGTTGCCCAACGCTACGTAGGCTGTGTACTTACCTCGTGCTGGCGATGCTCCTGAAATCGACCAGCATGTGGCATATTTACCATCAAAAAAATTGCCATTCCAGTTAAGAATGTAAACAAGGGGGAGCTTCGCCTTGTCTAAGTTCTCACCATAAACGTCCTCTAACTTTCCATTGCGGCTGTCGAGAATCTGGAGTTGCAGCAAGTGGTTGTCCGATAGTTTGTAGGCAACGTTGACTCCGGTCATGAATGCCGTAAGGTTGTTGACCATGTCGGAAAACTCAATGACTTCAATCGGGTTGAGGTCGTACTCCACACCACCGTAGAGCGCGCACTGACGACCTAAGAAGAGCGACCATCTATCGTTGAGCTTAACGCCGATAGCTGCGTAGTCGATGGCCGACGAAACGTTGTCGATGGAGCCTGCACCGTTGTTGGGGCGATTGAGTCGCTGGCGCCAGCGATAAGTGAGCCATTCGTTGATATTGCCTTTGACGTCGAGACGTAGCTGTTGCATTTTGAAAGCTGACTCGCCCATGCCGTTCGATTCATAACCGAAGGGTGCGTCGTAACTGCCGTGCATGTTGAGGCTAACGTTGAGCAAGTCGTTTTTCTTCTCAAGCTCGAAGACGCGTTCTGCCACGGTCGATTCGTGGTCTGCGTTTTGAGCAAAGATTTGTGTTGAGAAAATAAAGCCACACAGCAATGTGGCAAGTTTTTTGTTTAATCTCATTTTATTGGGATTGGGGATATTGAAACAGAAATTTAGCGTTGCAATCGTTAATCTTCGCAATTTACGAAAAAAAACGTGGAAACTGATGCTTATATCAAAAAAAACGTCCGATTTTTCGGATTGAACCGTTTTCACCATTAACTTTGTAATGCGAAACGAATAGGAATCGTAAAATTTAAATCAACTTTTGAAAATGAAAAAAGGTGTTTTAGCCCTTGTGGCAATCTTATTTATCATGTTGAGCGCTTGCCGGTCGGCAAACTCAAACTTCTTGACAGTGGACGTTGAGGAATTTGCTACGATTATTGCAGATAGTGGCGTTCAGCGCGTAGATGTGCGCATGGATAGCGAATACAGCGAAGGCCACATCGCAGGAAGTCTGAATATTGATGTAAAAAAAGCGGACTTCGCGCAACTGGCGCAGGCGCAACTCAGTAAGAGTCAGAAAGTGGCGGTATATTGTCGTAGCGGAAACCGTAGTAAGAAAGCCGCTGCGGTGCTTCAGGATTTGGGTTTCGAGGTTATTGAACTCGGTGTCGGCTTTAACGGCTGGAAGCAAGCTGGAATGCCTTTCGAGCAATGAGTTTGTAGCGACAACCTCAATGGTAAAGAAAACAGGAGTGAGCTGCTGGTTAAGGGCATCTCACTCCTATTTATATATATGTATCATTGCTTCAGCGCGAAAAGGTGTTCGCACAGAGTTCGCATACCCTGGGACGCTGTTTGTTGGATGACGTTGACAGCAAGATTGCGAGGCAATTTCACAGGGTTGGGGTCGATTAAAAATAGTTGTGCATCGGGGCGCGCATAATTGATTAAACCCGCTGCGGGATAAACGTTGAGCGATGTACCTATGATGACAACGATGTCGGCGCTTTGAATTTCGTCGATAGCGTCCTCTAATTTTGGCACATTTTCGCCAAACCAAACGATGTATGGGCGCAAGAGCGAACCATCCGCGGCGCGGGCATCGGCATCGACCTCTACGTTGTCAAGACTGAGGTGTACGTGTTGCGCAAGGTCCTCCTTGTTGAACGAAGAGCACATTGTGAGCAAATCCCCGTGAAGGTGGATGATTCTGGATGAGCCTGCGCGTTCGTGAAGGTCGTCAACGTTCTGTGTGACTACGACTACCTGAAAATTTTGTTCCAACTGAGCCACAAGACGGTGGGCTTCGTTGGGCTCGGCTCCGACTAATTGGCGACGGCGCTCCTGGTAGAAGGCATTGACGAGGTTCGGATTGCGATGCCAACCCTCCACGCTGCAAACATCCTCAATGGAGTATTCTTCCCAAAGGCCTCCTGCGTCGCGAAAGGTGCGGATGCCGCTTTCGGCGCTGATGCCGGCACCTGTAAGAAAAACAATTTTTTTCATAGTTCGGATTTTCTGGGGGCAGAGGATTTACCTTATTTTAAGTAGATAAGGCTCTTTACGATGCAGTCCGTAGCTCGGCGAATTTCGAAGGCATATACTCCTTCGCTCTGCTGCTCTGCGTAGATGTCGAGCGTTTCTCCGCAATAGCTCTCCAAGCAGTATGCCACTTCGATGCGACGTGGAGGATGCTGGCGCAGCGTTTCGAGCGAAAACGTGTTGAGCAACATTTCGATGTATCGGATGGAGTTGACGTGACCATTGATATCGAGGTCGCTATATGCAGCTTTGTGGGAACTGACGAGCGGGGCGTCTTTTGAAAGTCGCATGCGCGAGGGTCCAGCAATGCAGATTTCGCGTTCAGGAAGCATGACGTCGCCAAAACCTCCGTCGGGAAGTTTTGTGAGGTCGGCTGGCTGTCGGCTTTGCATGTCGATGAGTGCCCAGATGCTGGTGGCCTGGCCTAAGCGGTCGCCTGTAGGAGTGAGGATGTCAAAGTGGCGGTCTGTAAACTGGCGATAAACGCGTGTAACCCAGCTTTCAATACTGTAGGCTTCGTTGATACAGGGCATGCGCTCCATGTCAATGACGAGGCGTGAAAGGACCCATGCGTGCGACTTGGTGTTGACGTCGTCGAAACCAAAGCCGTGAGCTCCTGCGTGATATGAAGCTGCGCGGAGCAACAACTTTCCTAATGTTCCCCATGAGAGTGCGCCCATGATGTCTTCTTCAAAGGGGGCTACTTTAAAGTCGTAGTGGCCGTATTTTTGTATCATAGTGATTGAGTGTGGTGTTGTGTGAGGTGGGGCAATGGTGAGTGCCGCGAGTTTGGCGTTTAGATTTTATCCCAGATAGGTAGGGCTGGATAGTCGGCTGTAACTTTGATTTCCTGCTTGGATACGGGGTGAGTGAACTCAACTGTGCGCGCGTGCAAGCAGATACTGCCATCGGGGTTCGAACGTGGGGCGCCGTACTTTAAATCTCCCTTGATAGGAGCTACGGCTGTGGAGAGCTGACAGCGTATTTGATGGTGGCGACCTGTGTGAAGATTCACTTCAAGCAAGGCATAGCGGTCGCCAGTGCTCACTACGGTGTAGTCGAGTACGGCCAATTTGCTGCCAGCAACTTCTTTGTGGTGGGCATAGGCGCGGTTGGCTTTTTCGTTGCGAGTGAGGTAATGGCGCAGTTCGATATTTTCGCCAATTTGGGGGAGTTTATCGGTTTTGGGCACGATGGCATGATACGTTTTGTGTACCTCGCCCTTACGAAACATGTCGTTGAGTCGGCTGAGCGCCTTGCTGGTGCGAGCAAATACGACAACTCCACTCACGGGGCGGTCTAATCGGTGGACAACTCCTAAGAACACCTCGCCAGGCTTATTGTATTTTTCCTTAATGTAGGCTTTTACAATGTCGGATAGGGGGGTGTCGCCGGTTTTGTCGCCTTGCACAATTTCGCCGCTGGCTTTGTTGACGATAATGATGTGGTTGTCCTCGTAGAGTGGAATCATGAGATGCGGGTTTCGTAAGTAAAATTGATTTCCTTGCTGCTCGTGAGCGAGTTGGTTGATTCTAAAATTAGGAATTAGGAGGTGCTGATGATGATTGCTGAGCTCTTCCTAATTCCTAATCTGTTAGTAGCACATGGTGCTGACGTCGTTACATGTTCATACCTCCATCCACCTGGATAACTTGTCCGCTGACATAGCTTGAAAGGTCGGATGCGAGGAATGTTGCAACGTTGGCAATGTCTTCAACCTGGCCGCCGCGGCGGAGAGGTATCTTCTGACACCATTCCTTGCGAACGTCTTCAGGAAGGGCTGCTGTCATGGCTGTTTCGATGAAGCCAGGAGCAATAGCATTGGCACGAATGCCGCGTGAGCCCAATTCCTGAGCGATGCTCTTTGCAAGAGCGATGAGGCCTGCCTTAGATGCTGCATAGTTGCTCTGACCTGCATTGCCGTGAACGCCTACAACAGATGCCATATTGATGATGTTGCCGCTACGCTGGCGCATCATGATGGGCGTACATGCGTGGATAAAGTTGAAAGCTGACTTCAAGTTTACGGCAATCACAGCGTCCCACTGTGCTTCCGTCATGCGCATCATGAGTCCGTCCTTAGTGATGCCAGCGTTGTTTACGAGAATGTCGATTTGACCAAATTCTTCCTTTACAGCGTTCACTACTTCTTCGGTTTGAGCGTAGTCAGCAGCGTTGCTGGCGTATGCCACGCACTTCACGCCGAGTGCCGCAATTTCGGCTTCGGTTTGCTTTCCGTTTTCGTCAATTACAAGGTCTGTAAAAGCAATGTTAGCACCTTCCTGTGCAAACTTAATAGCGATAGCCTTACCGATACCGCGAGCTGCACCTGTGATAAGCGCAGTCTTACCTGTTAAAAGTCCCATAATTAATTGTTATATTAAGGAATTAATGATTTTTTAGGGTGTGAGCCTCGTGGATGGGCTTATTTCTTAATGAGCACGCGCTTTAAAATGTCGGCCACGATGGCTTTGCTTTGGTCCTCGGTGAGTCCTTCGCCGAGGCGGTCGTAAATGTAGGGCACTTCGAGGCCCTTGATAGAGTAGTAGATGATGTCGGCCATTAAGTTGACGTTGTCAATCTCGAAGTATCCAGCTACAATGCCCTCTTCGAGTACGCGGCGGATGACATTGCGCTCTTCGATGTCCAGCGTTTTGCGCACGCGCTCCACGGTCCAAATGTTGCGGAAAAACTCGGCGCGCAGCGAGCCGTTGCGCGACACGGCTTCCTTCATCATCGTGAGATGCGTGTAAACCAAAGCCAGAACTTTCTCCTCAGGCGTCAATTTGGTGTTGGCAAGTTCGTCCATGCGTTCCGACAGACGTTCCAATTCCGAGGTGATGACGGCTTCGTAAATTTCTTCTTTGTTCTTGAAATAGGTGTAGAGCGTACGGCGACCCTTGCCTGATGCCACAGCAATGTCGTTCATTGTGGTGGCGTCAAGTCCTTTGCGTGCGAAGAGCTCGCGTGCGCAGTCAACGAGGTGTAATCGTGTTTTAGAAATTGACATAACTCGGGCGTTAATCGGGGCGCAAGTGCGGTGGCTCCATTTTGGAGGATGAGCGACGTACGTTTTTGCGCACATTTGTTAATAATGTGCAAAGTTACGAGTTCTTGAGCAAATAACTGCCCATTTTTAGCGATAATTTTCTGCACAGTTGTTAGAAATGTGCAGTTTTACGGCTTTTTGGGGCAATATTGACGGGAATGTGTGCACAATTCTGTCAGATATGAGCCTTGAAGCGTCGTTTCGTGTGAGGCGAGGGGTGAGGGGAGCAATGTTGGACGAAAGTAGATGGGTGGTGGCGGTATTTTCGCTTGTCCGATGGTTGCCGTGTGTGTTTGTGCTGTCACTAATCGCTGGTTTCTTTAGCAGCGTGGCGTTTGTTGTGGATACAAGGTTGTCGCATCTTATTTTTCCGAAAATAGTTGGTTTTCGGATAGTGCGAATGCTGAAAATTTTAGGCATTCGTGGAGCGTATTTTTCTGCATTATTTTTTCCGAAAATCGGCCTTGTTTTTTCCGAAAAATCATCCATTTTTTTCTTGTTTTTGGGTTGTGCTGGGAAAAAAGAATGTTCTAAAATGCGGAATTAATGGTCTTTTTTACGGATTTGATGTTTTTACGGATTTATGGGTAGATTTTTGTTCGAAATTGTTCGAAATTTTCACAACATCGGACTTTCTGAAAACAACATCGGAGGTAATTTTAACAACATCAAAGCTTGTTTTAACAACCTTTGACCTTGTTTTTGCCATTTTTGAGCCAAAAAAAGGAGAAAACCGTATGGTCCTCTCCTTTGCAATGCAAAGATACAACATTTTTGAGCGAAATCCAAATTCCGAAAATTTGCTGGTTGCTACGTTTGTCAGTTTTACCCCTGATTTTGCAATCTGATACCCCCGAAAACGGGCTTTTTGTGCAAACAGCAACTTTTTTGGCGCGAAGATTTGATGCAGAAATTCCGTTCTGTTTTCAGCTTCCTTCGAAGACTGATTTTTGCGTCAGAAAATGCCCCTCTGCGCCCCTGCTTTTGTCTTTGTTTTTTACAACATTTTTTTCCGTGGCTCATACCTCGTACTTCACGGCATTTTTATCGGATTTTGCAGTTTTTAAATGTGCGTGATTTGAGGATTCTCAAATTTTTGATGAGCGAAGTTTCATTTGGCGGTAGTTTTCATCAAGGTAAGGGTTGTGTATGCCCCGTCTTGTTGAAAACGAAAATAGGCAACTTCCTGCAAAGAGAAAGTTGCCTATTTT
>JAEIGA010016697.1_pt1 | contig 11162 bp, 7 predicted proteins | sample 9270691 | NCBI WGS metagenome assembly JAEIGA01 (sample SAMN17057246, study PRJNA624740) | gut metagenome | biome: biome; isolation source: fecal sample | host: Bos grunniens | place: China: Xizang | collected 2019
ATGAACTGCGCTGCGGTATTATAACTGTTGTAAAGGATAACCCAGCTTAATTCATCAAACTCAAAACGCAAACTGGCATTATATTTCACCAATCGCGCGAGAACTTCAATTGTCAGCACAACTCCAAAAACGGCTTGATAACGATTATTGAGATGACGGCTGCTATCCAAAGCAAGAAGCGCCGTATGGGGACGGAGATCATCATACATCGGTACACAGCAGGCAGCGCACTGTTTCAGTTCGCGTTCGAGCTGAAACGAGTTAAACGGAACCAACCGGCTGACTTTGCCGATCAGGAAATCAGTTGTCAACGGCTGCACATCTCCGGAATATGCCCTGCAAATATCTTCAGTAAGATGGGCAATGAACAATTCCTGCGGAGATTTTGGAAACATTCCGGAACCGATTTCTTTAATATCTTTTTCGGAGAGCATAATGCCCAAGCATCCGGCCAGGAGGCGGATGCTTGAGACGGTCGCATTTATTGTTCTTGCAATCTCAGTTGACACGGTAACTGGCTCCATTCATGAAAGTTTTACGAACACGCCGATCGGGATTTGCTTTAACCTTGCTGTTGAGAAAACGATACAAGCTCTTGCGATCAATTCTGACCGCTCCGGGACGTCCATCTGCAAGCTTAGTGTACTTGACCTTGCCTGCCTTGAGCCAGTTATCGATGGTATCGGTACTGACACCGGCGTAGGTTGCGGCTTCTTTTCTGGACATCCACGGAAATGACTCCTCTGACTTTTCCTGAGATTCCTCCTTTATAAAGGTTTTTTCAAAATCAATACCCTGCAGTCTGAAAATCTGAATCACAGATTCACGCCACAACAACGGGAGTTCCTCCCATGCTTCTTTATCCATCGTAAAATCCTTTCTGTTAATTTTTAATGGGTGAGATCTGATGAATAAAGTAGCACAACAAAGGCGTCTTTCAAGCCGTAAATCAATGCAGACTAAGAACTTGCACTGCGCGCACTCAAGTGCGCGTAGTAAGCGGGAATATCAGAGAAATATTTTATTGAATATAAGAGGTGTCGGTGTCTTATAGTTTTTTTAGAGCGTCAACTATATCTGCGGGGATTTCAAAACAATTTTGTTCATCATTATATTTTTGCATACGGTGCATGGATTTCTTTTGTGAACCCTGCTTCCGCTCTGTATATGAACGGTAAAAAGACTCACCATTTTTCCATTTGCCAGTGAATTTATCATCTTTGCTGTGTAATTTAAAAAAATCTATTGCAGCTTTGTGCATAGAGATGCCTTGATTATCTTTTTGACGACTTTCATAATAAGCTGTAAACTCAGCAAAAACATCTTTACGCCATTGAACCTCGTCCGCTTTTCCTGCAGATATATTTTTCCGTTGAGCTTTTTTGGACAAATGAGCATGATACTTCGCGTTATATATTTCCAAGTCATGTATGATTTTATGAAAATGCCGTAAAACATCATAGGTTATATCGTTAGCAATAATTGCTTTTTGCATGCAAAAAATCATATCCTCAAGATATACATTAGGCTTTTGATGATAAATTACCGGCGACTCTCTAATGATGTCACAACAGTGTTGTATCAATCCTTGGACAGCAGGAGCATATTGTTCTTGAGTTTTACGAAAGAAAAACAATGCTTTTCGAGCAATAATCGTTCTCATATCCTGGAAAAATGCGATTGCTTCTGTTGCACTATCAAAAATAGCCAAAGGTGAAGTTTGGTCAGTTACAGGAATAAGCTCCTTGATTTTCAGAATGTCATCCTCATTGCTGAAATCGAATTTAATAAGCTTTGCAATGCGTTGCCAACGCAAAATCAGCGAATCAACGACCTCCAAGTGTTCATCAAGGATAGATTCTTTGTGAAATAAACTTTCCAATTGAACAGCTATATCTGTTGTCCAAACTATACCGTTTTTCATACATTACCTTTGAGTTTGCGAAAATCCTTGTCCTCGGAATAAGTCAGTTGAAAGTTCATTCTACGCTGACCTTACTGAAAATTCTCCTGAAAATTTTCAATTTTTCTATTTATATGTAAAGATCTTTTTCAGCGGCCAATCCGTGAGGAACAAGGCTCCATAGGTTAATGTCAGATGAAAAAGACTGGTATTCCATTTCCAATTTGCTCCCCAGCTTTCAAATGTGCGGCTTGCGCCCTCTTTTAGCATATTCATCCACGCGCCATCATCTGTAAGAAGTTCAAAGGCAAGAGCATCCTCTCCTTCGCGCACAAGAGACGCCAGAAGCGGAAAACCTTCAAACAGCACACTTTTACTCATTCGGGCATTGCGGATAAGCGGCAGTATCTGTTCCTTGAACCCCTCTGCATTGTCCGTCAATCCGTAGAACCAGGCAAATACATTGCCCGGCATACTTATATGACTGGATTCCGCACTGTCACGGAAAAGTTTTTTCTCAGGAACATAAAACACTTCATAAAACGCTGAAGTGAGTTTTTCCGCATCCCCGCAGGGCGGTAAGCCAAGAATGGATGCCATTTTATTCATGCATTTGATCGCTCCGATATAGTAAGCATTGATCACATTGTGCATGACTGTACATACTTTACCTTCCCGGATATCCGCATCATATCCGTCCCGCAGCGGTTCGGGCCACTCTACAACGCACCATTTATCCAGGTTGCAGAGAAGTCCGTTTTCCTGTGCATACTCCTCTCTGTAAAAATCCAGAATATCTGCAAAACGCTCAAAACGCGCCCGGATGAACTCTTTATTTCCCGTCATTTCCAGATAAACCATGGCAAAGGTGATCATAATCAGCGGGTATTCCGCGATCTCCTGCATGAAACTGCAGTTGCTGCAGGTCATCAAACCACGGTTGATGAAGTTTGTCCGCAAAAAATCATCAAAGAACTTTTCCAGCAGAGTATAATTTTGTGTCAGCAGGCAGAAAGTGAAAAGACTGTAACACCCATCCCCCAGATAATACCCTTTTTCCCGTTCCATGCAGTCCTGAATAACTTCCTGTACCCCCCAATGGAGACTTTCTGTACAAAGTTTCCAGATTTTCCGGGAGCGTTCATCTGTGCGGTTCAACGCGGCTTTCAGTTCAAAAGGGTAATGCCGGGCAAGAAGCGATACAGAGGCAAGTTCCACGCCGTCCGGCAGTTCCAATTCGGCATAACGGAAGGATTTGAAATCAAACTGGTCGAGAGTATCCTTTTCTTTTCCGGAAAGGATAAAATACTCCTGATAATTGCAGTTACAGCGCATTTGCCAGCGGACTGTGCCGTCATGATTCAATTCCTGTCCGCAACGGATCGTAATGCGATCTCCCTTTTGTCCGGAAGCCGTCACAGCAAGAGAGCCGACATAAATACCGCCGAAATCCACAAACAGACAATTACCCTTGCGGCACTTTACTGCCGGAAAAATCTCCTCCCGCACGACCATTGCGGAAGGTTGCAGAAAGAACCGGTAATCAGTGTCATGTTTGACCACCGCTTTTCCCCAGGCGGAATCATCAAAAAAAAGCTGTTCAAAACCGCATTCCGGGGCGGCAGCATCATAGCTTTCCAGAAATTGAGTATCATATCCGGCTTTTCCGGCGGAAGAATAGGCGGAATGTTTGCAAAGGGAAAAAGTATCGTCTGATGCCAGAAGAATTCCGGTACTGCTTTCCATTTCACAGATCATACCATGCCGGTTATCCCCGCTGCCCCAGACACGGTTGATCAACCCCTGATAATATGTGTGGACGGCAAGGACATTTTCTCCCTCTCGCAGAAAACCGGTTACATCGATTTCATTGCAGAAATAATGGAAATGATACCCCGGGGCAGGTCCCATACCGGAAAATTGTCCATTGATATACAGTTTATAGTAATCATCTGCTGTAATAAAAAGCTTTACTCTCTCTCGGAGAGTATTGGCGTCAACAGTAAATTTCTTCCGGAACAGAAGATGTTCATTCTGTCTGGAAAGATCCCACTTTGTTCTGTCGATCTTTTCCAGCTGCCGGTGAAAGAGCATATTGACCGGGGCATCACGGAAATCCGCAGAAGTGATCCATTGTGCCTGTCGAAATATTTTTTCCATTGTTCTTTTTTCCTCCACTGCCGGAAATTTTCTGAAAAATCCTGAATTCAGCAGTGTCTTGCGATTATGGTTGTTTTCCTCTTTAAGAAAGTGTTTTTTACAATCTTTGTTTGAATGAGGTAATTGCAAAATAAAAAAATTCAAATTACTTGAAATAAGTCAGTTGAAAGTTCATTTTACACCAGCCGTTTCGGCGGAACAAAGTTCCTGTTGCGCCGGACAACAGCCTGAAAACGAGTTGAAAAATATAGACAGGGATGTTTCCCACTGTCAATTTTCCCTGAAGAAGCTGACATTTTCAAAGGTGATTCTTCAATAATTTAAAGTTTTTATTCACAATTCATCTACTTTGGACAGCTGTCGGATCGCAGGCATTCCTTTTATTTCGCCACGAACGGCATGGATCGTAACGGGACGGTCCGGTAATAAAGTGAACATATTATCGCTCCATACCACGCCTTCCATTTCCAGGCTGACAAAGAATGCCGGGACATCTGTTTCAAGTTCAAAGCCGTTCCCGACTTTTTGGATCCTGATATCTGCTTTACCCAGAGAACAACTCTTATACGGCATCAGGAAAAGATCATTTTTACAGTCATTCCATTCATAGTGCAGAAAATATTCTTCAGATGCGGGGATCGGCCATTTGACGGCAGATACACTGCTTCCTGCCGGGACATTGATTTGGAGTTCGCGAGTTTCCAGAATTTCTCCTTTGAAAGACATTTTTTCAATCCGGAGAAGTCCTGATTTTTCTTCCAATGCATCGTTCACAATTGTAAATTCTGCTTCTTTATCTTCGTTGATCCTTGCAGTAGCAAGCTGCGGGGCAAAAAAACGACGTGCCGCATAATGAAGCAGTTTCCAGTTGCCGTAGTAATCAATACTGGACCATGAGGCAACAGGCCAGTTATCATTCAGTTGCCAGTACAGTGCGCCCATACAGTGGGGACGCAGACTGCGCCAGAATTCAACGCCTGTCCGGATGGCAAGAGCCTGCTGGACCTGACTTAAATAGACAAAATTTTCCAATCCGCCGGGAAATGGGAAATAACGGGAGAACATATTCAGAATTTTCATGTTTCCGGCATTGTTCTTCTGATGTTTTTCCATGATGGGATCGGTCACATTTTTCCCGCCATACTTCCGGACTGTGGAAATATCCGGAAACGCCTGATACCCGAACTCGGAACAAAAACGGGGCTTTACGGTATAATAGGCTTCAAAAGGTTTTCCGCCATGCCAGACATCCCAGTAATGGAGATCCCCTTTTGTGTCATCGCTCCACGATCCATAACAATCCAATGGCCCGTTGCATGGGGATGACGGCCAGAACATCCGCGTGGGATCTGCTTTTTTGACAGCCCGTTCCAAATTCTGATTGAATCGATCATAATTGGCAAGTTGCGTATAGAAAAGAGAACCTGTTCCACCCAATTGTTCAGCAATTTCATTGTCTCCACACCATAAAACAATTGAAGCATGATCCCGAAGCCGTTTGATCTGATACTCTGTTTCCTGTTCAACACTTTCCATGAATTTACCTTCGGATGGATATTCAGCACAGGAAAACATGCAATCCTGCCAAACGAGGATTCCAAGTTCATCACAGATTTCGTAGAAATCTTCCTCTTCATACAAACCACCGCCCCAGACCCGAAGCATATTCATGTGGACTGCAGCCGCATCAGAGATCAATCGCTGATATACTTCTCTGATCATACGGCGCGGCATAGCATCAACGGGAATCCAATCCGCCCCCTTGCAAAATACAGGAATATCATTGATCTTGAAATACATGGAGCTGCCTGCTTCATCTTTTTCACGGATCAATTCAACTTTGCGCAACCCGATCTTCTTTGTTATTTTTGACTTCCCGGCGCTTACCGTAAGTGTATAAAGCTCCTGGTCTCCGTATTCCAGAGGGAACCACAGTTTGGGATTCTCCACCGTGAACGTGGTTTCGGCTGTTCCGGATGCTGTTATTTTACGGACTTCTCCATTGAACTTGAAAACAATTTCTTCCTCATCTCCGGTAAGTTCCGCTGTCACCTTCAGAATGCATTTTCCGTTTTGATGGTTCTGTTCAGTGTAAACATGATCGATACTTGCATGATCAACCCCCTGCAAGTACATTTTTCCATAAATACCGCAAACAACAAGTGTGATTCCCCAATCCCAACCGGCATGACATTGCACCTTCCTGATCAGATTTTGATATGGAACTTGATTATTTGCCGACCATTTTAATGGAAAACTTAAATCTGCCGCCCGTTTTTCAGCTTCCGGCCCCGGCGGAAAAATCTTGATTTCCAAAACATTTGTACCAATCTTCAACAGGGGCTTTACTTCACAGCGGAAGCGGATAAACATATTTTCAGTTGTTCCGATCAGTTTCCCGTTCAACCTGATTTCCGCCAGAGTGTCAATGGAATCCAAGTTCAAAAATACATATTTATTTTGAAGAAATTCTGTATCAACATCAAATTCTTTTGAAAAGACCCATGTTCTTTCCCTCGGCCATTGCACAAGATCTTCATTTCGTCCGTAATAAGGGTCCGGGATTACTCCTGCTTCCCAAAGAGCGGAATAATTGTCCCCCGGCAAATGAGCTGAGAGTGTATGTTCCTGTAAATCTGAAAGACTCCACATTCCAGCGAGTTCAATCGTATTCATCTGAATTTATCCTTCCGTAGAATCTTTGTGAACCATTCCGTTGTCCTCCGGACTGGCTTTGCGTTTTGCCAAATCAATAAAGAGCTGCCGCAAGTCACGGATGCCGCCCCAGGTAAACCATATTGACGTGATCAAGCCGATAACACACCCCAGCACAATCGTTGTAGCAAAGAACCAGTTGCTCCACCCGTTGTCCGACCATGGAGAAATCAAGTTCCATACGATGACTCCGATATTTGCGATCAGCAATCCGTACACGATGGAATAAATGAACACCGACCATGCAATGATACGGTCGCCTTTTGTGTATTCCGGCGTGATACCGATGAGCTTTGAAAACACATTGCGGAATGTCCAGGGCTCGCGTTTTTCGTTTTTTCCCTCCGTATTATATTTTCCCCGATGCAGAAGTTTTTCCAGATTGTAAGGTCTCCGGCAGGTCAGAAACGATACAGCGCAATAGGCAATGATACTGGTTACCATGGCAAGGAAAAACAGTTCCATGGAGTTGACCGGGAATTTGATCGGATTCATCTCCCAGCGGATATAGGGGGTAAACGGCGAGGAAACAAGATGCAGGAACTTATCCAGCGGTTCGACCCACCCCATATTTTTCAGGAATGGATAGACATGATCCGGCCAGTTACGCTGCACCAGGATTCCTCCGCCTGAAATGAAAAGACCTGAGAACAAAGATGCATACGCCCCGGCTGTTGTTCCGAAACGCGTGTAAATTCCGCCCAGCGTAATGGATCCGGCAGCTCCCATCCAAATAGAACCTGCAATCGTAGCATAGAGATTCAGATAATCCAATTGGGAAAGATATTTTGCACCGATGAAGAAAACAACGCAAACAAACAGGGTCAGATAACGGATCAGCCACAACTGCTGCCTGACCGTCAGCGGTTTTTTTATGAACTGCATAACGATATCCTGTGACAATGTACGCGCCGAACTGAAAATGCGGGAGTCATCCGTTGAGAGCATCAGCATCAATGCAAGCAGACACAGCAGTGCCAGAATGGGACCGGGCAGGATATACTTCAAAAATGCAGCAACACGCATCTGATTGAATAAAGTTCTGAACTCCAGAGTTGCGGCATTTCCCTGAGCGTCGCCTTTTTCAGCAACGAATATAGAGTTGACAGTCTGCAAATAGGGGGTGTCCTGATTCTTTTTATCAGATTGCGGAGGAATGATTTTTGAACGCGGTATCTGATCAAGTTTCTTCAGGATCTTCTGCTGCACCACTGGTGTTTCTTCCTGTTCCGTCAAAATCTTTTTCGCAAGATTCATACGGACCTGATGGGACTCTTCCACGTAGTTTGAATGACTCATAAAGGTGATAAGTCCACCGCTGATCACGACCAGCATGATGCTGGAAAAACCGGAACGCCATGTGCCGAGTACGCCAGCCATCTTTCCTTCATGAGCGGAACGGGCGGTTGAATCGGTCCCGCCGCACCAGGCGCCGCGGTTCACGACAGAACTGAATAAAGTCACGAAGACCGCAAAGAAGTTGAAATCACGCAACTCGCTGATTTTAAACGGATTCAAAAAACTTTCGTTCGGTACACGATTCTGCAGAGCCGGGACCATTTCACGGAACCATGAAAACTGTATCAAAATGAACACTGTCAGGACTATGAAAATCGGATAACTCATGATTCCCTGCAAAGTATCGGTAATAACCAAAGCAATCTGACCTCCTGCCCAAATGACAACCAATGCAAAGATCAGGGAAAACAGGATCATCAGCGTAAATGTTTCCACTTCCATTCCGCAAATATTGATCTTGTTCGGCCAATCCAGAAGATAGATAAAGAACCGGGCTGTTACTGCGGGAATGATCACATTGCTCAGCATCTCGGAAAATGTGCGCAGAAATGTTGCCACGATACGGAATGACCGGTTATAACGTCTTTCAAGAAATTCGCCGATCGTCATGGCTTTTGTTTCACGGAAGCGGTACACAAAAAATCCGGTCAGGGAGAGAAACAAAGTGAATTTCATAAGGATCCATCCCCAGTATCCATATACAAATCCGCTTTTGAAATTGACTTCTGCGGCGGCAACTAAAGTCATGACGCACAATCCGCTTTCCATCCCGGCAACGCAGATTGCGTAACGACCGCAAACACGTCCCGCCGAAAGAAAATCAACAACATCCCGGATATACCGTTTTGCATAGAACGCCATTCCCACTACGAACAAAAAGGGGATCAGCACGATCAACCAATTATACCAACTCATATTTTACCATTCTATTTTAAGATCAATTCTATAACTGGGACTTCTGTATCCGGCTTATTGACCGGCATCTGCAAAGCGACTCCGCCCGGCGGGACCGCTGTCATCAAATGAGTATGGATCGCAGAAGTCGACTCACGCATCAACACTTCTGATCCGTCATGCAGAAATTGTGCATATGCTATTTTCCCCTCCAGATTTTTCAGGGTGATATGACCAAACGGCCAGTTCATTATATGGAGATAAAGTTTTTTCTTTTCCGGATTGTAAGTATAGCGGCAGTCGCGCGGTTCCGGAAATTCCTCCGGGGCGATCCCGCATCCGTAAATTGATTTGGAATGCAGCTTCATCCAGCGGGCGTATGCCTGCAGACGGGTCATCGCACGGCTGTCGATAAATCCGCGGCTGGTCGGTCCCACGTTCATCAGCAGATTGCCGCCGCGCGATACATGATTGATCAAAAGGTCTATGCACTGTTTTTCCGATTTCCAGGTCAGTTCATCCCGGAAATACCCCCAGCTTCCGGAAAAGGTCTGGCATCCTTCCCATACAACCGGATTGCCGTTCTCATCGCGCAGCGGTTCGTCCGGGACATTCTGTTCGGGGGTCATGATATCTCCCGCACCGGGCAGATCCAACCGGTTATCCAGCAGAACACTTGGACGCAGCGACCGGATCAGCGTCACAAGTTCCTCCGATCCCCATTCGTTGCGGCCTTTCGCACAATATTCGCCGACCGGATAGGAAAAATCATACCAGAGAATATCAATATCCCCGTATTTTGTAAGAAGTTCACGAGTCTGTCCCTGCATATAGTCCCTGTATTTCGCCATGTTACGGGTCTTGTTCAACTCATCGCGGTCGGGTCGTCTGTACAGCGGATGGAACCAGTCGATCGTGAAATCCGGATGGTGCCAGTCCAGCAGGGAGTAGTACAAACCGACATGCAGTCCTTCCGCCCGGAAAGCATCCGTGATTTCCCGCACGAAATCGCGTTTGCACGGCAGATTCGTGCTTTTGTAGTCCGTCAGTGCGGAATCAAACATGCAGAAGCCTTCATGATGTTTTGCGGTGAACACCACATATTTCATCCCGGCTTCACGGGCGGCCTTCGCCCACTCGGATGCGTTGAACAAGTCCGGATCGAAATTATCAAAATACTTCTGGTAGTCTTCGTTGGCGATCAGTTCCCGGTTGCGGATCCATTCATGCCGTGCCGGCATAGAGTAGAGTCCCCAGTGAATGAACATCCCGAAGCGATCATGCGTAAACCAGCTTGAATCGCCTTTTCCATACTCTTTCATCGCTTGCTCTCCTGCATCACAGATTGCTTATGGAACCGGCCGGGAAATGGTACGGTCTCGAAGGGGAATCGTAATATTTTGTTGCTTCACTGACGCTCATGGCAGCGGAATGTCCATCAATGAAAACAAAATTTGCCAATGCCTGACCGTTTAAATTCTTGGCAACGCTGCCTGTGATGAGCTGAACCTCATTTTTATTGCCATGACGGAACCGGGGATAATTATCCGCTAAACGCAGGATATAGGAAGAAACGCCAGTGCTGCCGCCTGCCCAGGTGTTTCTATCATCTTTATTTTGTGAATCGCCCGCAAATACGGCATCCGAGGGTTTCAGTTTACGAAAGGCGGAAAGCGGCACAGAAACACCATTATCCGCTCCGTCTGCCGGGTATCTGACCATGCCGTAATGGACACGAATCGCTGCCTCCCAGCTGGTTCCGGTTCTTGAGTGGGCGTCTTTGCGACTCTGGTAAACACCTTCCGGACATCCGTAAATGACATTATCTGGAACTCCGAGTTTGGTTTTGGTATACCAGAAATAATCAATTTTATAATCCAGTGTCGAGGCCGATCCCTGTGTGATCGGAGGCAGATACTCTTTATAGCTTGAGGTATAAATCCCCAGCAGCGTGCCGATCTGTTTCGTGTTGCTGAGACACTGGATTGTCTTGGCTCTGTCCCTTGCTTTATTCAATGCAGGCATCAACATTGCCGCCAGAATGGCAATAATGGCAATTACGACAAGCAGCTCGATCAGCGTGAACCCCTGCTTGCGCTGCAATGCTGAATTTTGAGAAGTAAGAGATGAGAAATGTTTCATTGTCCGTTTCCTTTCTGCTTGATTTCTATTTTTTTAACTTTTATATTAC
>JAEIGA010016698.1_pt1 | contig 11162 bp, 17 predicted proteins | sample 9270691 | NCBI WGS metagenome assembly JAEIGA01 (sample SAMN17057246, study PRJNA624740) | gut metagenome | biome: biome; isolation source: fecal sample | host: Bos grunniens | place: China: Xizang | collected 2019
AGCGAGTCCTGATGGTGAGCCAGGAGAGAGGGGAGACCATCCTCTACGGCTACTGCCACGCATCACGCAACTACGCAAGACACCAGCCAGCCGACTCCTGCAAGAGGTGGACGGCAGACCCTAAAGCAATCAACCGATGAACACCTGCGGAGAATGCAAGCACTTCAGGGCAGACCGATTCAGTCAATTTGTCTGCACCAAGACCGGGAGACCAGCCGGACTCCTGCAATCGAAAGAATGTTTTGAACCAACAACACTAACAACTGAAACCAAGATGGAAGAGAACAAAGACATCAAGGAACCCGACACCACGAAGACCAAGGTCTGCAAGCGGTGCGGAAGGGAACTCCCCCTCCACGAATTCGGAAGACACGCAAGGACGGCTGACGGACTCCAGGTCTACTGCCGTCAATGCTCAAAGGAAGCAATGATGAGGACACGAAAGGCGAAGGTCGAGAAGGACAAGGAGAGGGCAACCTACGGACTCGCATCCTACGAGACCGATGACCTCATCAACGAACTGCGGAGAAGGGGACTCTCCGGCTACCTCAAGCAGGTGGTGGAAATCTCCGTCTAATCCATAAGGATCGGAAAAGCCTGGGGTGACTTACGCAGGGGTTTTTTCATTTGTATCTCATAAGACATTTTTTCCCCACCGATCCTTTTAACTGAAATAGCACATTACTAATTCAAACACAATCACTTATGGAAAACGATATGGAGATGAAAGACATCCTCGCATTATCATTAAAGGATGTGCCTCTACTATCTATGCGAACTATCAATGTCCTAAAGATAAATGGGATTGAGACACTTGGAGACATCGTTTCCAAAAATCATAGTGATCTATTGAGAATTCGGAGTCTTGGCAGAAGGGGTATCAATGAGATAGAGGTTGCTCTGGAAAATTTAGGATTTCAATACTCACCAATAAACAATCAATCACTTATGACAAACAAACCTACCAAACCCATCAAACTCGCCTCCCAGACAAAGGAGGAGCAGGAGATGCAGATCGCACGATTCTTCGCAAACAAGCGGGAGCAGTTCGCAATCAACATCCTCGCATCCCTCTGCCGGGGCAACGGATTCGCCTACCCCAAAGACCAGGACAACTTCGGACAGCTTGTCGACCTCTCCGTGGAGATGGCTGACCGACTCATCCAGAAACTCTACCCCGTAGTCAAGGAGGAGAAGAAATGAAGATCGGAGACACCCTTGGGTGGAGGGGAGTGAACAAAGACCATCACGGCATCATCACCCAAAGCGAGAAGGGTGACCTGGTTGTCCTTATGGCTGACGGGAACTCCCTTCCGCTTGAGGATCTCCTCGGAGCTGCTTCCTTCCGGGTATTCCCAAGAGAACAAGAATGACAACCGGGTGCGGAAAAGCCGGGGGAGACCTCCGCAGGGCGGAATTCTTCTTCACACTTCTTCATATGCATAGGTTATATAGTTTTAGGTCAGACACCCACCGCACCCTTTTTAATGACACGAAAAATGAAAATCAAGAAACTCATCGAGGCGATCCGGAACATCAACGGGAAGAGGCTCTGCACGGCAACGGGCATCACCCTCGCCATCGCATTCTTCCTCGCAACCATCATCTTCCTCGCCAACCACGCACCCGCATTCCTGCTCATCATCGCAGGTCTCGGATTCATCGTACTTACCTACCACATCCTCACGATGCTTGAGGAATAGTGTGACAAAAACCGCCTCCGCACTATTTAAGAGAGGAATGACAAGGAACGAGATAGTGGACTCCCTGGCAAAGTCACGCAGGGTGGAAGCAATGGTGGAGAACATCTGCCATCACGCACTCACCCCCGAACTCCAGGATCTCTGCCAGATGGTCTACCTCATCCTCCTGGAATACGATGAGGAGAAGATAGTTGACCTATGGGAGAACAAGGAGATCAACTTCTTCATCGCACGGATCATCCTCAACCAATATCGGTCAGACCATTCCGCATTCCACAACCTCTTCCGGAAATTCCAGGACAGGTCGGTCAACATCTCCGTTGTTTGGGACATAGGCGAGGCGGACATAGAACATATAAGGCAACACTATGTGCCGAGGAGGGACAAATGATAAGCGAGGTTGTGGCAGAATACCGGGCAATCAAGGAAGAGTATGCCTTCGATCCGTCCATCTTCAACCAGGGAGATCCCAAGGTCGAAAGGCTCAAGGAAATCATTGACACGAAACTCTCCCAGGCTGACAAGACCCTCCTCCTCCTCTATGTGGACAACCAGTCCTACCGGAAGGTGGGGGCGAAGCTGGGACTCTCGCATATGACTTTGCGGAGGGAAATCATCAGGATCAGGAAAATAGTATTGGAGGAATTCAACAAATGACACGCAAAGAGAAAACAATCCGAAGGGTACTCTGGAACAGGGTGAGATGCATTGACAAATACCTCTCCCAATGTTCCGAACTGACCCCGATGGACAGGGAATACTTCAAGGGAAAGAGGGAGGGATTTATGCAAGCATTCTCCCTCGTTGCGGAAAGCATCGAATCACTACGAATCGAATTGTAAGATGAGAAACGCATTGAGACATACCACCCGCCTGGTGGATGAGACCGAGGAGGACTTCGAATGAGCATCTACATCGACCTCCTCCTGGTGGCGGTAGTCACCATCTACATCGTTGACCTCTCCGGATTCACCGATGCCTGGAGGGGCGCACTCGCACGGATGATGCGTATCCCGGAATCCAACCTCCGACCGCTCAAGCCGTTCGACTGCTCACTTTGTATGACCTGGTGGGTCTGCCTCATCTACTCTGCCGTGGTGAGGCAGTTCACCCTCCCCGTCATCGCCTACTCCGCCCTCCTCTCCTTCCTTTCAGTTCCAATCGGTCAGGCGATTCTATTTATTAGGGAGTGGGCATTGTGGCTCATTGACAAACTGATGCCGAGATGAGCGAAGAATTCATACAATCCTGCCTCGCCCTCCCGCCGGAGGACAAGAAGCAGCTCATCGCACGGCTCACCGCCAATGTCAAGGGGATTGACTACGGACACGCAGCCGACCTGCTCGACATATACCAGGAGGTGACCGGGCGGAAGATAAACCTCTTCTGCCGTGACCAGGAGGATGTGTGGGGAAAGGCTATGGTCGCATACCAACTGCTCCAGGAGGGATTCACCCTCTCCGCAGTATCAAGGATGCTCTGCCGGAAGGAACACTCCACGATCATCCGCTATCGGCAGAAGATGGAGGATGCACTCGCAGTCCCGTCAGCTTACCGGGACATCATCGAAATATGGAACAACTTTAAAGCACGGATACAATGACATTCACGAAGGAACAAATGGAAGCACTCGCCAAGTACGAGCCTTACTTCCACACCGCAACCAAGGCGAACTACACACGCAACCCCGGACGGGTCGCACTCCAGGAGATGCACGGCATCTTCAAGTCCGCCACGAACTCCGCCATCCGGCTCAACACCGGGTGCGGGCATTGCATCTACTCCCTGGTCAAGGCGGTTGCCGTAGCCTACTACAAGGACAAGGAGGAACTTGAGGCACTCGCTGCCAAGGAGGTCAAGGCTGAAGCCATCGAAGCAAAGACCGAGGAGAAAGTACAGGTCAAGACCAAGACTCGGAAATCCAAGAAGGCGGAATGACCTACAACCTCGCAAACGAATTCCAACGGAAGGCTTTCCTCGCCCGGTGCGAGGACTGCCTTGACAAGTCTGCGGTGGTGGAGCTGACCACAAAGACCTTCCGTTCAAGGAATCAGAACTCCTACCTGCACCTGCTCATCGGTGTGGTGGCAATGGAGACCGGGACAACACTCGCATATGCCAAGGAGTGCTACTTCAAGAGGCTGTGCAACCCGGATCTATTCATCCTGCAGAAGGAGGACAAATACGCAGGTAAGGTGGAGGTCATCCGGTCACTCACCGACCTCACCCTGGAGGAGGTGTCCACCGCCATTGACCGATTCAAGAGGTGGGGAGCAGACAACGGGATCTATCTGCCCAATCCCGGTGATGAGTCCCTCCTCCGTGAGATAGAAATCGAAATGGGCAGACAAAGACAATACCTGGGAGGATAGGCTATGGGAAGAAAGAAAAAGGACATCTATGATGTCTATATGCCAATCAACTTTCAGCTTGGCAGACCGCTCAAGTATGAGCCGGATGAACTGCTCCTCAAGTTCCACGAATATGTGACCTGGGCGAAGGAGCATCCCATCCCCATCGTGAAGAAGGTGACCAACACAACCACGAAGGGTGACACCTACTCATCCGATGCAACCGAACACAAGCCGAGGCTCGTTTCCATCGGTGGCTTCATCGTATTCCTTGGTGCGGAAAGGTCTTGGTGGGATATGCTTGACAACGGCAAGAGAGGCGAGGAATTTTTGAGAGTCAAGGCATTCGTGCGGGAATTCTGCCAATCCTATCAGTCCGAAATGGCTTCTGCGGAAATCTTCAATGCTAACATCGTGTCCCGCCTTCTCGGTCTCGCAGACAAGAAGGACATCACATCCGGTGGGGACAAATTCAAGATCGTGGTGGAGAGCAAGGAGGACAAGGAGATGTTTGAGAACTTCAAGAATCTGCCGGAGTGATGCAGGAGATGAGAATCAGCAATGTGTTCCGGAAGATATACCAGGCATATATGCAACATCCCCGGTATATCTCCAACAAGGGTGGGACTCGTTCGACAAAGACCTATTCCATCCTTCAATTCCTGCACATTGTGATTCAAGAGAAGGACAAGGCGGGTGACATCACCTCCGTTGTGTCCGAAACCTATCCCCACCTCAAACGAGGAGCAATCCGTGACTTTGAATCAATCATCGGTCACCCTCTTGCAGGGGACTCCCATTGGAGCGAGACCAACCACACCTGGACATATGACAACGGGGCAATGATTGAGTTTTGGTCTGCGGACTCGCCTCTCAAGGTACACGGATCTCAACGCAAGAGGCTATTCGTGAACGAGGCGAATCATATCCCTTATGAGATATTCCGGCAGATGGCGGTGCGTACATCCGGCATCATCTTCATTGACTACAACCCGGCTTCGGTTTGTTGGATACAGGAGAAGATTGAGTCCAAGGACAACTGCATCCTCATCAAGTCCACCTACAAGGACAATCCCTTCCTCTCCGAGATGCAGATCCGGGAGATCGAGGACAACCAATCCGATGCCAATTGGTGGAAGGTCTACGGACTCGGTGAGGAGGGAAGCCTGGAAGGACTCATCTACTCCTTTGAGCAGATTGATGCCCTGCCGGAGAAGGACGGCAAACTCATCGAAATCCAGGGACTCGACTTCGGCTTCACCAACGATCCCACCGCAAGGGTGCAGATCTACGCAGATCCGAGGAAGAAGATTGCATACATCCGGGAGAGATGTTATCAGACACATATGCAGAACAAGCACATCATCGCAGACCTCCAGGCGGACGGCATCGGAAGGGGGACGGAGATCTATGCGGATTGTGCCGAGCCGAAATCCATTGCCGACATCAAGGAGGCGGGATTCAAGGTAATCCCCTGCGACAAGAACGCACCCGTCAAGTCCGACAAGCTGCTCTTCCAACTCCAATGGATGCAGGGGTGGACACTCAAGGTGACCAAGGACTCGCTCAACCTCATCAACGAACTGCGGAACTACACCTGGGAGACCGACAAGGACGGCAAGAATCTCAACCAACCCATTGACAAGTTCAACCATTTGTTAGATGCCACCCGCTATTGCCTATGGACTCGCTTCGGACGGGATGCCGGATACGGACAATACAGCATTTCATTTTCAAGAAACCGATATGGACATAATTGACTCCTACAACAAGTTAACCCTGGCACAATACCAGGACATCCAGGCGGTGCAGAAGGATGAGAGCCTGGAGGACATTGACAAGCACACACGCATCCTCTCCGTCCTCACCGGAGTGCCGGAGGATGAGCTGATGCACCTTCCAATCACGGAGTACACCGAACTCTCCGCCAAGGCACAATTCCTCTCTGCGGAGGGATTCAAGGCGGGACGGATGGCGAAGAAATACATCATCGGTGGGATGGAACTCATCCCCGTCACGGACTTCCGCAAGCTGGAGACCTGCCAATACCTGGACTTCCAGACCTATGCGGGAGACCTCGACAAGTATATGGCGGAACTCATCTCCGTCCTCCTCGTTCCGAAGGGACACCGCTACAACGAAGGCTATGACATCATCGAACTCCAGGAGTCCATCCGGCAGGAGATGTCGGTCACGGACGGAGCGACCATCGTAGGTTTTTTTTTGACCTGGTGCGGGAAATCAATCGAGGATTCCCTGAACTACTCCAAGCGGATGGCGAAGGGGATCAGGGACAAGAAGGAGAGGGAGAGGATGATGGCGAGGATAGCGGAGCAGGAAGAGGCTTTGCGGACAAGTGGGGTTGGATAGCGAATGTGGATGCAGCCTCCGAGACCTGCCGATGCTCCTGGGATGATGTGATGCGGTGGACTGCGATTGAATTCCTCAACATCCTCTCCTACCGGAAGGACAAGGCGGAGAAGGAGAAGGCGGACTTGGAAGAATGGAAAAGGACTCATTGATATGGAACTGCTCAATTTCGACAATCTGATGGCAACCCTTGAGGAGTACGCACAGGAGGTGCGTAACCTCTACCAGGACAAACTCATCGAGGGAGACCGCATCTCCTCCGGCAAGCTGCTGAACTCCATCGAGTACCAGGTGGTGGACAACGGGCGGGAGTACCTTGTGCAGCTCTCCCTTGAGGAGTATTGGAAATACCTTGAGTATGGTCTGCCCGGCAAGGAGAAGAACCTCGACCGACCCTTCAAGAATCCCGGATGGGGAGCATACAAGCACATCCTTGAATGGATCAATGTGAAACCCGTCATTCCGAGACCGGACAAGAACGGGAAACTCCCCACTCCGAAGACCCTTGCCGGGGCGATCACGGCATCCATCGTGAAGAACGGCATCGAGCCGGGCGGTGAGCTGAAGGACACCTTGGAGGAGGTCAATGCCAGGTACAAGGACAAGATCATCATCGCAATCCGGAAGGACACCGAGAATCTCCTCAAGGTGATGGTCGGTGGCATCCAGGGGAGTGTGCCTACATATTGATAAACAATGAAATGATTCAAACCACCAACGGGGTGGCTTCTTTCTCATAGGTTTTAGTGTTACCGGGACGGGCGGGATGCTCCTCCCGGTCTTTTCATTTACGGAGAGTGCGGTCTTTCTATTTCAAGGAAAACCGAAATGTATGGCTGCAATCCCCATTTGGAAGGACAAGGTGATTGACCTCGGTGGTGCATCGGTGGAATTCCGCATCACATCCGGGGGAAACACCATATACTCCGGCAAGGCAATTGCGAGACCGGATGAGGCGAACGCAAAGGTACGCATCAATGACATTTGTGCGGACTACCTCGCCAATGCCCTGCCCACCATCACCGACAGGACATTCACCTCACTCGCCCTGCCGTCATTCGTTGTGCAGAAGAAATCCGGTGGCTCTTGGTCTACCATTGACACCATCACCTTCTACAACGATTGGTCTTATGACTACGGCTTCACGGGTGATGTGCTGTCAGATCCCATCAACGGCAAGGTGACTGCGGATATGTTCATCCTCTGGACAAAGAAGAACATCTCCGCCAATGTGTCCGCCTCCTACAAGAAGAGCGGAGGATCGGTCACCACCCGCACCACCACCATCTCCCCGACCCCTGCGGACGGCACTTGTGCCTTCGATGCCGGGGCGGTGACGGATGTGGTGCAGATTACCATAGGCGGTGTAGTCTACCCGGTGGTGGCGGACTGCTATCGATTCGCCCTCTACTACATCAACGCATACGGGGGATGGGATCAGCTCCTTGTCGAGGGGAACGATATGGAGACCGACTCCCTGGAGAGGCACATCCGGGAGCAGGAATATGACAACACGAACATCGTGAACCGGGGAAGGGTGAACTATGTGAACGAGGTCACCAAGTCCTGGACTCTCAACACCGGACTGCTCACCGATGTCCAGGCATCCAAGATGCACCACCTCATCAACTCCCCGTTGGTCTACCTCTGCGACATCGCATCCTCCACCTTCATCCCGGTGGTCATCACCACGAACACCTGCGAATACAAGACCTATCGCAACCAGGGCAACCGGATGTTCAACTATCAGCTCACCATCGAACTCGCACAAAACCGCATCCGCAGATGAGACGGAAGATAAGCCTATACATTGACGGACGGCTTGCCGACCTGGATGAGCAGTCATTCATCCTCTTCAACTACACGATGGATGACCTCTCCAACCCCACCATCGTGAAGAACTCGTTCAGTCAGCAGATCTCGCTACCCGGCACACCGGGCAACAATGCCATCTTCGGTGACGCATACCGCCTTGACCGGAAGGTGGACTACAACGAGGGTGCATCCGGTGCGGGATTCAACCCGTCCAAGAAAACCGACTTCGCCATCTACAACGAACTCGGTGAGATCGTGGAGTCCGGCTACTGCAAGCTGGACTCGGTGGTGAGGAAGGGTGTCAATGTGACCTACAAGGTGAGCCTCTACGGAGGTCTCGGCTCGTTTCTCTACTCGCTCTCCTATGCCGAGGACGGGCGGAAACTCACCCTGGCGGATCTGGACTACCTCGGAAACGGAGATCCTGCGGAGCTGGACTTCACCATCAATGCGACCGCCATCACCGATGCCTGGTATGACCTTTGGCAAATCTACCAGGGGAACGATCCGGGAACGATGTGGGCGGTCATCAACTTCGCCCCTGCCTACAACGGCTATCCGGACAACTTCTCCGCAGACAAGGGACTGCTCACCCTTCCCGGTGCGGGACTGCCGGACAATGTAGGAGGCTATTCCTCCAAGTCCGGCTACGGCTTGGTCAACCTCGCCAACAAGCAGGATGAATGGGCGGTGAAGGATCTGCGGTCTTACCTGCAAAGACCTGTCCTCTCCTTCAAGGCATTCCTGGATGCGATAAGCAACCCGGACAACAACGGAGGCTATTCGGTGGACTATTCCGACCTTCACTCCTGGAGCATTCCGTACAACGAGATGTGGCTCACCCTTCCGACCATCCCTTCCCTCGGCTCTAACAAGCAGACAACGGGCGGGTTGTCGGTCACGATGTCCTCCACCGCCACAACGGGAAACGATGTCGGCACATTCACCATCGGTGGGGTTGTCCCTTCCGGTGCGGTGGTTAATGCCACCCTTCGGTGCAAGCTGAGATTCAACCTCTCCGACAACACCTACTCCACACTCGCATTCGATGGATTTGACGGGGTGAGAAACAACAACGCATCCATCCTCTTCCTGCAGATGGTGGCATACGGCTCGGACAACTCCATCGTGGGCGGAAGCGGTGTCAAGGTCATAAACCATAGCAAGCAGGCGAAATCCGCAGCCGAGGCTTGTGACTTCACGCCGATATTCCCAACCGATGAATACACCTATTTCGATGACGGAGACCTTGACCGGGTGTCCGCCAATGTGTATGAGGTGAACAACGAACTCACCTTCAATGTGGAGGCTCAGAATGTCGCATACTACAAGCTGATGGTGTATGTCTATTCCTGCCACTCCGTCCGGGCGAGGGATGGATGGCAGCACCAATACTCCGGCAACGGAAGCACATCCCAGGCAACTCTCTATCATTCGTACACCACCTACTTCCAGGCGGTGTCCGCCCTCATCGTGAACGGAAGCGGGAATGCAATCACGATGACCGATCCGGATCAGCTCCGTTCCGGGGCGAGGATAACCAAGCAGATGCTCCTTTCCACCTCTCACACCCCTGCGGAATACCTGGTTTCCTTCTGCAAGATGTTCGGTCTCTACTTCATCACCGACACGGCAGAGAAGAAAATCACGATTATCACCCGCAACACTCTGTATGTGCAGGAGACCATCGACCTCACGGAGAGGGTTGACCTCTCCCAGGATGTGGAGGTTGTCCCCCTGGTGTTCGATTCCAAGTGGTACAAGTTCGCCCTTGAGGGGGTGGGCGGTGCATTCTACGATGAATACCTGGATGTGGAGGGCATCGAATATGGAATCCAGCTTGTTGACACGGGATTCGACTTCAATGCGGATGTGAAGGATCTCCTTGACGGGAATGTGTTCAAGAATGCGGTGACCATCCTGCAGAGGTCTCGGTATTGGAATGTCATTGAGAACGGGGCAACCTTCATCCCGTCTCCATTCGTTGATTCCGGCAACACCATCACCCGGTGGAACGCATCGGATGAGACGCAGGACACACCCATCTCCTGCCCGCCTTCATCCGCAACTATCACCTATTACAACTCCGCCTTCAACGGATATGATATAGACCGTTGTTGCAAGGTGCAGTTTGCGGATTCGGACGGGAAGATGGTGGACGGGAAGGATGTCCTTTTGTTTCTCAAGGGTTTCTACGACTACGCATCGTTCAAGGTGACGGATGACCTTCCCGTGATGTCGGTTGTCAACAACGGCAATCCCTGTTGGATTCTTGATGAGGGTGCGGGTTTGGATGTCCCCATCTTCTCAAGATTCAACCTTATGGGAGATAAGACATTTTATTCAATGGACTTCGGCACACCGAGGCAGTTGGACATCCCCGGCATCACCTACACTCCGGAGGGTACACTCTATGCCCTTGCTTGGAAGAAATACCTCACCGACAGGTACGATGTCAATTCCAAGGTGATGCGATGCCGGGTGGACTTGAAGGGGATGCAGGTCAACCAAGAACTCCTCCGGAAATTCTACTACTATGATGGTTGCCTTTGGGTGTTGAACAAGATTATCAACTATTCCTTGACAACCTTCGACACCATAGAATGCGAGTTTGTCCAGGTGCAGAATGATACGAACTACACGGAGGGACAATATATGATTTAAACACCTGTATAGCAATGGCAGAAGAGACAATCCAAATACTCAGCCTCAAGGTGCAGGGTGCGGAATCGGTTGCCGACCTCCGCAACAATGTCACGGAACTGAAGAAGGCTCTCAAGGAGGCGGAGGAGCAGTCCAACACCCCGGAGGGATGGGCGAAATACCAGGAGACACTTGAGGTGCTGAAGCAGAATCAGAATGCCCTCAAGGATGCGATGTATGCCACCTCCGGCTCTTTGGAGGATGTCAAGAAATCCGCCCT
>JAEIGA010016699.1_pt1 | contig 11162 bp, 14 predicted proteins | sample 9270691 | NCBI WGS metagenome assembly JAEIGA01 (sample SAMN17057246, study PRJNA624740) | gut metagenome | biome: biome; isolation source: fecal sample | host: Bos grunniens | place: China: Xizang | collected 2019
CTCAAGGCAACAGTGTGTCATGGTATACCGCGTACACCAACACGGTCACCGCGCCTGCTCGCCAGTTGAACGATAACGGGGCGGGCTACTACTACGTGGCCTTGACTCTCGCAGAATAGGAGGCGTTAATATGTTTTTACAACCGAAACCGAACACAAGCGGGGCATACCCCGCGCCCCAGTCGCACTACGCGCCGGGGCTTTTTTATATCTCGGACGAACTGACCGCGCAGCTGATTGAAGCGAAGGGCTTCGTGAAAATCACCCGCACGGTGCCGGGGCTCTTTGACGTCAACGGTCAGCTGGTCGAGAGCCAGTCGGTCGTCGAGATTGAGACCGACGAGGCAGCCCTTGCTGCATGGAACGCAGAGCACGAGGAGGTGGCTGAGGAATGATCCGTGCAAACTTTACAGCATACGGCCGTTACGTCACTGACAGCGTCAACCAGTGGGACCTCAACCACACCCTGCGCGTGTCCGGGCTGAACCTGACCAGCGCTCCGGAGGTGCACTTCTCTAACGCGAACGTCGACCGCGCGATCGTGCGCCAGTCTACCATGACCGACCACGTGGTCGAAGTCAGCATCCCGAACAGCCTGCTGCAGGACCCGCTCACGATCAAGGCGCACATCGGCGTCTACGAAGGCGGCACCTTCAAAGTGGTGGAGCTGGTCGAGATCCCGGTCAAGCCGCGCAAGCGTCCGGCTGACTACCAGATCGAGGACACCGACGAAGAGGTCTACAGCTTCAAGCGGCTGGAGAATGCGCTGGCGAATAAAGCGGACAGCGCTGCGACCGCACAGGCGGACGCTGCACTGAATGCGCGCATCAACAACATCGTGGCGAATGCAAACAAGACCGACGGCAACAGCGAGTTGGTCGATCTGCGGACGGACGCCTTTGGTTCTGTAGGTGCAAGTGCAGGCGCGATCGCTCGAAAGTGGCAGACAAAAGTCGCACAATCCCACACGACGGGCGTCGGCTTCCTGTATTCCGGCTTTGGTGGCCATGTTCAGTTTGAACCGTTGACAGGAGGCGCGCTTCAGGTAACATTCCCGAACAGTTTGACCCTGATCGCACCGGATAACAACGGCGTGAGCATTCCGTGGGAGAGCAGCTGCAGCGACGTCGCAAGCTATATCACGATTAGCGGCGACGGCTCTGCGGTCCTCGCTATGCCGTATAGAACCTGCTTCGTCTACAACGTGACCGACAAGCGCTACCACATCCGCCCGGTCTCTTATGTGACGCAGGGCGACATTATAGCGATAAACAATATATACCAGTCCCCCGTGTCCGGGTCCATTGTGGACGAGCATCTGTGGAAGTCAAGCGAGACATTCAAGAACTACATCGCCGCCCAGAATGCACCGGCTACGATTCCGAACAAAGTCAAAACCTTTGCGGGACTGTTCAAAGACGCTGGCGTCGTCGAGAGCTTCCTGTTCTTCACGGATCAGCACAAAAAGCAGGGCGATGATTGGGCGGACAACATCGCCACACACCTTGAAGAAGTCAAAGCCGTCTACGACGCTGCGCCTGTCAGTTTCTGCGTCAGCGGCGGCGACTGGCTGAACGACAGCGACACGAGGGACGAAGCCTGCACCGCTTTGGCGTATATCGACAGCCAAATGCGGGCCAAGTTCGACAAATACTACATGGTGGTGGGCAATCATGACACCAACTACCAGGGCATCGACGGCGAGGGTGGCGCTTCATACAGCGGACGGCTGAGTAATGAAGCGCTCGCGAATCTTTGGGGTCGCTCTACTGGGAAAATGTACTACAATTTCGAGGGGCAGAATACCACCTTTTTCGTATTTGACACGGGTATCGACTGGAATGCAACGCTCGATTCCTACTCTTTGGAGCAGGCGAAGTGGTACGCGGACAGTTTGAAAACCTTCCAAGGGGAGCACATCGCAATCGCGACGCATATGCTGCATGTCAGCTCCACGGCGGACTACAGCCCGCTCGTCGAGAAAGTGTGCGAAATCAGCGAAGCCTACAACACCCGCGCATCTGTGACCATTTCCGGCACGGTGTACAACTTCAGCGACGCCACCGGCCGCGTGGAGTTCATGTTCGCCGGCCATAGCCATGCCGACCTGACTGGCACGTTGCACGGTGTGCCCTATTTCATCACCACTATGTCCGCCGCTGGCTATGATCTCGTGTTGGTAGACTACACCGCGAGAGAGATCAAACTGACTCGTATCGGACAAGGTGAGGATAGAGTGTTGATTATTTAACATCAGGAAAGGAGGACGCCACAATGGCAGGCCCGAGACAACCGCTTGACTTGATCCTTGCGAAGGGAAAAAAGAACATCACCAAAGCAGAGATCGCGGAGCGCCGCGCCCGTGAAGTGGCGCCCGCCACCGATGAGATCGAAGCACCGGGGTACCTCACCTCGGCGCAGAAAAAGCATTTTGAAAAGCTCGCCAGACAGCTTGAGAAAATCAAGATTATGGGTGAGACCGACGTGGACACCTTGGCGAGGTACGTGGTCGCGGAGACCCAGTACCAGGCGGCCGTCAAGGAGCTTCGCAAACTCCAAAAAGACCGACCGACTGACCGCGACGCGGGCGACTACTTCCACAAGCTGGAGCAGTGGAGCGTCTTGAACGACCTCGCCGACAGACGGCAGGAGCGGTATTTCAAGCAGGCCAGCGCACTGGCGCGGGATCTCGGCTTGACAATCTCCAGCCGCTGCAAGTTGCAGGTGCCGGTCAAAGACGAAGCTCCGAAGGTCAACAAGTTCGCACAGTTCGGTGGCAAGGTGGCGGGTACAGAATGACTGACCGCGTCACTGACTACGCCCGCGAAGTGGTCGCCGGGAACGTCCTGTGTGGTGAACTTCACCGCCTGGCGTGCAAGCGCCACCTGCGGGATTTGAAAAAACAGAACACCGACGCCTTCCCCTACTACTGGGACGCGGAGGCTTCGGAGCGCGTGCTCAGCTATGCCGAGACGCTGACCATCGCGGAGGGCGCGGAGCCTCGACCGGTGACGCTGATCCCGTCGCAGGTCTTCGACATCGGCTGCACGTTCGGCTGGAAGAAGACGGCCAACCACTGCCGCCGCTTCCGCCGTCGTTACAAGTCAATGGCAAGGCAGAACGGCAAGACGTTCGAGAACGGTATCATGGGCACATACGTGGCCGGCTTCTCCGGCTACTACCACGGCAAGCTCTTCACCGTCGCCACGAAGAAACGGCAGGCGCGGCTCGCCTGGGAAGAGATGGCGAAGTTCGTCAAGGTCGACCCCGACCTCGGCGAGCTTTTCACCGTGAAGGACTACAAGAGCGTCATCGAAGTGCCCGGCACCGGGTGCAGCATCGAAGCGCTGAGCCGTGAGGCGGGGCTGGACGACGGCTTCCGCTCCATCTTCTGCTCGGTGGATGAAATCCACCAGCACAAAGACAACACGGTATACAAAGCACTGTACAACGGCACGCGGTCGCTTCCGGAGACATTGGTCTCCATGATCACGACCCGCGGCGACCAGTTGAACAGTTTCTGCAAAGAGATGGACGACTACGCCATCAACGTCCTGCGCGGGACTACTTCCGCGGAGGATTTTTTTGTGGACATTTACTGCCTCGACGACGGGGACGACCTGTGGGACGAGCGGAACTGGGTGAAGGCTAACCCGTTCCTGTGCCTTGACGAGGAGCGCATGGAGACCCTGCGCCAGGACGCAAAGACCGCCCGCGATATGGGCGGGATGGAGCTGCGCGACTTCCTGTGCAAGTCGCTCAATATGTGGGTGAAGAACACCGACTTGCAAGCGTTCGACCCCGACGCCTGGGAGGCGTGCGGATCCGAGCGGACGTTGGCGGACGTCGTGGCGGCGGGGAATACCGAGTGCTGGGTGGGTCTCGACCTGTCCAGCGGCGGAGACCTCACCACCCTCGCCCTGGAGGTCCCACTCCCGGACGGGCGGTACTACGTCTACAGCCACAGCTTCATGCCACGCGGCCGCATCGAGGAGCACATGGAGACCGACCTCGCGCCCTACGATCTGTGGGAGTCGCAGGGGTTGATCACCGTGACCGGCGGCTCGACCGATTACATGAACGACTACAAGTTCATCGTGAAACACTTGGAAGAACTGCGCGACCGCTTCGACCTGCACCTGCTCGGCATCGGCATCGACCCGCACAACGCGGCGGGCGTCATGCAAGACCTGGAGGCGCTGGGCTGTCCGGTGGTCACGATCACGCAGTCGGCGCGGAGCCTGAACGACGCGACCGTGGCCATGCAGCTGCTGGTCAAAGGCGGGCGCATCGAATACGACAAAGCGAACGAACTGCTCACATGGTCGGTGCTCAATGCAGCGATCACGCGGAACAGCTTCGAGGAAATCAAGATAGACAAGAGACCGGGTGCACGCTTCAAGCGCATCGACCCGGTTGACGCCCTGATTGACGCCCACGCCCTGCTCCTGATCACGAACGGCGGCGAGGCTGCCGTGGACGTGGCCACTGAGCTGGACAACTACCTGGCCATGATGGGCTGGGCGAAGAATTAAGGAGGAGAAAGACATGGGATTTTTTGATCGCTTCCGGCGCGCAAAAAGCACCGCCGAGCAGATGACACTCAACCAGCTTTTGAACTGGCTGGGCGTGCATGACGTGTCCGGCGGCGCACTGTCCGAGGCTACCTACTACGCCTGTCTCAAGGTGCTACCGGAGAGCATCGGCAAGCTGCCCCTGCGACTCATGAAAACGACCCCGGACACCGGGATCAAGCCGCAGCTGGGCCACCGCTACTACCGGATGCTGAACGAACGGCCGAACCGCTTTATGAGCGCGTCGGTCTTTTGGACCTACATGGAGTTCTGCCGCAACCACTGGGGCAACGCCTACGCGCTGATCGACACCCACGACCCAACGCACCCGGAACTGTGGCCGCTCCACCCGGAGAAGATGCAGGTCTACTACGACGACGCGCGGATCTTGAACAGCGCGAAGGCCGACGTCTACTACGTCTACACCACGGCCGACGGCCCGATCACCTTCGGGTCCGAGGAGGTGCTGCACTTCAAGTCGCACCAAACCGTGGACGGCCTGGTCGGTGTCTCTGTGCGTGAGCAGCTGGCAAGCACGATCCAGGGCAACATAAAGGCGCAGAAAATGGTCAATAAAATGTACGACAGCGGCATGACCGCAAAGGCTGTGCTTCAGTACACCGGCGGGCTGAATGACGCGAACGTGCAGGCGCTGACCAAAGGCATCGAGGCCTATGCGAAGGGCGAGATGAAGTCCAAGGGCATCGAGAACATCATCCCGGTCCCGCTCGGCTTCAACCTCACCCCGCTCAGTTTGAAACTGGCGGACAGTCAGTTCTTAGAGGTTAAACAGTACAGCGCGCTGCAGATCGCGGCGGCGTTTGGCGTCAAGCCGAACCAGGTCGGCGACTACACAAAGAACAGCTACGCAAGCGCCGAAGCGCAGCAGCTGTCCTTCCTGGTCGACACTTTGCTTTTCAATATCAAGCAATACGAGGAGGAGCTGAGCTGGAAGCTGCTGTCCGATACGGAAGCGGCGGAAGGCTATGTGGTTAAGTTCAACACTTCGGTGCTGCTCCGCACCGAGTTTCAGACCCTGGTCGCCACACTCTCGACGGCGGTCAGCAGTTTCCTCTACACCCCGAACGAAGCGCGCGAGCGTCTCGACCTTCCGCACGTGGAAGGCGGCGACGCGCTTCTTGGAAATGGTGCTGCGATCCCCGTGCAGTTCGCGGGGGCTCAGTATACAGCCGGACAGACGGCAACGTCCACCGGCGACACTACGGCAAGAGAGGAGGAGAAGTCATGGATGAGAGACGTGATCCGAAGCACGTTGAAGGAATTGCTGGGTTGATCTATAAGGCGGCCTCCCTGGAGACCCAGGAGGTGACCGAAGCAGAACTGCGCACGATCAACAAGCACACGCTCACCCCGCTCGCGGCGGAGGACGTGTTCACGTTCACGGCGGTGCTCTGCGACAATGACCTCGACCGACAGTTCGAGCAGTTCAGCGACAAGGCGCTGGATGAACTGCGGAAGCTGTTCGTCGGCAAGACCGTCATCAAGGACCACATCGCAAGCGCGGACAACCAGGTGGCGCGCATCTACGCGACCGAGCTGGCGGAGACCGGGAAGACGTTGAAAAACGGCCTCCCCTACAAGCAGCTGAAGGCGAAGTGCTACATGGTCCGAACCGAGAGCAACAAAGACCTCATTGCCGAGATCAACGCCGGGATCAAGAAGGAAGGCAGCGTCGGCTTCCGCGTGTCGTCCAGTATCTGCAGCATTTGCGGAACTGACAACGCGAAGAGCTACTGCCGCCACTGGCCCGGCAAGACCTACGACAAGGAAGGCGGGAAGCAAGTCTGCACCTTCCGCCTGGACGGCGTGAGTGACGCCTACGAGTTCAGCCTCGTCGCAGTCCCTGCACAGCGTGCGGCGGGCGTTAGCAAGAGCTACACCGGCGAGACGGTCTACGAGGACGAAGTCACCACCCCGACCGAAGACGTCAACGTCAACAAAGAGCATGAGCGCGAACAGGCTCTGCGCGCTCGCCTGCTCAAACTGAGAGCCGACAACTAACTATCATCAAGGAGGAAAAACACATGAACAAGAAAATGCGCGAACTTCAGGCGGATATCATGAGCCTGACCGAAGAAGCCAAGGGCTACATGGTCGAAGGCGAAGGCCGTGACCTTGACGCCGCAGAAAAGACCCTGGACAAACTCGAAGCAAAGAAGAGAGAACTCGAACTCGAAGGCCGCATGGTTGACGCTGCAAAGGCAGAGGTCCCGGCTGAAGAGGTCAAGAAAACCGGCAAGGTCGACGGCTTCAAGGCACTCGTCAAGATGCTCACCAAGAAGCCGCTGACCGATGACGAAAAGGCACTGGTCTCCGGCGAAGGCGCAACCAGCGGCGAGAACTACCTCATCCCGGAAGACGTCAAGGTCGAGATCAACGAACTCCGCAAGACCTACGTCTCCGCGAAGTCTTTGGTCACCGTCGAAACCACCGACGCACTGGCTGGCTCTGTCAACTACGAGAGCGGCACCCCGGCAGGGCTGACCGAGTTCTCCGATGGCGAAGCAATCGGCGAAGAAACCAACCCGACCTTCGTGCTCAAGAAGTTCGCTATTGCGTTCTTCGGCAAACTCATCCCGATCTCCCGCATCCTGGTCGGTGCTGAAAAGGCTGGCCTCATGGGCTACCTCAACCGCTGGTTCGTCCGCAACGCGGTCCTCACCGAAAACGGCAAGATCTTCGACACCTTGAAGACCGGCTATAACGGCGGCACCGCTAAGGACGTCGTGGGCTGGAAGGCACTCAAGAAGTCCATCACCGTGGACCTCGACCCGTCCTGCCTGGTTGACGGCGTCATCGTGACCAACCAGTCCGGCTTCGCTTGCCTCGACGCAGAAGAGGATAACGACGGCCGTCCGGTCCTTCATGCTAACCCGGCAAACCCGACCGAGAAGCTCTTCCAGGGCCTCCCGATCCACGTCTTCCCGGATGCACAGCTCCCGAACATCGGCGACACTGAGTTCCCGATCTTCTACGGCAGCTTGAAGGCTGGCGCGACCTTCGTCGAGCACAAGGCCCTGGAGTTCACCGTCTCCGATCAGTACCTGTTCGGTAAGAATCAGAACTGCCTGCGCGTGATCGAAGGCTTCGACGTCATGAGCACCGACACCGGCGCTTATATCTACGGCAAGTTCTCCGCTTCCGTTGCTGGCTAAGTATCGGACCAACGCCGGGCGGCCTAACCGCTGCCCGGCTCAATCTTTGAGGAGGTGAGGCTATGCCTACACTTGAAGAGGCTCTGCTCTACCTGGGCATTGACTACACCGACGAGATGACCAACGCCAACGTGACCCGCGCGCTTGCCACCGCGGCGCGGACGCTGAAGGGCGCGGTCGGTGAGGACATCGACACCTACTTGCCGGACGACCCGCGCGTGAAGGAGTTGACACTCATCTACACCGACGACCTGTATAGCACCCGCGGCGTCGCGGCGAAGGTCTCCGGCGCCACCCGCCGCCTGGTCGCGGATATGGAGCTGCAGCTTCGGCTGGAGCTTGCACGCGCGAAGGAAGGCGTGGAGGTTGAATCCGCACCGAAGTCCGAGATCCGCTTGACAGATGGCACGACGGGCGCGGTGCACAGCCTCAAGGTCGAAGACGGCGCACTGACACTCACAGAGGAGGGGACGAAGTCATGAGCTACGAACCGGTCACACTCCAGCGCATGGATCCCGAGACCGAGGACTGGGTCGACGTTTTGAGTCTGCACGCTCGACAGGTCAACCGCGCAAGCGGCGGCGAGGCGTTCAGCGCAGGCCGTGAACAGTTCCGGCTCCGGCTGACGTTCGACTTCCTGTGGTGCAAGGCGCTCGACGACGTGCGCTACGACACCGAGACGCACCGCCTGGTCTACCGCGGCCGCCCGTTCAACATCGTCGACTGCGACGACTTCATGGAGAGACGGCTGACCGTCCGCTTCACGGGTGAGGCCTATGGCTAAGTCGACCATACAGATCAAAGACCTGGGCGCGGCTATCAGTCAAGAGCTGAGCGTCTACGCCAAAGAGGTCACTGAGGCGGTGGACGCCGCAGGCGAAAAAGCGGTGAAGGACCTGGTCAAAAAGACCAAGGCGACCGCGCCGAAAGGGAACCGCGGCAGCTTCAAAAAGAATATCACCAGCACGACCATCAAGCGGAACCGTGGGAACCAGCACGTGTGGCACGTGAAGGCCCCCGACCACCGCTTGACTCATCTGCTGGTCAAAGGCCACGCGACCCGCGACGGGGGGCGTACCAAGGCCGACCCGTTCTTGCAGAACGCACTGGCGGAAGTCCTACCCGAGTATGAAAAGTCTGTGGAGGAGGCAATCCAAAATGGTAAATAGCATCTTGACGGCCTCCGGTATCGCTTACCGGCGTGCCCGTTTCGTCGGTAATCAGCCGCCGACCTACGCCGTATATCTTGACGACGTGACGGCGGAAGGCTCGGACGGGGCGGAGGTTTTAGTGCTTCGGCACGACATCACGGTGGAGCTTTACGAGAGCAAGCCGAACGACGCGGCGGAGGCCGCGATCGAGGCCGCCATTGAGGCGGCAGGCTTGGCATGGACCAAGCAGGACCGGTACTGGCTGCAGACTGAGCAGTTGTACCAGGTCATTTATGAATTTTCCTACAACACTAAAAGGAGGACCTAACTATGGCAAAGAGAGACAAAAGCACTATCACCCTGGGTTCCGGTAAGATCTACCTGGCAGAGACCGCGGACCTCACAGCTCCGGCAAATATCGTGATGCTCTGCACCGACAATAACCTGCTCGGCTACATCAAGGGCGGCGCGGCACTTGAGTACACCGACGAGCCCTACGAAGAGAAGGACGACCTCGGCTATGTTTCCAAGATCATCACCACCTCCGAGGAGGCAATCCTCAAGTGCGGCCTGATTACCTGGAACGGCGAGACCCTCTGCAAACTTCTCGACCGCTGCAAGACTTCCGTTAGCACGGAAGGCTATCGCGTGACCGAGATCGGCGGCGCGGGGAACGCGCGGGGCAAATACTACGCGATCGTCTTCAAGCACGAAGACAAAGCGGACGGCGACGTCTACGTCGCGATCCAGGGCCGCAACACCGCAGGCGTCACCCTGACCTTTGCGACTGACTCGGGCACCCTCATCGAGCCGGAGTTCAAGGCTGTCCCGCACGGGCAGAACGGCACCCTGGTCACCATCTTGGAAACCACCGACACCGCCAGCCCCGCAGCGGAGGGCTAAACAAATACAAAGAACGGAACAGCGGGGCGGCCATGCCCCGCTTTTCTTATAAGGAGTGAAAACTATGGCACACATGCTTGATCTTAATAACTCTATGAAATACGTGCTCCCGGTCAAACTGACCGACGCAGCACAGACCGTCGTGCTGGTCACCCCGCCCGCTGAGAAGTGGGTCGAGACGCTGGAGCGCGACCTGCCGGATCTGCTTCCGAAACTGTCCACCGGTGACAAGGACGCGACCGAGCACTGCTACGCGCTGACCGCGGAGCTTTTGAACTTCAACCGCAGCGGGATCCGTTTCACCGCTGAAAATCTGAAAAACACCTACAACTTCAACTTCTTCGACGTGCTTGTATTTCTGCAGGCCTACATGGACTTCGTGTCCGAAATTATGAACGAAAAAAACTGAGACTCCCGTACTACCCACAGCCGGGCAGTACGGGAGGGCATCAATATAACACCACCTCCTGGAACCAGCACCTCGTGGCGGAATATGCACGGATCAGCCTGCCGGAGGTGAGGGAGTTGAACTACGTGCAGTACCTCACCTGGCGGCGCGACGCGTTCATCCATATGCTGAGCCGCACCGAGGCGGGCCAGGAATACCTCGACAACGCCTGGCGCATGGAGCAGACGGCTCCGGACCGTGCGGGGTTGAGGAAGAAATACGGAAGAAAGGAGGCCCCGTCGAATGGCAGCGAATAATATAAAAGGCTTAACGATCGAGATTGGTGGCGATACCACGAAGCTGGGCAAGGCCCTGGAAGACGTCAACAAAAAATCGACGAGCCTGTCCAAAGAACTCGGCGAGATCAACAAGCTGCTGAAAATGGACCCCGGCAACGCCGACCTTTTGGCGCAAAAACAGAAAGTTTTGGCCGATGCGGTGGCAAACACCAAGGCGAAACTCGACACGCTAAAAGAGGCGGAAAAGCAGGTCCAGGCGCAATTCGAGCGCGGCGAAGTGTCGGAGGATCAGGTCCGCGCGCTCCAGCGTGAGATCATCACCACGTCGAACAAGCTGCAGTCCTACGAGAAGGCAGCCCAGGAGACCGCCGAGCAGGTAGACAAACTCGGCAGCGAATCGACCGAGGCAAAGGCAGACGTCGACAAGTTGGGCGGCGAGGCGAAAGAGACCGGGACCGAACTGGACAAGGCAGGCGACAAAGCGTCGAACTTTGGCGAAAAGGTAAAGAGCGCAGGCGCGGTCGCGGCCAAAGGCATGGCGGTCGTGGTTGCTGCTGCCGGTGCGGCTGCGCTGGCGCTGACGAAGGCTGTGGTGTCTTCATACGCAGACTACGAACAGCTGGTCGGTGGTGTCGATACCCTTTTCGGGGACTCTTCTCAAAAAGTTCAAGA
>JAEIGA010016700.1_pt1 | contig 11160 bp, 8 predicted proteins | sample 9270691 | NCBI WGS metagenome assembly JAEIGA01 (sample SAMN17057246, study PRJNA624740) | gut metagenome | biome: biome; isolation source: fecal sample | host: Bos grunniens | place: China: Xizang | collected 2019
CGCAATTCTCGATGATAGCTTTAGCACGCTCCATGGGACTCTTTCCGCGGAGGTCTGCAATACCTTGTTCGGTAATCATGATGTTCACGCTATGCTCGTTGTGATCAACATGTGACACCATAGGAACGATTGCACTAATCTTACCTTCCTTAGCCACAGAAGGACATGAGAAAATACTGATATAGGCATTGCGGGTAAAGTCTCCCGAACCTCCGATACCATTCATCATCTTAGTACCACATACGTGAGTAGAGTTCACGTTGCCGTAGATATCAGCCTCAAGAGCTGTATTCATAGAGATAAGTCCTAAACGACGTGCGACCTCGGGATTATTTGAGATTTCTGAGGGACGCAAAACGAGCTTGTCCTTGAAGAACTCAATGTCGTCATAGATGCTCTTAAGTCCTTCGTTACTTACACTGAGTGAGCAGGTACTACCAAACTTACAACGACCCGAACGGATAAGATCGATAACAGAATCTTGTATCACCTCGGTATACATCTCAAAGGCAGGCACAGTAGCATCAGCACCTAAAGCTCCAAGTACGGCATTGGCAACGTTACCTACGCCACTCTGCAATGGCAAAAAAGTAGAGGGGATAATGCCTCGTTTCATATCACTGATGAGGAAATGAGCAACATTATGACCTATCTGCATGGTAATGGGGTCAGCATCAGTAAAAGGTCGTGCTTCATCGGGAAGGTTTACCTCAACGATACCTACAATCTTAGCTGGATCCACTTGTATATAGGGGGTTCCGATACGGTCACTGGCCTTATAGATAGGTATTTCACGACGCAATGGAGGATCTGCAGGTTCGTAGATATCATGCAATCCCTTTGGTGCTGTACCATAAGCAGTGTTGAGCTCGATAATCACCTTATCAGCAAGACGGGCTACGGTAGGTGCAATACCTACGCCTGCAGTGAGGTATACTTTTCCATCGGGAGTAACATCGCAAGCCTCAAGGATAGCGACATCAACTTTGCCCATAAAACCATAGCGCACCTCCTGTGCCATCTGAGAAAGGTGTATATCATTGTATGCTATATGACCTGCATTCACCGCCTTACGGAAGTCACCATTGGTAGTATAAGGAGCACGGTAACGCAATGCACCTGCACGGGTAAGTGCTCCATCGCACGAGTCACCCGTAGAGGCTCCTGTAAAGAGACCTATTTGGAAGGGACGGCCAGCAGCATGCTCAGCCTCAGCAAGACGAGCAATCTCTGCCGTCACAGTCTTAGGAGAACCGGCTGGGGTAAATCCACCCAAGCCTACGTTATAACCATGCTTGACATAACGAGCAGCCTCAGCTGCAGTAATAATATTAAAACTCATAGTAATATCGTATTTTTATTGTTGTTTGTATTAGTGTAAAGTCTTGAATTCTCGGAATGAATAAGATTACTCGTATTTGCGGTTGAATATCTCCGAATAGATAAAAGCACGACGAGCCTCATTTCTCGTTTTGAGTTTTATAGAACTGCCATCCTCCTTCTCCTTGGCTGGAGATTTAGGCTTTGACACGTCTCTTACTTGAGACGAAGCTGCCATCCCAGACGTTGTACGTTGCACACGTGGTTTCACAATTTCTTTAGGGGAAACTATCACATTCTCTTCAACAACCTTTTCTTTTGAAGCGAGCACACTCTTTATCAAGTCCTCTAACGAAGGTTGCTCAACAGATGCAACCGGAGGTTCTACCTGTCCTGGCCTATTGGCATCGAAGGATTCGGCCTCGCGCTTAACAGATGACTTGATGAATGTAGCCACCACGTAGGCAATGAGAATTAAGATGATAGACGACATACGTGTATGTTACTTTATATATTATTGGTCACAAAGATATGAATAAACGAGTGAGAAATATCAAGTTCACTTAAATATTTTTCGCAACGAGTGCAGTATATCTTCGCATTCATTGCAAAGATAACGATTAAAAACAAACATTACTCTTTTTTACCCCTATTTTTTCACAAACAAGCGTTTCACCAGCTTGTTTACAGGCTGTTCAAAGTAATGATATGACAGTCCACTGAGCAACAAAGTAATAAACAATAGAGTAAATACTGCAATGTAAGGAGATAATGAGAACTGTAAATAGCGCTCAGCCTCAACATAGAGACGGAAGAGCATATGATGTATAAGGTAGAAACCAAAACTAATTTCACCACCCCATACCAGCAAACGACACGACAGGAGTTTTGATAATTTTCCACATTGTAGGGAGAACATATAAATAACCAATGCTATAGGTATCCAATAGTAACATGAGTATCGATATACTTGAGGTACATGTTCTGATAACACATAGAATACTACAAATAGTGCCAAGGCGCCACACTCACCCCATGTAGCTCGGCTACAACTAAGCGATGTGCCTTTACCCCTGGAGACTATTTGATAAATCCACATACCGAGCAGAAAATCGGGGAAACGAGCTATTGGATTTACGTACCACACATCTTTCGCCCAAGACTCAGGCGTAAGAGACATGCCTACCACAACAGCCACAGCGCTAAGAACAAAGATTCTGCCTAAACGATACGGACGACGAAGCAAAAAGGCTATCAGAGGGAAAAGCAGATAGAAAAGTTGTTCGCAACAGAGACTCCATGAAGGACTATTAAAAGAGAAGTAGTAGTCAGGACTTGGGATATAGGACTGACACAGTAATATATTAGGAACAAAATGTACCAACCACTGCCCCCACCCATTGCTTAAACTATAGGTACCCAAAACCACAGCCACCATAAGCATCAATATATGCAAAGGATATATACGAGCTACACGAGCTACCCAAAATTGATGTTTGCTCACAGCTTTAGAAGCAATACGCTCATCGTAACTATAGGAGATAATAAAACCACTCAGAACAAAGAAGAAACTCACTCCCACGTACCCTTCGGTGAGAAAAGACACATTAAACCTGTCACTTATAATATTGCAGTGTGAGGCAAACACCATAAGGGCAAACAATAAACGTAACGAGGTGAGTGGTCGTATCATTAGGATGAATATAAAAACACAGCTACAAAGATAATATAAAAAACAAAAAGAGGAACTTCGCAGCCCCTCTTTCCCATTTTTAACCTAAACCTTAACTATGAAAAAATCTAATGTTTGATGCAAATTTGAGGCTTTTTTTCTTAATCGCAAAGAAAAACCGTGAAAAAATGCAAAAAAAACGTAATTTTATCTTCTATCAGCATACTATTGGTGAGGAATACCCTGTTTTTGCAACACAACCGAGTCTAAATCACTACTTTTAAGACAAAACAAAAAAAGAAAAAAATCGCATAACCACGAAGATACTTTCGCTCATTGTGAAAAATATTCAAGTAAACTTGATATTTCTCGCTTGCTTATTCGTATCTTTGTTCCCAAATAATCATCACACTTAGCAAGATGGAAAGAAAAAGGATAATCATTATTGGGCCAGCTTATCCCTATCGTGGAGGTATAGCCGACTTTAATGAGCGTTTAGCCCGAGAGTTTCAGCACGAAGGACATGAGGTGACAACGTACACCTTCACACTGCAATACCCCAGCTTTCTATTTCCAGGGAAAACGCAATATTCTACAGGTCCCGCACCAAAGGATCTTTCTATCGTGCGTAAAATTAGCTCTATCAATCCGTTCAATTGGCTTAAAGTTGGGCGTGAGATACGTCGTCAGCACCCAGACATGGTGATGATACGCTTTTGGTTGCCTTTCTTAGCTCCCTGTCTGGGAACTATTGCTCGCGTCATCAGTAGAGACAAAAGTATCAAGATAGTGGGTCTACTTGACAATGTAATCCCTCACGAGCATCGTATCGGCGATCGCATCTTTGCACGTTATATGATAAAATCGATTGGAGGCTATGTAGCAATGTCAGAAGCAGTATTGGGTGACGCCAAAAACTTTGATAACACCAAGCCTTATGCACTAACCCCTCACCCACTTTACGATAACTTTGGAACCAAGGTCACTCGTGAAGAGGCCATCAAACATCTCAGGCTTGACACCAATACACGCTACATCCTTTTCTTCGGACTTATACGCGACTACAAGGGATTAGATCTTCTGTTACGTGCCTTTGCCGACAAACGTTTACGCGACAAGCAAGTAAAACTTATCGTGGCAGGAGAGTTCTATAGCAATGCGGAAATGTATGAGCAATTGGAACAGGAACTTGGACTTGCTCCACATATTGTATGGTATAAGGAATTTATCCCTGCCGATCAAGTACGATACTTCTTCGCAGCAGCTGACCTTGTAGCACAACCCTATAAATCTGCTACACAAAGCGGCATCACACAGATTGCCTATCACTTTGAACGTCCCATGCTGGTCACCAATGTAGGAGGTTTGGCTGAAATAGTCCCTCATAGTAAAGTTGGTTATGTTACCGAACCTAATGCCGAGGATATTGCCAATGCCTTGGTGGACTTCGTCTCACATAGATGCGAAAGTGACTATCGAGACGGCATATTGGAAGAGAAATCAAAATATGCATGGAGTAACATGACAAAGGCACTCTTCGACGTTGCTGATGAAAGTTGCAAATAACAGAAAAGACCATGCGCGTACTTATCATCAACACTACCGAACGCCAAGGAGGTCCTGCCATCGCAGCCTACCGCCTCACCGAAGCTCTGAAGAACAATGGTATCAGAGCCAAGATGTTGGTACGCCATAAAAGTACAGAACAAGTAACGACAGTACAGGCAGAACGAGGATTGTCCAATCGTATCAGCGTTCTTTGGGAGAAACTTTCTGTAGCATTACATACTCACTTTCGACGAAATCGCATCTATTCCATTGACTTCGGTCACTCGGGGACCGATATCACCGAACTCCCCGAATTTAAGCAGGCTGATGTAATACACCTGCATTGGATAAATGACGGCATGCTATCAATCACCTCGGTAGAAAAGATTATAGCCTCGGGAAAACCTATCGTATGGACCTTGCACGATATGTGGCCCTTTACTGGAATATGCCACTATTCTCATGAATGCGATCACTACACCAACCATTGTCATAATTGTCCACAGATTAATAGTCGCAAACATCGTGACATGGCTTTTCGCATCTTCGAATGCAAGGAGCAACTTCTACAAAATGCACAAATACAATTTGTAGCTTGTAGTCGTTGGTTAGGAAATATGGCAAGTAACAGCCATCTACTCAGTGGACGCAAAGTCATCTCCATCCCCAACGCAATCAACACGAATCTCTTCAAGCCGCGTCCCAAGCGCCAGGCTCGAGAAGTCATAGGGCTTCCCACCGACAAACGCCTAATATTATTTAGCTCTCATACCCTCACTGATGAGCGTAAGGGATTCCACTATCTAAAAGAGGCGACAAAACGTCTTGCAGACATATATCCAGAATGGAGCCAACAACTTGGTGTTGTACTCATAGGTAACGATATAGAATCCTCTATTTATCGCGAAATTCCCATCGAGGTATTTCCCCTTAGTTACATTGCCGACGAGAAGCGTTTGGTAGACATCTACAATGCCGTAGATATCTTTGCCATCCCTTCATTGCAAGACAATCTCCCCAATACTGTTGTCGAGGCCATGGCGTGCGGAGTTCCTTGTATTGGATTCAATGTCGGTGGTATTCCCGAGATGATAGACCACCTTCACAATGGCTATATCGCAGAATATAAAAATGTAGGCGATTTGGCAGAGGGTATACATTGGCTATTAACCGAAGGCGAGTATGATATATTAAGCCATGAAGCTGCTCGCAAAGCCATCAATACCTATGGCGAAAATAGTATTGCGATGAAGTATATTGGTGTATACAACCGCATCACAGCAATTAACACATAAATATACCATTAACCCCTATAAATAACTATCAACATGTTTTCAAAAGAGACCTATATCCGTCGCCGCCAGCAGCTCAAAGAGACGCTGAAGAGCGGTTTGTTGCTATTTCTCGGCAATGATGAGTGTGGCATGAACTATGCTGATAACACCTACCACTTCCGTCAAGACTCTACATTTCTCTATTTCTTTGGATCTGATTACGCAGGCCTTGCCGCTATCATAGATATTGACGAAAATCGTGAAATCATCTTTGGTAACGAGCTGACTATTGACGATATCATTTGGATGGGTACTCAGCCCACTATTCGCGAAAAGAGCGAACGTGTCGGCATTAACGAGACACTCCCTATGAGCGAGTTGAAGAATTATCTTGATCGCGCTAACGCTAAGGGACAGCCCATACACTATTTACCCCCTTACCGTGGCGACCACAAATTATGGTTGAGCGAACTTCTCGGCAAACAACCTGCCGAATTAGCAGCAGGTTCTTCAGTACCCTTCATCCGTGCCGTAGTAGACCAGCGCAATTACAAGAGCGATGAGGAGATCGCTCAAATTGAGGAAGCCATCAACACAAGTGTAGAAATGCACGTAACAGCTATGCGTATGGTGCGTCCTGGCATGAAAGAAAGTGAAGTAGCAGCAGCAGTTACTGAAGTGGCAATGCGCCATGGGGGCAATCTCTCATTCCCCGTCATCGCCACCATCAATGGCCAAACCCTCCATAACCACTGCCATAGCAACGTGCTAAAGGAAGGACAGCTTTTCTTGCTTGATGCTGGTGCAGAGAACACTATGCACTATGCTGGTGACCTCACCTCTACTATGCCCGTAAGCAGCCACTTCACCGAACGTCAGAAGACTGTATACGATATCAACCTTCGTGCATACCGCACTGCCGTAGCAGCTTTACGTCCCGGCATCACCTATCGCGAAGTACACATGATGGCCGTGACAGAGATATGTAAAGGAATGAAAGAGCTCGGACTTCTCAAAGGAGATCCTACAGAAGCTGCTAATGCTGGTGCCTACGCACTCTTTATGCCCCACGGCCTCGGCCATATGATGGGTCTTGACGTACACGACATGGAGAACCTCGGTGAAGTATATGTGGGTTACGATGGACAACCCAAAAGCACCCAGTTTGGCTTTAAGTCTTTGCGCCTTGCCCGCAAGCTTGAACCAGGATTTGTCTTCACCATCGAACCTGGCATCTACTTCATTCCCGAACTCATCGATAAATGGCATGCCGAAAAGATGTTCTCCGACTTCATCTGCTACGATAAACTTGATGCTTGGAAAGACTTTGGTGGCATACGCAACGAGGAAGACTACCTTATTACCCCTAATGGTGCTCGTCATCTGGGTAACCACAAGCCTTGCAGTACCGAAGAAATTGAAGCAGAACGCAATCGATAAGATATTCAAACCTCTATACATTCTCAAGCCTGAACGTTGTTCGGGCTTGAGCTGTTTTATATACCTACTCCAATTTTCCTAATGAAAAATAGGAGAATTCGAGGATTTTTCGTAATTTGCGCTGTTTTTCAAGATATGAGCATATGAAGCCTGTTTTCAAACGGAATCTATTTATAGCTACTGTATTTGTAGCAGCAACAGTCATCATCAGTATTTTTCTTCCTCGTGAAAAAAACGTAGGACTTGATTTTGTCGAAGGGAAACCTTGGCGATATGAGCAGTTAACCGCACCTTTCAGCTTTGCAGTATATAAAAGTGAAAAAGCACTACAGAAAGAGCAAGCGGAGATTCTTGCATCCCAGCGTCCCTATTACGCACTGACAAATAATATTGAAATTGAGGCTATTGATTCTTTTAATACGGCATGTCGACGCGAGCTACATGTATTGGTCGGAGCACAATTACGACAAAAGGTGAATAAAAAGATGCAAGAAGTATATGCTGCTGGAATCATCAGTAGCAATGAACTTAATCGTTTGAAGAACGATAGCATCACTACCATAATGCTTGTAAAGAACAATGTCGCGAGCCCTAAGTCTGTAGACGAACTCTATACCGTATTGCAAGCCTATGAGGCCATTATGAGCATTGATACTACACTATGGGGACGTCATGCGTTGCAAAGTTGCAACCTCAATGAATATATTCAGCCGAACTTACGCTACGATGCTGGCAAATCAGAATCCGCACGTGCCGAAGCGTTGGCAAACATATCGCTCACAAGCCAAGTAATACAGAAGGACCAAAAGATTATTGGAACCGGTGATATGGTTGACGAGGAGCACTATCAAATATTACTATCGTACCAACAGGAACTTAATAAACGTATCGATGAACGTGGCGTACAGATGACGGTGATAGGACAAATATTATTAGTGACTTTGCTCATCGTGGCCTACCTTACCTATCTTATCAACTACCGTCGTAACTATCTCTACGAACGCAACAAGCTACTTTTCCTAATGTCACAACTAACGATATTCCCCGTGATAGCAGCATGGTTGCTCAATAGAGGAGGTACACTGATGGTTATCCCATTTGCCATTGCTCCCGTGATGATTAATGTATTTCTTGACTCACGTACCGCCTACATCACCCACACCATTATCATACTCATCACCTCGCTCATTGTCCCCGACCCCTTTATATTCGTTCTATTGCAACTCGTAGCTGGTATTGCAGCTATTTATTCACTCACAGAGCTAACCGAGCGTTCACAAATATTCCGTGTAGCACTTGTGGTGGTCTTGTGTTATAGCCTTGTTTACTTCGGCTACGAACTTATTGCCAAGAGTTCTTTTGCACTACTCTCTAAGCGCATGTATATAGATTTCTTGCTCAATGCCGTACTATTGCTCTTTGCATATCCGTTGATGTTGCTTTTCGAAAAACTCTTCCGCTTTACCTCGGACGTAACCCTGATGGAGCTTTCAAATTTCAACGTCAAGCTATTGCGCCAACTTTCGGAGAATGCCCCAGGTACATTCCAGCACTCTATGCAAGTGTCAAACCTTGCAGCGGCGGCCGCAAACAAGGTAGGTGCAAGTAGCTTGCTTGTGCGTACAGGTGCTCTATACCACGACATTGGTAAACTTGAGAATCCTGTATTCTTTACCGAAAATCAAGGCAATACTAACCCTCACGCTTGTCTCCCCTACGAGCAAAGTGCTAAAATCATCATCAACCACGTAAAGGATGGTTTGCGCATTGCCGAGAAGCATAATTTACCCCAAGCCATAAAAGACTTTATCGCTTCACACCACGGCAAGAGCAAGGCCAAGTACTTCTATATCTCCTATAAGAATGAACATCCTAATGAGGAGGTCGACGAGAGTCCATTCACATACCCTGGTCCTGCACCTCACACGATGGAAACGGCAATTCTCATGATGGCCGATGCCGTAGAAGCAGCATCGCGTAGTTTGCCTGAATATACCGAAGAAAGTATCAGTACACTTGTTGATCGTGTGATTGACGGACAAGTCTCAGAAGGCCACTTCAAAGAGTGCCCTATCACCTTCCGAGATATCAATGACATTAAGACTGTATTTAAAGAAAAGCTACGTACCATCTACCACACACGTATCAGCTATCCCGAGCTGAAAAGATGATTGCAAATAACTATGCGCTATCTCCGTAATAAGAATACAGACCCCTATTTTAATATGGCATTCGATGAGTATGCCTTGCAAGAGCTTTCACTCGAAGAACCACTATTCTATCTCTGGCAAAATCGCTCTGCCGTAATTATAGGTCTTAATCAGAATGCGTCAGCTGAAGTAAATCTTGATTACCTAAACAATCATAATATTGCTTTAGTACGCCGTGTTACAGGTGGAGGTGCGGTATATCACGATTTAGGGAATCTGAACTATACGATAGTAGGACGTGCAAAGGACTTGGATAGAGACTATCCTGAATACACCCGCTATATGCTCCAAGCGCTACAGGCATTGGGTGTAGAGGCCGAACTTTCTGGACGTAATGATATATTGGTCAATGGCCGTAAAGTATCAGGATATGCCAAGCGAGTATATAAGGATCGGCTCATGGTACACGGTACCCTAATGTTTGATGTTGACCTTGAAGTACTGGAGCAAGCTCTAAATGCACCTACTGGAAAACTGGCGGCCAAGGGAGTAGCCTCTGTGCGTAGTCGGGTAATGAACCTGCGTGAATGTCTTCCCCAGGTGAATGACATTACTGATTTTTGTATGCAATTAGAGCGTTATCTATCCCGTGATTATCATGATGCAGAATTACTGTTATCTCCTGAAGATTTACAAAAGATAGAGCTATCTGCACGAAACAAGTTTGCTACAACTGAATGGATATTCGGCACAGATTCAACACCTAAAACCTCAAAAGGGTCTGAAAATGCACATAAAGTAAGCTACACCAAACGCCTTCCATGCGGTACGATAGAGGTAAAACTTGACATCCAAAACGGTTATATCTCTTCCTGTAATTTCGGAGGAGACTTTATTGGCGGTTTGCCTACATCACCCGTCTCAGAAGCACTCGTCGGAGTACGTTATGAGAAAAGCGCCTTACGCCAACGGTTAATACCGATGAATATTACATCTTACTTTGATGGGACAGAGGTTGATTCCCTTATAGACCTTTTGATTCCCTCTGATCCTCTATAATCAATCTATAGGCTTGCTTTTCACGGCGTAAAGGATAATCCCCACGCAATTGTTCAAAGCGTTCAGGATACGATTTTAGCGCATGACTATCCGTATGCGGATTATAAATTTGCAATAGTGCACAAGCAGGATTATCTGCTTGTATACAAGGTGTTGCAGGTGAAGGTGGCATAATAGATGACACTTCGCCCAACCCAAAATGTTTAGCAAGAGCTAAAAGCGACATACGAGTCGCGTTAGCCTTACCATCGGCAGAGTATCCGGCAATGTGCGGAGTTCCTATGTAGCAACGATTGAGTAAACGAAGGTCTATTTCCGGTTCGTTTTCCCATACATCAATAATGCATTGTGAGATATACCCCTCATCAAGCGCTCTCTGTAGAGCTTGAGTGTCAGTAGTCTCTCCACGAGAAGTGTTGATAAAGTATGGTTTACGTTTTAGGCTACGGAAGAATGTATCACTGGCCAAATGATAAGTAGGATGTGCTCCTTCTTGAATAAGCGGTGTATGAAATGTAATAATATCGGCTTCTTGAGCAATGGTCTCAAGTGAAACGAAACCCTGTTCGCCTCGATCTACTCGTGGAGGATCGCAAAGCAATACTCGCATACCCCACGTACGGGCCATCTCCACTACAAGTGTTCCTACATGACCTACACCTATTACACCAATGGTTGCATTATTTAATTGTACACC
>JAEIGA010016701.1_pt1 | contig 11160 bp, 5 predicted proteins | sample 9270691 | NCBI WGS metagenome assembly JAEIGA01 (sample SAMN17057246, study PRJNA624740) | gut metagenome | biome: biome; isolation source: fecal sample | host: Bos grunniens | place: China: Xizang | collected 2019
AATGAGAATATGGTTTGGACTGATTCTCAAGATTATGGTGCGGATGAAATCTTATATATTGCCAGAACTGCGCTATTTAATAAAACCAATCAACTGATACGCGAAATTATAACTCTTTTCATGTTCTAATCTCAAGTTGACATGTCCACAGTTTATAAACAATGAACATTGTTTGTGGTATAATACTACATCAAAGGGGAGATAATGTCATGGAGATTTGGAAGATATGTCGCGTACTCAACAATCCGATACGCTTTGCGCTTTTGCGTGAAATAATGATTTCACCAAACCATGCGCAAAATGTAGTGCTGGCTGGTGAACGGCTCGGTTGCAAGAAGTCCCTCACAAGCCAATATCTCAAGAAGCTTGCAGAAGCGGGATTGCTGTCTGTTAAGCGGACTGGACGCTATGCCGTATGCTCAACCTCAAGTTTGAGACGTTCGCCTGTCGCCAGACTTCAGCTTGCGCTTTCCGAATTCTTTGCAGAAACGCACCCCGCTTGCGATGATGATGCCGTTCTTGCGACAATCAACGCTCTATCGCATCATGGGCGAATCAATATCCTCCACATCGTTTCTGAACATGACAAAATCAACTTCTCCAGTCTCGCAAAGCATACTGCTTATCCGTTTGCCACTCTTCGCAGACAGTTGGGTGTTCTGATTGAGGGTGGAATAGTTTCGACAGCAGAAGATGCCGCCGGAGTTCGTACATATTCACTCTCCACAAATCTCACCAAGCTCCCGTTTGTTCTTGTGTCTCTAGCGCTAGACCGCCGCCTTACCCCATAACCCAGGTGCTGCATATCCTTATTGACTATGTCCATAGTTTATAAACAACGAACATTGTTTATTGGCTGTGGTGGTGTGTTTTGGGAGGGAAGGATTGTGTGATTTTGGCTGGAGTTTGAAGACGGAAGTAATGGGGAGATTTGATTTCTGCGATGCGAAAATGCTTTGTGAGGGATGCTTTAAAAAGTACATACAAGCACCATTAATCGGAATGAGAATATGGTTTGGACTGATTCTCAAGATTATGGCGCGGATGAAATTTCATATACTACCTGAATTATGTTATTTGACAAAATCAATCGGTTAATACGTGAAATTATAATTCTTTTCGAGGTCTGACCCCAATTGTACCCCCAGTTGGTTGTATCTCGGGCGATTCTGGGCGCGCCATTCGCGAGGTGTGATACCAATGTGCCGTCGAAAAAGCTTTTGCAGAAATACAGCACTGCTATAGCCGCACATGGCTGCGATTGCTTCTATGGTGTTGTTCGTTGAGGAAAGCATTTCGCAGGCGCGTTCTAGACGGCGGATTTGAATCTCTTCAAGCGGTGAATGCCCCGTAGCTTGACGGAAACGCATTTCTGCCAGACGTCGAGAGCATTTCATCTCGGATAGAACCTGATCTGCGCTTAATCCTTCACAAGCCTTCGTGCGAATCAGTTCCAGTGCTTTCACCACTTTCGGATAATTTCTGCGGAGACGGCGGGATGAGGCTCTTCGGACAAGTCCGGTAACGCCGAATGTGCAGACTTCTAATACAGGAGATTGGGAATGGATGAGCTTTTCTATTAGCTCTACGCTCATACGACCGGCGCCTGTAAAGTCAAGAGCGATACTTGACAGTGTAGGTATCGTGTTTTCGCAGATTATGGTGTAGTTGTCCACTCCGACCACCGCCACATCGTCTGGAACGGAAAGACCGACATCGGCACATGCCACAAGGACGTTTTCTCCGACATAATCGTTTGCCGCGAACACTCCGCATGGTTTTGGTATGTCTTTCAGGAAGTTCCGTAGGTTTTGATGCCATAGAGCCATGTCTTCGGACTTGGAGTGGGATGAAAACGAGAAGAGTCTCTTGTCGTGGAGTGCGAGAATCTTCCTGAATGCAGCTTCTCTATTGCAGCTCCACGAGATGGGAATGAAATTGGGAATGAATGCATAGGCAGCGCAGTCCAGAGACAGCAGCTCCTTCGCTGCTATCTCCGCAGTAGACATTGGATCATGTTCCACGAATCCGATCCGTTCTTTCGTGCGAGAGGAAGACTTGTGGTTGTGGTCGAGATATACTACAGGAATGTTGCGGAATAGGGGTGCGGGAAAATGCTCCGCGCCATATCCATCCTCAATTATCACACCTAGAGGCTGCCATAGGTTGATCAAAGAAGTGAGTTTGTCGAGATTAGGTTTATCCACAGTCAATATGCGCCAACAGCGTTCAGAAGCGCAGTTTATCGCTCCGCTCAGCCGCTCCGTGTAAACAGGACGTTCGCTTGCGTATGTCCGTATGAATAGAATAGTGTCCATGAATTGGGAGTATATCATATTCTTAGTGTTGTTGCGCAATCGTTTGTGTTTAATTTGCGCATTAGACAGTGTTGTTCATGCATCTTTATAATATAATAATGCGCATCGATCGAAATGTTATTTGATGCAACATGAAAAGTGGACACAATATGCATCGAAATCCGGTTATGGAAAGAAAGGTTTAAGCAGTGACAACGAGAGATGTAAATGATAGAAAACTGTATGCGGGTAATCCGCCAATTATCGTCTTGTGGCGGTGTATAGCTGTTCTTTTCGTGTGGAGTATCGTTTTTGCAACGCTTTGGGCCGCCCCAATTGCGAAGACCGTCTGCACCGTTGGCGATGTGAACGCTGCTACGGGGGGCTCCAGTAATGGAACAGCATGTGTGAAGAAGCCCCTTCGGGTACTTATGATAGGGAATAGCTTTTCGATATCATGTATGAAGCATATTCCCATGGTCGCAAAATCGCTCGGGCTTGAGCTTGATATCACATCAATGTATATTGGCGGCAGTTCTTTACGGAATCATGCGAACAACATTGCCTCAAAACAACCGGATTACACTCCTTATCTCATATCTCGGAATCGATGCGGGAAAGAGTGTCCGCTTGAATGTATACGGGGCAAAGTAAATAAAAGCAATATTCCGCAGGTGTTAAAATGTGCAGATTGGGATGTCGTGACTATTCAGCAGGCAAGCGGGCAGAGCTGGTGTCCAGAGACATACAGGCCTTACGGCGATCAGGTTGTTAAAACGATTCGCGATTTCACACCCGGTGCAGAGATCGTGATGCAGCAGACATGGAGTTATGCGGTCGGGGAGAAGCGCATGTCGTCATCTTGGAGAATTACCCAGAATGAAATGTACGAGAAACTCCGTTGCGCCTATCGTGACTTTGCCGCGGTATACGGTTTGCGCATTATTCCGATGGGTGAGGCCGTGCAAGAGTGGCGTAAACGATTGCCGGTTAAGGGTTCTGAAGGTGATGTGGTTGGAAACGGCAAGGATTTTGCTCATCTCGGGTCTGCAGGAGAATACTTCCAGGCACTTCTTTGGACAGCGTTTCTATTTGATGTGGATGTCTCGCAGTGTGCCTATAGACCAGAGTTTGTCTCAGAAAAAAACAATGCGCTGATGAAGCAGATTGTTAGTGATGTTTTGAAATCTTCAAAGAAGAAATGATCATTACAAGAAAGGGAAAGAAAAATGACTGAAAATGTTATTGCAAGCTGCATCGCTCTTGCTTCCTGTATTGTTGCTCCCGGTTTTGCATATGCGGGGAATCTGACAAACACTTGGAAAAACGTTTCCGCCAATACACCGGATACGGCGTATGAATGGAATGAAATTTCGAATTGGGACAAAGAAGAAAGAGGGATTCCCAACGGGGTGAACGCGGGTGTGCAGTTCTCGGTCACTCATGACAGCGATGTCTTTATAAAGCTTCCGGAAAATCTTACGCTAGGATATTTACAGACATGGGCTGGCGGTAATGATATCTATCTGATGGGTGAGAAAATTTCGATCGAATCGTCGTCGCGAGCGGTTTTGAACGGTGGTAAGGTTTTGATCTATGGAGATATGGATGTAAAAGTCAGTGACAACCGTCTGGGCAATGGTGTTGACCTGCAAGTGGCGGGGAATTTGTTCTATTCGGGTACAGGCGGCCGTCCGATTCTCAATGGTCTGACCCACCGGTTTGATCTCTTTGCCGAGCAAGCCGGAGAACAGCGCACTTCTCGTCTCACGTCATCTGGGGGAGGTCCTCAGAGTTATGCAGCCGGGTATCTGATTTATGCGCCGGGCGGTGCAGATGAACAGAAAGGTTTCTGGAATCAGACAGAGGGGTCTCCTTATCTGAAGTTGGTCGGCACGGCGCACGATCTGGCCGTCGGTACGTTGGTGTACGGCGACGGCATTCCGGAGAATACGTTCCTCAAGCGCATTTATGGTGAAAATTGGATTGAATTGTCGACTGCCGCCACCAAAACCAAATCGGGAAATGAATTGATCTTTGCGGCGTTTACTCCCGATTTCACGCAGACGATCGACAGTTTGACCATGGCGGCTCCCTATACGGCCAGATTCGCCGTGCTGAAAAAGAGACCGAATGATCAGGCCAAACTGCTGTGCAACTTCACATTCGGTTCCAACAGCAAGACATGCGCTGTTACGTTCGGCTTGACTGACGATGAAATCGCAAAGGGATATTATCCGGGAGAAATTGATCTTAGAACCGTTTCAACGGCTTCCGGTTCGACAGGGAGTAAACTGAGTCTTGCGAATTGTAAACTTCTGCTGACGGGCAACAATAAAGCTCTTGCGTTCAAGGGGCTGAATATTTCTAATACAACGGTGTCGGCAAAGGCGGAGTTGTGCGTTCCGGCTGAAACCGCCGCCTCGGTGGATTCATTTACGGCTGTCAACGGCACACTCGTCAAGACGGGTACGGGTTCGCTGTCGATCAAAGTGAAATCGGCAACCAACGAAGGGTCTCTCATCGTGTCCGAAGGCGTGTTGACGGTTGAGAATTCCACGGAGACATCCGGTCCGCTCGTATTGGGGGCAATTGAACTTGCAGCGACCGGAACATTGATCGTACCGGCAACCGGAATTTCCGTCGGACGGCTCGTCGCGGCGAAGGGGTCTCGTGTAATGGGCGGACTGCTGACGGTTACCGGCAGTGTTCAGGGATTGCCGATGCCGATGCATGGAGCGGAGGTGTCTGTGCCGGTCCGTGACTGTTCGGCGCGTGTCGTTCCTGCTGATGGTCGCTGGATGCATCTTGACGCCGAGCGGAGTGATAAATTCGAATTTAAGATGGAAGACGAAGAGCGGCATGTCGCGAAATGGTATGATCTGTCGGGGGGTGGCTGTTATGCCAAAGCCGACTCCGGTCTGCCTTGGTTCCGAGAGAATGCATCCAATGGGTTGCCAATGGTTGACCTCGGTGATGCGGTCTGGAGCAGGGGAAGGAGCACGGGCGGAACCGGCGCGGCTATTACAAGCAGGGGGCTTTCGTTTTATCAGGCAGATGGCACTGCGCTTTCTGGTGCCAATGTGGAGGCAGCGTTTTATGTTGTAGACTCGGCCAAGGGCGGCGGTGCGCTGCTATCGAAGGCGGGGGCGAATTTTCCTCAGTACGGGGTTCCATACTGGCCGGAGAAAGGATTGGGAGTTGCGCCGATTCTCGGCTTCAATGGCGCTGGGAACGGTGATTTTCAGAATGCCGACATCAATGAAGGATCGGCAATTTTCCGTACAAATGGAATTTCGATCTATCCGCGTAGCGCACCCTTTTCTGGCGGTATTGATGTGATTTCATTTACTAACAACGCATCGGTTAATGGAAAAGTCATGGGGCGGACGATTGGATGCGTAATCGGTGGTGGGGCTGATTACGACAAGTCGGCAAACGGACTGGCGTTCGGTGAAGTGATTCTCTTCACTAACGGTGTTTCGGCTTCATCAATGCTGGATATCGAAGCTTATCTTGCCAAAAAATGGTTAGGACGTAAGACGGATGGTTATTGGATGTGCGTGGACACGCTCGGAGGCATGACGGATTCTCAGTCGAAGATTTCCGTTTTAGGAGGCGGAACGATCGAAACGGCTCGTCTTGTGACCGGCGGCTGCGTTGAAGGGGATGTCGAATTGCTTTCTGAAGGTTCTCTTGAGGTCGTCGTCTCACCGACGGGCGTCATTGAGCCGCTCTCGGTGGTGGGGATTGTGAAACTGCCGGATGTGATCGGTGTGAAATTCTCGGGATTTTATGAGGATTTGAAGAACGGAACATATGACATTGTCTCGGCTTCGGAATTTGCCGGAGCAGTAAATACGGCTGTGTTTAATGTAGAGAAGCCGTCCGGAATGCGGAAGATTGTCTCGATGAAGGTTATAGGCTCTAAGATTGTGTTAACGGTTGTATCTCCGGGTCTGCGCATGGTTATAAAGTGAGGCGGTGATATGACAAGTGTTTTCTTCTCAGTTTGTTTCGCAATAGGAGCCTTGACTTCGGTTTACGAGGATCGCCCGTCAATTGAATATGAAACCGTCGCGAAGAACTCGTTGGCGGAAGTTAAGGCCTATCGTGACAAACTTATAGAAATCCAGAGACGGGTAAAGTCGGAATTTGCGGCGCGCCCAGACGCCTATCAGTCAGAACGCATCCAAAAGCGGCATTCCATGGCGGTAAGGTGCTGCGACTTTGTCGCGCGCAATGCAGATAAGGGAGATGCGACCGGTTGCGGATTCGCCGAACGGGGATTGGAAGACCTTGCGTCGTTTATCCAGTCTTTTGAGATGGAATTTGAGTGCTGGCGACAGCATCCGGACAATCCACAGGTGAAACCGGTCGAACTTGATATTCGTGATTTTGGGGCAAAAGGTGACGGAGAGACAGATTTTGCAGGGCCGTTTGCGTCGGCAATGTCTGCCGTACGGGAGCTTGGAGGAAAACCGTGCGTTTTGCGTATTCCGGCGGGAGACTATGTGACGCGACAGTGTCCGGGGATCGCCCAGATGCTTGTTTGGGGCGTTACCAATTGTCTTGTCTGCGGTGAAGGGCCTGACAAGACCCGTATCCGGTTCGGAGTTTTTGCCGAACCCGGGCTTCGTGTTCAATATGGGTGGAACGTCACATTCCGCGGTATTGAATTGGGCATGGAGCGCCTGCCGTTTTTTCAGGGCGAGATTCTGGCGAACGAAAAAGAGCAGGACAGCATTGTGGTCCGGCAGACTCCGGGGACTCTGGAACCTGACGACCCGTGTTGGACGAACCGTGTACGGCAGCAGTATTGTTCGGCCGAATACGATCCGAAAACTGGACGGATATGCAAAGATACGACATGGACGAGTTATGCTTGCGAGAGTGAAAGGCTGACGGACGGCAGTTGGCGTTTGAAGTTCGATCCGAAACTTATCTATTCTACGCATCGGTTGATGCGCCCGGGGAATGTTATGGTTCTTCCGTTTCGCTACAATTCGAAAAGCATCTGCTACTGTGTCGGCGGAAGGCTGGTCACGTTTGACGATGTGGTGATACGTTCTTCTCATTCGTCGGCGTTTGGCGGCACCGGAACTCACCTTCTGTCGCTTGTTCGCTGTAAGGTTCTTCCGATGCCCGGCATGTACATCTCTTCAAATGCGGACGGTTGTATTGCACCGAGCTCAACCTATATTGCGCACTGTGATTTCCGGAACATGGGAGACGATGGCGTCAACCTCCACACGCGTGGGGTTCGTGTCCGTGAACAGGGAATGGCCTCGAATGCCTTCGATCTCTGGAACAAGAAAGGCCGAAAAGGATTGTACGTTCTTATTGATCAGATGACAGGAGCACATCGTGGTAATTTTCATGAAAATGATACTTTGCCAGACGATTCTGTCGGCAAAGATCAGATATATCTTGCGGCTCTCGGCGGAACTGGCGGAGTTGTGACGGATTGCAGATTCTTCATGAACCGCGGGGCTGGTCTCGTCATTCAGTCACCGAACGTTCTTGTCGGGGATGTGGAGGTGAACGGTCCGTCTGGTGGAGTGCGGGTTGGAAATCTGATGCGCGCCATCGAAGGGCCTGGTCCGTATAATTGTCTGTTTCGTAATGTTCGCGTATCAGGCGGCCGACGTGGCTTTTTTGCTGAATTTGAAACTCAGAAGAGCAGGCCTGCTCAAACTGCGGGGCTTCGCGCTATCACATTGGAAGGGTGTGTGGCCCAGGACTCGGAAGAGCCGTTGCGGTTGCATAATGTTGGCGACAGCGTCTTGTCTGACTGTGTATTCAAACAGACCGGAAAGCGCTCTTCCGTACCGATGCGGTTTTGCGAGGATGTTTCTCTTGTCAGATGTACAATGAACGGATTGCTGTTGACGGAAAAGGACATCGCTATGGAGTCTTGCCGGAATGTTTCGGCTCGCTCGCCATCGATCAAAGTCACTTTGGGAAAAGAGATGGGGCCAGTGAAGCCTGTAAATGGTGTCGGACAGCCGCCTATGATCGGAGCTCCGACGCATTATCGGATGATGCATTATCTCAAGGAGGCCGGAATTCCTTATTCGCGTCTGCATGATGTCGGGGGCGTTTACGGACAGTTTCGGTATGTTGATGTTCCGAATATTTTCCTTAATTTTGATGCGGACGAAACCGATCCCCGCAATTACAATTTCGCTTATACCGATTCACTCATGAAAGCCCTTGAGGAAAACGGTGTAGAACCGTTTTTCCGGCTTGGCGTGACGATAGACAATCCTGTCAAAAATGGTTATCCAGGCTATTTCATTGATCCGCCGAAGGACTATGCCAAGTGGGCGCGCATTTGCGAACATATCATCCGCCATTATACCGAAGGGTGGGCAAACGGTTTCAGGATGAAAGTGTCCTATTGGGAGATATGGAACGAGCCCGACAACGAGCCGGTTCAAAAGATGAATCCGCTCTGGAACGCTTCGTTTTCCGAATTCATCCGCTTTTATGGCCACGTTGCGCCTTATCTGAAAGCGAAATTTCCTCATTTGAAAATCGGAGGATACAGCAGTTGCGGTTTCTATGCCGGTGTCGGAGCCGCGCGGAGTATGGCGGCGAATTCTTCTTCAAGGCTTGAGTATTTCGTTGATTGTGCGACCAATTTTCTCAGCGAAGCTAAGAAAAACGGTTGGCCGCTCGATTTTTTCTCGTTCCATTCCTATTCGTCTCCGGCTGAGGCTCTCAGGCAGGTGGGCTATGCTGATGAGATGCTTAATTCGTATGGTTTTACACGAGAAAAAACGGAGCGCATTTTCAATGAATGGCTGTGTTATGTCGGTCAAAGCGGTACGGCATTGCAGGCTGCGGGGATTGCGGCAGAACTGATTGGTCTTCAGAATTCTCCGTGCGATCTCGCCTGTATCTACGATGCGAAGTGTGGCACGGGAAATTATTCGCCGCTTTTCAACCCGATGACTGAAAGGCCGCACAAGTCCTATTACGCTTTTCTCGCTTTCAATGAGTTGAGGAGGAGAGGAACTGCCGTTGCTGTTGATATCGCTGGCGACCCTGATCTGTATGCGGCGGCGGCACGAGGGGATTACGATATCGCCATCTTTTTGGCAAATGACAGCGATCGCCAGCTACCGTTGGTTTGTGACATGTCCGGACGAAAACTTGTTTTAGCATGGCTTACGGATGAGGCTCATACGCAAACTGAGGCAACGGAGTTGAAGATCATTCCTCCAAGATCGTTTATCCTTGCATTGTACAGGTAAAATCATGAGAGTTGCACCAATAACCTTTTTTGCGCTGATCATTGCCCTTGCTGGCGGTTCTGCATTGGGCTTTGAATGTTCACGGGCGGGCTACTGGTCGGTTGAGGGGTCGCCGCGGCGTGTCACGTCGATAAATTGCGGTTGGGAATTTTCGCTGGATGCTTTCAGAACGGCAAAGCGGGTTGTGCTGCCTCATTCGATAGACGAGGGTGAGATCGGGTTTTCAGCATCCGGCGGTGTGAACCGGCAGCAGCCCGCATGGTATCGCAGGAAGTTTGAATGGGCAGGCAAGAGTGCGCGTCAGTTTCTGCATTTTGAAGGAATCATGGGCAAGTGTTGCATTGCATTGAATGGGCGGCAGGTGGCTGCACATTTTGGAGGATATCTGCCTATCCATGTCGAGTTGACGGGAGTTCTTAGCCGAGGGGAGAATCTTCTTGAAGTCTGGTGCGACAACTCCGATGATGCGACGTTCCCTCCCGGCAAGCCTCAAAATCAGCTGGACTTTACTTATTTCGGCGGCATATACCGCGATGCTTATTTGGTCGAAACCGGGGATACATATGTGACAGATACAGATAGCGGCGGTGTCTATGTGTCGACTCGCCTCGAAACGGATGGCAACTGGACGGTATCGGTAGATACGGCACTTGGTGGCGTGACGAATGGTGCGTCGGTACGTTATTTCTATGACGGGCAACCGGTAGTATCTCCGTTCAAACTATCAAATCCCTTGCTTTGGTCGCCAGAGTCGCCAAATCTTCACTTCATGAAAGTTGAGGTGCTGAAGGACGGAATTGTGACCGATTCTGTTGGAGTGCGCTTTGGAATTCGCGATTTCTCAATTGACGACAAAGGGTTTATGCTCAATGGTCGTCGTTATCCGAAGAAATTGATAGGTGTCAACCGTCATCAGGACTATCTGTTTATTGGTATGGCGTTGCCGAATTCTTTGCACTGGCGCGATGTGAAAAAATATCGGGATTGCGGGATGAGCGTAATCCGCAATGCGCATTATCCACAGGATCCGGCATTTATGGATGCTTGCGACGAGATGGGAATGTTTGTGATAGTAAACACTCCAGGTTGGCAGTTCTGGAACAAGGATGATTCTGTTTTTGAGCGGCGCGTCTATGACGATATTGTAAAAATGGTGCGCCGCGACAGGTCGCGTCCATCAGTATTGATGTGGGAACCGATTCTAAACGAGACAGGGTTCCCGGCATCTTTCGTCACCAATGCCATTTCGATTGTGAAGCGCGAGACGCGTTCGCCAAATTACTGTGTGTGTGATTCTATTTCAGCAGGATCGGACCTGTGCGATGTTAATTACGGCGATGCGAAGATTTCGCTGGAAGGGAAGGTGAAACCGACGTTTTGCCGGGAATGGGGCGATTTTCCGGACGACTGGAACTCTCAGAACTCATCTTCTCGCGTTGCGATGGAATGGGGCGAGGGACCAATGGTTGCGCAGTCGTGGCATTACATGCAGGAAATTTACTGGCCTAGTTTGAAAACCGAACGGGCGACTCCGGATAGTCATTTTGGCGGCACACTTTGGCATGGGGCGGATCATTCCCGTGGGTATCATCCGGATAATT
>JAEIGA010016702.1_pt1 | contig 11160 bp, 8 predicted proteins | sample 9270691 | NCBI WGS metagenome assembly JAEIGA01 (sample SAMN17057246, study PRJNA624740) | gut metagenome | biome: biome; isolation source: fecal sample | host: Bos grunniens | place: China: Xizang | collected 2019
ACAATGCCTATCTGGTCTTCCTTGTCGATGCTCTCGGGGAGAAGCTTTCTTGTGCCAAGATATTTTTCAATATCAGCAGCGTCTATTTTAAGCTTTTTGAGCTCGCTATCCTCAACAAAGCTCTTTGCCGCCTTTCTTGAAAGATCTGCTATACGGCGCTCAAGATTACGAACGCCCGCTTCTCTTGTATAGAAATCAATTATCTCCTCCACAGCCTTATCTGTTATATTGAGCATTTTTTTGTTAAGACCGTGGCGTTTAAGCTGCTTGGGGATAAGGTGATTTTTTGCAATGGATATTTTTTCACTCTTTGTATAAGTTTTAAGCTCTATGACCTCCATTCTGTCGAGAAGAGGACGTGGAACTGTGTCAAGTGTGTTTGCCGTTGCAATGAAAAGACAGTCCGAAAGGTCGAAGGGGAGCTCCACAAAGTGATCTCTGAAGGATCTGTTCTGCTCTCCGTCAAGCACCTCGAGAAGTGCAGAGGAGGGATCTCCGTGAGAATCTCTTGTGAGCTTATCTATCTCGTCAAGGAGAATGAGAGGATTTTTTACCTTTGCCTGTGTAAGTGCCTGAATTATACGTCCGGGCATAGCGCCGATATATGTTTTTCTATGACCTCTGATATCGGCCTCGTCGCGAACACCGCCAAGGGATACGCGAACGTATTTGCGCTTCATTGCTTTGGCGATAGATGCACCTACCGAGGTCTTACCAACGCCGGGAGGGCCTACAAGACAGAGTATCTGATTGCCAAGCTCGGGATTTAACTGCTTTACTGCAAGATATTCAAGTATTCTTTCCTTTACTTTATCAAGACCGTCGTGGTCGGCATCAAGTATCTTTTTTGCCGCCGCAATATCTATGCGGTCCTTGGTAGATGCGCTCCACGGGATCTCAAGACAGGTGTCAAGATAGTTTCTCGTCACGGTCGCTTCAGCAGAGCCGAAGGGAGTTTTTGAGAGACGATCTGCTTCCTTAAGAAGCTTTTCTCTTACCTCGTCGGGCATTTTTGTCGACATTATTCTGTCTATGTATTCGCCCTCCTCGTCGCCTTCGCCAAGCTCCTCCTGAATAACGCGTATCTGCTCGCGCATATAGTATTCTTTTTGATTTTGGTTTAGGTTGGAGCGTACCTTTTTGTGTATGCTGAGCTCGTATTCAAGCAGATCAGCCTCGTCGCGAAGAAGTGTGATGAGAAGCTCTATCCTCTTTATAGGCTCAAAGCATTCAAGCACCTTTTGCTTATCTGTGTACTTGACAAGAATGTTTGAGGCGATAAAATCTGCAAGAAGAGGAGGATTCTTTATGGATTTTGCAGAATGCATTATATCGTCGCTTACAGAGGGAAGAAGCTTTACAAGATTGTTTACCTCTGTAAGTATGGCTCTGCAATATGCCTGTGAGCGAACACTGTCCTCATCTGACATTGTTATGGTCTTGCAGATAACGTCTGCCGTTATGTAGTTTGCAAAGGTGTGAAATTCGGTAACTGTTGCTCTGGAATATCCCTCGGCAATAATTCGCATATTGCCTTCGGGAGTCTTTATCGATTGCTTTATTTTTGATATAGTGCCTACACTGAACAGCTCCTTGGGAGTGAGCTTCTCGTCCTGCGTTGTCTTTGTTGCACAAACGAGGATAAAGGAATCTGTTTCAAAGGCAGCTTCTGCTGCATTTATACAAAGCTCGTCGGACACCTCAAAGCTGAGCGTTACCGCAGGAAATGCGACCGCTCCGCGAAGTGCAACTACGGGAAGAGTTAGTTTTTCGATCTTTTCTATATATTTGGGCATTTTTTGTATCTATCCTTTCGGGGAATTGCTGTTTTTGGGGGTATTGCGGTGTGGAGGCAATACCAATTCAATTATATATTATAACATATCTTTTCGCAAATTTCTACCTTTATTTAAAATAATTTAAATTTATTTAATAAATTAAATAAAAAAACACGCCCGAGAGGGCGTGTCAAGAGATAATTATAGCACAACAGAGAGCGTTACTTACGGGTTTTGATATCATAAGCTTGATATTTCGCAAGAGAGCAATGACCGTTGTGCGTGACGCTGTGGAGTTGGTGCCGCCGACAGCTTTATTATTATACATTGAAATCGTCGATTTGTAAATGTTCAATTTAGACGATTTTTTGTCGAAATTTTCGTGAAAAAAGATACAATTTAGAAAAAATATACTGAAATGAAACTCGTTTTTGTATTGTTTCCCTTGTATTTGGGTAATTTGTCGTAGGTTTGGCGTAGAAAATGGTGCAAAAAAATTTTATTGAAAAAATTGAAAAAATTGTTAAAAACCTCTTGACAGACGAAGTGAAGTGTGGTATAATACCGAGGAAAAAGAAGAAGAACACACTCTGTTCTCACCGTGCCGCACAGCGAGTACGGTCCCATAAAAGCTTTAACAATGGTGTATTTTCCATTGTGTATTTTTGTGTGGTATCGTGCGGAGTATCTTCTTCGCATGATTTTTTTTGCTTTTGCAAAAATCGGAGGTGTATTTAGTATTAGCGCAAAAGAATTGTTGATCAATGAAGAAATCAAGCTTCGTGAAGTAAGAGTTGTCGGCGACGACGGCGAGGCTATCGGCATTATGTCTTCCGAGGCTGCTTTGAAGATCGCTTATGACCAAGGGTACGATCTCGTCCTTATGGCTCCTCAGGCAACTCCCCCTGTATGTCGTATTATGGATTACGGAAAGTTCCGTTTCGAGCGCGACAAGAAGGAGAAGGAAGCCAAGAAGAAGCAGCAGGTAGTAGAGCTTAAAGAAATTCAGCTTTCCTGCCGCATCGACACGCATGACTTTGAAACAAAGGTAAGACATGCGCAGAAGTTCCTTGAGAGTGGAAATAAGGTAAGAGTAGTTATGCGCTTTAAGGGCCGCGAAATGAGCCACGTTTCGATCGGTCAGGAAATTATGGCAAAGTTCCAGGAGGCTTGCTCTCAGGTTGGAACAGTTGATAAGGTGCCTGTACTTGACGGCAGACTTATGAGCATGGTGGTTTCACCAGTAAAACAAAAATAATTTTGTTCATAAACAACGGCAAAAACCGCGATTATGATATATCGGCATAATGTGTTGCCGCAAATCCGAATTGAAGAAGGAGAATTTAAAAATGGGAAAAGTTAAGACACATAAAGCGTCCGCTAAGAGATTTTCTGTTACCGCATCCGGTAAAGTAAAGATGGGTCACTGTCACCACAGACATAACACAGGTCTTAAGACAGCAAAGAGAAAGAGACATTTGCGTTCAAGCGCAATTCTCAGCAAGTCTATGACAGACAACATCAGAACACTTATCCAGAAATAATAGGAAAAATATACGGAGGACATAGAAAATGGCAAGAATTAAAGGCGCAATGATGACGCGCAAGAGAAGAAATAAAGTTCTTAAGGCTGCTAAGGGTTACTGGGGCGCAAAGTCCAAGCACTTTAAGATGGCTAAGCAAGCCGTACTCAAGAGCGGAAACTATGCTTTCGCTGGAAGAAAGATGAAGAAGAGAGATTTCCGCAGACTTTGGATCGCTCGTATCTCTGCTCAGGCAAAGGTAAACGGAATGAACTATTCTACATTTATGCACGGTCTTAAGAAGGCAGGTATCGACCTCAACCGTAAGATGCTCTCTGAGCTCGCAGTATCCGATAAGGAAGCTTTCGCAGCTCTCGCAGAGAAGGCAAAGGCATCTCTTTAATCTGAACTAAAACCCGGTTTATGCCGGGTTTTATTTGTCGAATAGGCAGGATTTATGTTATGAAGGAAGTTATAGTATCAAGGCAAAATCCGCTTGTAAAATCCGTTTGCTCACTACTTGAAAAGAAGCATAGGAAGGCAGAAGGTCTTTTTCGATTTGACGGTGCAAAGCTCTTTTATGAAGCGTGTCTTTGCGGACTTTGTATTGAATATGTTATAATAAGCGAAAACGCAAATCAGTTCTGTGTTCAGACCTTGGAAAAGGCTCTCAAGGAAGGCGATATCTCCGAGGATCGTGTGTACACTGTTTCCGCGGCGGTTTTCGATAAGATAAGCGAGGAGCGCTCACCTGAAGGGATAGTTACCGTTGCCAAGGAGCTTTCAACAGTGTCATTTTCTGATAGTGCCGCAGACGTTGGCGAAGCCAAGCTTTTGCTTGCAGAATCCTTGCGAGATCCGGGAAATCTCGGAACTGTCATAAGAAGCTGTGCGGCTCTTGGAATTGAAAGATTGCTTATATCCTCGGATTGTGCAGACATCTATAATCCAAAGACTATAAGAGCGGCTATGGGCGGATTGTTCAGGCTTGGAATAACAGTTGTTCCTCAAGAATCTATGGTAAATGTGATAGAAGACTTGAGGGGACAGGGAAGACGCGTCTTTGCGGCGGCTCTTCGTGATAATGCCGCAGAGCTTGGAAGCTTTTCTCTTGGTGCGCGCGATTGCTTTGTTATAGGCAACGAGGGGCATGGTTTGAGTGACGGTGTGATAGATGCCTGTGACGGTACTTGCATCATTCCTATGGCGCAGGGCTGTGAGTCGCTTAATGCATCGGCTGCGGCGGCTATATGTATCTGGGAAACTGTCAGAGCTTGATTTGTAGCGTTAGCAGTAGATATTTAAAATAATGCAGATGAGGGGTATCTCTGTATGAAGGACGAAAATATTTTATATTGGATATGGCTTGCGGAAAGATGCGGTATTGCATCTCGTGAATTTGGCAGACTTGTTGAAAAATATGAGAATCCTTTTGACCTTTATAGGCTTGAGGAAGAGGAGATCGAGCACCTTGAAGGAATAAGCGCGGCTCTCAGAGCAAAGCTTTGTGATAAGGCGTTGGATTCGTCATATGCCATAATGAGATATTGCAAGGAAAAGAAGGTCGATATAATTTGTTATTCCGACAATAGATATCCCGAAAGACTTAAGAGGATAGAAACACCGCCTGTGCTTCTTTATTCCTTTGGAAAATTTCCGAACTTCAACAACCGACTTTGCATTGGTATGGTCGGAACAAGAAGAATGAGTGAATACGGAAAGCAAAGTGCGTATAAAATATCCTATGAATTGGCGTCTGCCAAGGTGGTTGTCGTAAGCGGAATGGCTCTTGGCATAGACGGCGTGTGTGCCTGTGGAGCGCTTTCGGCAGGTGGAGATACCGTGGCTGTTCTTGGTTGCGGCATTTCGGTGGTGTATCCCAAGGAGCACAAAAAATTGATGGCGGCTATTGGAAGAGGCGGAGCGATAATTACCGAATATCCTCCAATGGAGAAGCCTAACGCGCAAAATTTTCCAAAGAGGAACAGAATAATAAGCGGACTTTGTCAAGGCGTCATTATAGTTGAGGGCGCTATGGGAAGCGGTGCGCTTATTACAGCCTCACGCGCAATAGCGCAGGGCAGAGATGTGTTTGCTCTTCCCGGAAAGATAAACGAAAGTAATTCGGAAGGTCCCAATGAGCTCATAAAGAACGGTGCAAACATAGCACTGTCGTCGGAGGATATATTGAATTTTTATGATTTTCTATATCACGATGCTATTTATTATAAGGGACTGAACAAAGCAAAAAAGAAGGATATAGATGTGGAAGCCGCACTTGAGAAGTACGGTGTTTCCGACGTTTATTACCGTGGCAGGTATAGTGTCGATACTGTCGATACTGTCGATACTGTCGATACTGCCTATAATGCTTGGAAAAAAGAAGAAAAAAGTGCACCTGTAAAGGTTTTGGAGGTGTCGGTTGATACAGGCGTGGCGGAATCTTTGGATAAGACAAGCCTTGCCGATAACTCGGAGGCATTGCTCTCGGAGCTTGACGACGTGAGCCGAAAGATATTTGAGAATATGCCAATCGATAAGGCGGTTTCTACAGATTGGTTCGTTGATATAGGAATTTCAACTCCCGAGATCATAGGCGCACTTACTGTTCTTGAGATGATGGGGCTTGCTTCATCTCTTCCGGGCGGTCTTTACATAAGAAAATAATTGATTCACATATGTAATTTTACAGAAAGGATAGTAAATATAGATGGCAAATCTTGTTATAGTGGAGTCACCCTCAAAGGCATCTACAATAAAGGGTTATCTTGGCTCAAATTATAAGGTTATAGCATCTCAGGGACACGTGAGAGATCTTCCCAAGAGTACTCTCGGTGTTGATATTGAGAACGGCTTTGACGCTCATTATATAAATATTCGTGGCAAGGGAGATCTTATCAAGGAGATCAAAAAAGAGGCAAAAGCGGCAAATAAGATATTTCTCGCAACCGACCCTGACCGCGAGGGTGAGGCTATTTCTTGGCATCTTGCAACCGCTTTGGGTATTCCCGTTGATAAAACTCTCAGAGTTACCTTCAATGAGATCACAAAGTCAACAGTTAAGAGCGCAATAAAAGAGCCAAGACATATTGATATGAATCTTGTAAATGCACAGCAGGCAAGAAGAATACTTGACAGAATAGTTGGCTACAAGCTCTCTCCGTTCCTTTGGAAGAACGTAAAGAGCGGTTTGTCCGCAGGACGTGTTCAGTCTGTTGCAACAAGAGTTATAGTTGAGCGTGAGGAAGAGATACGCGCATTCGTCCCTGTTGAATACTGGACGGTTGACGCTACTCTCGGAACAGATAACGGACAGAAATTTGACGTGCGTTTCTTTGGCGACAAGAAGGAAAAAATAAAGCTTAGCTGTGAGGCAGATGCTATGAAGGTAGTAAATGCTGTGTCAGGTAGCGATTTCCGCGTTGCGTCAATTAAGAAATCCAAGAAGAAAAAACTTCCCGCACCTCCTTTTACTACGTCTACAATGCAGCAGGAGGCATCAAGAAAGCTTGGCTTCCAGTCACAGCGCATTATGAGAGTTGCGCAGGAGCTTTACGAAGGTATAAATATTGGAGCTGAAAACGGCGGTGTGCAGGGTCTTATTACCTATATGCGTACCGACTCACTAAGAGTATCCACTGAGGCACAGGCTGATGCAAAGGCATATATAGAAAGCAAATATGGCGATAAATATACTCCTGCATCTCCAAGAAGCTATAAGTCCAAGGCGGGAGCGCAGGATGCCCACGAAGCGATTCGTCCCTCCCGTGTTGACCTTGAGCCTGCAAAGATAAAGAAATACGTTTCTGCAGACCAGTTCAAGCTCTATAAGCTTATATGGGAGAGATTTATTGCAAGCCAGATGGAGTCTGCGGTTCTTGCAACTGTCAGTGCTGATTTTGAGTCTGCCGGTTATATCTTCCGCACAAGCGGATATACTGTTGATTTCCCCGGATATATGGCTATATACGAGGAAAGCGAGGATGAAACGAAGGTAAATGCTGATGAGGTAAGCGAGCAGAAGAATATAAGAATTCCCGACGTAAAAGAGGGAGAGCGTCTTGATTTCTGCGGAATCGACCCTGTAAAGCACTTTACCGAGCCGCCTTCCCGCTACACAGAAGCATCTCTTATTCAGTTCTTTGAGGATACCGGAATTGCACGTCCCAGTACCTACGTTTCTATAATTTCCACTATTATCTCCAGAAACTACGTTAAGAAAGAGGGAAGAAGCCTTGTTCCCACACCTATCGGAGAGCTTACAAATAAGCTTATGAAGGAGAGCTTTCCCGACGTTGTTGACTATGAGTTTACAGCTGATATGGAAAACGAGCTTGATGCTATTGAAAACGGCAAAAATACTATGGAGAGCGTTCTCTCAAGCTTCTGGGGTGATTTTGAGAAGGCTTTGACCACAGCAGAAGAGAAAATGAAGACCGAAGAGCTTGAAATTCCCGTTGAGGAAACAGATATTATCTGTGACAAGTGCGGAAGCAAGATGATAATAAAGAACGGCAGATTTGGAAAGTTTGCCGCTTGTCCCAATTATCCTCAGTGCAGAAATACAAAATCTCTCACACCTCCTGCTGAGGAAAAGAGTGCAGAGAGCGAGGAGCAGCCTGAAAAGGAAAAGAAGATAGTTATTGCTGACTTCAAGTGTGAGATATGCGGCTCTGATATGATACAGAGAACGGGCAAATTCGGAAGCTTTTTCGCTTGTGTGCGCTATCCCGAATGTAAGTTTACAAAGCAGAAGACCAAGGATATAGGCGTGGCTTGTCCCAAGTGCGGCTCTAAAGTAGTTATGAAGAACGGCAAGAACAAGACTGTATTTTATAGCTGTGAAAAATATCCCACTTGCGATTTCTCATCTTGGGATATGCCTGTAAATGAAAAGTGTCCCGATTGCGGTGAGATACTTTTCCGCAAAAAAGGACAGCCCTTGATAGTTTGCCACAATAAGTCTTGCGGTTTTAAAAAGCCAATAGAAGCTGAAGATAAGGAAAACTGATTGGACAATGGAAAAAAGATTAAATATATACGGCGCAGGACTTGCGGGCTGTGAGGCGGCATGGCAGGCGGCAAGATTAGGTGTACCTGTAAGGCTTTACGAGATGAAGCCTCAAAAGTATACACCCGCTCACCATTCCCAAGGCTTTGCGGAGCTTGTGTGCTCTAACTCTCTGCGCTCTGACAGTGTTACTAATGCGGTGGGACTTCTCAAGGAAGAGATGCGCCGTATGGGTTCGCTTATTTTAGAGGCGGCAGATGCCACACGTGTTCCCGCAGGCTCGGCACTTGCAGTTGACAGAGATAGATTTTCCGATTATATAACAGAAAAAATAAAGAACCACCCTCTTATTGAGGTGGTTTCAATGGAAGCGGTCGACGTAAAGGAAGGGGAGATTACCGTTATTGCAACAGGTCCTCTTACCTCCGATGCTATGGCTGAATATATTGAAAAAGAGCTTGGCTGTGACGGACTTCATTTCTTTGATGCCGCCGCGCCTATCGTTGATGCCGATAGCATCAATATGGACATTGCATTCTTCGCGTCACGTTATGACAAGGGCGATGCGGATTATATAAACTGTCCTATGACAGAGGAGCAGTACAATGCCTTTTGGGAGGCGCTTGTGACTGCTGAGGAAGCATCGCTTAAGGAGTTTGATAAGGAAGAGCAAAAGAAAAATATCAAGGTCTTTGAGGGTTGTATGCCTGTTGAGGTAATGGCTCGCAGAGGTCACGATACTCTTCTTTTCGGTCCTCTTAAGCCTGTGGGACTTGTTGATAAGCGCACAGGAAAAGAAGCACACGCAGTAGTTCAGCTCCGTCGTGAGAATCTTGAGGGTACGATGTATAATCTTGTTGGCTTCCAGACGCACCTTACTTTCCCTGAGCAAAGACGTGTGTTCAGAATGATACCCGGACTTGAAAATGCAGATTTTTTGAGATACGGAATTATGCATAGAAATACCTATTTGAATTCTCCCGAGCTTCTTGAAGCCTCTTATCGTATGAGGACGAGAGAAAACGTTTATTTTGCAGGACAGATGACCGGAGTTGAGGGCTATATAGAATCGGCAGGCTCGGGATTTGTTGCAGGTGTAAATGCCGCAAGACAGATACTCGGACTTGATGCTATTCTTTTCCCGAGAACTATGATGATTGGTGCTATGGCTGATTACGTATCCCGTGGCGGTAATTCTTCATTTGTTCCTATGAATGCGAACTTTGGAATTATAGAGCCCCTGCCTATGCGCGTAAAGGGCGGAAAGATTGCAAAATATGAGGTCCTTGCTAACCGTTCACTTGAAGAAACGGCAAAATACGTAGGAAATTTGGATAAATAATTCCTCAACAAATATAAAACTGAAAGGATATTGAGCATGGCGCAACTTCACTTTAGTGAGCTTGAAAAAACAATAAATTATTGCTTCAATGATAAAGAATTGCTTTGCGAGGCGTTGACTCATTCCTCTTATGCAAATGAATTAAAGGCAAAAAAGCAAAACGTAAGATGTAACGAAAGACTTGAGTTCCTTGGCGATACTGTGCTTTCGGTAATTGTAAGCGAATATATCTTCAAGAAATATGCAGATGTTCCCGAAGGACAGCTAACACAGGTAAGAGCGGCTCTCGTACAGTCACAGGCACTTGCTTTTTATGCTCGTTCAATAAAGCTTGGCGATTATCTCTTCCTCGGTCACGGAGAAGAGAAGAACAATGGCAGAGAACGCCAGTCCACCTTGGAAAATGCTTTTGAGGCTCTTCTTGCCGCTATATATCTTGATGCGGGAAAGAGTGGATTTGCTGAGATACGCAAATTCCTGTTGCCTATCATCGAAAAGGAGCTTGCAAAAGATCTTTCGGGTTTTTCGGGAGATTCAAAAACCGAGCTTCAGCAGCTTATACAGCAGGCGGAAGGCGATTTCCTTGAGTATGTTGTAGTAAAGGAGTCGGGACCCGACCATAAAAAGATCTTTGAGGTAGAGGCAAGACTTAATTCCAACGTTATAGGCAAGGGACGTGGAAATTCCAAGCGAGAGGCAGAGCAAAATGCCGCCAAGGAGGCACTTCGCCTTTTTGGAGAGGTTGAATAATTTTAATATTTATATAAAAAACAGTCGGTGAATCAACCGACTGTTTTTTTGTTAAAGAACACACTTGAGGAATTGTTGTGTTCTGGGGTTTTGAGGATTATCGAAGATCTCCTCGGGAGTGCCTTGCTCTGAGATGATTCCGTCACTCATAAAGAGTATCCTGTCTGCAACTTCACGTGCAAATCCCATTTCGTGAGTAACTATTACCATAGTCATACCCTCGTTTGCAAGCTCACGTATGAGGTCGAGAACTTCACCTACCATTTCGGGATCAAGTGCCGATGTGGGCTCGTCAAATAGCATTACTTTGGGGTTCATTGCAAGGGCTCTGACAATGGCAATTCGCTGCTTCTGACCGCCCGAAAGGGTTGAGGGATATACGTTTGCCTTTTCCTCAAGACCGATTCGGCGAAGGAGCTCCATTGCGCGATCCTGTGCATTTTTTATGATGTCTGCCTTTGTGGTCTTTCCGTCCCAAGTACCGTTTCTTTTTGCGCGACGAAGATTGCGCTTTCCAACGTATACGGGAGCTAACATAATGTTCTGAAGCACGGTTTTGTTGTTGAAAAGGTTAAAGGACTGGAAAACCATTCCGATATGTTCACGGTGAGTGTTTATGTTTACTCTCATATCTGCAATGTCGGTTCCGTCAAAGAATATCTGTCCCTCTGTAGGGTCTTCCATACAGTTAAGACAACGAAGGAAGGTTGATTTTCCACTTCCTGAAGGGCCTATGATAGCTACTTTTTCACCTTC
>JAEIGA010016703.1_pt1 | contig 11159 bp, 10 predicted proteins | sample 9270691 | NCBI WGS metagenome assembly JAEIGA01 (sample SAMN17057246, study PRJNA624740) | gut metagenome | biome: biome; isolation source: fecal sample | host: Bos grunniens | place: China: Xizang | collected 2019
CCCAAAGCTACAATGTTCACAGCCATCCGCCGTGCACTCCTTGACACTAAGAGCGTGGTAGACAGCAGCATAAGTCTTACGCTCTATGGAGTGACGACAATTCCCCTTCATTACGAGTCTGGCATAGAGGGTCCTGCTATCTTCGGCGAGGTTACCCAAGATGAAAACGGCAACTATTTAGATGAGCCCGAAATTGTCTATGAGCTCAATAGTATCAGCCTGCCCGATGTGCTAACTATTGGCAATGGAGCATTCCGTGGATGCGAAAACATAGCCAAACTCTATGCACCACAAGTACAGACCATTGGAGATTGGGCATTTTCATACACAAAAATTAAAAATCTTGAACTTCCTGAGGTCAGAACCTTGGGGTGGGTTGCTTTTTGGGTTTGCAAGGATTTGATCTCCGTTAAGTTACCTAAAGCCACAAAACTCGATCAACAAGCATTACAGCTCTGTCCAAATCTAACAAGAGTGGAACTGCTCGCAGAGGAGGAGATCGTTTTTGAAAGAAACATATTTGACAACCCAAACAATATTAACCTAATACTACACGGCAACAAGGCGAGTCAAGTAGACGGTGCATCTTGGAGTGGTTACACCTTTGCCTCCATCGAATATCTTTGCAGCGATGGCACTGCCAATCACAATTACGACAAAGCGGTCAATAATGGAGATGACACCCATACGCAGACTTGCTCTATTTGCAACGGCACAAAGGTTGAAAGATGTCACGGTGGCGAAGCTACTTGTCAAAAGGTTGCCGTCTGCGCAGTATGCGGTAAGGATTATGGAGAATTGTCCGACCACATCATCAACCCTGCAACTGGCTATTGCAAATTCGGATGCGGAGAGTGGATGGCGACATTCTCTATTGAGCAATCGGGTAATCTCACCTACCATATGGATATGGCCGATTTTCAAAACGAAGACCTAGAAGACGGAGCTATCGTCAAGCTGTTGACTAACGAAGATTTCTTTGGTTGGGGCATTAGCGGCAACTACACCTTTGATATGAACGGATATAATCTCACAAGAGATCGATATAGCCTTTTTGCGGGATCAGGACAAAACCAAGAACTTCACTTGAAAAACAGTGGTGTCGACCGCTCTGCCATTCCTTTCATTCGAGTAAATAATTGCACACTTAATATCGAAGCAAAAGTAGATGTAGCCGCAATGATTTTATTCTACACCTCTTGCACCGTTGATTTGTCGAAAGCCGATTTTACAGCTTGCAAACTCGAACTCAACCTCGATGGTTGCAACACTTCGCAGTTCGTTCTCGGGAACTATGCAATATATAACTCGAAGGGCAATATAGTAACAGGCGAATTAACCAAGGGCTTGACCTATACTATCAAGGCTGCGCAATAATCTCGCCCATAGTAAACAACACAGCCGAGCAGACAATCTGCTCGGCTGTACTTTTAATTATCAATTTCGAAAAATCGCTTGTATAATCTTCTCGGTCGCGCCTCGGTGCTGTCCGACATAGACTTTGGCAATAGCAGAAAGTCGAGCCAGGTAGTCGCCATCCTCTTTCAGTTCATCAAACCACGCTTTCAACTCCTCGGTGCTGCTGACCGAGCGACCTGCGCCGAGCTCTATCAAGTCGCAAGCCTCCTTGAACTTGCGATACTTTGGACCAAAGGCTACGGGCAAGCCATAGACTGCCGCCTCCAAAGTATTGTGAATTCCTACACCGAAACCGCCTCCAACATAGGCCCACTCGGCAGAGCCATACGCACGCGATAGCAAGCCAACCGTATCGAGCACAAGCACCTGTTTATCGGCAAAATCCACCCCTTCGCACTGCGTATAGCGCACCGCCTTTGTTTCGCGCAAGATGCGCTCGATGCGATGCTCATCCATCTCGTGCGGAGCAATCACAAACTTTATATCTGGATTTTCGCTTATCAGTAGCAACAATATATCCTCGTCAGGCCCCCACGTCGAGCCCGCTACAAAGAGCCGCTTATCGCCCCTAAACTGCTCTACAACGGCAACCTTTTCGGCCTTTTCGGCAATGGTCAACACGCGATCAAAACGAGTATCGCCTGCTACCACAACACTCTCTACGCCAATCTCGGCGAGCAAACTCTTCGAGGCTTCATCTTGCACAAAAAGTGTTTCGAACGTAGCAAGTGCCCTACGCCAAATGCCACCAAACGGGCGGTTGAAGAAGATGGAATTTCTTCGGAAAATTGCCGAAACGATAAAGGTGCGAATAGATCGTCGTCGCAACTCGGCAAGCATATTGAGCCAAAACTCATACTTTACGAATATCGCAACCTTAGGCTTTGCCACATCGAGGAAACGGCGCACCTCAGACGGGGTATCAACCGGAATATAGAAGACGTAGTCGGCATTGGGATAACTCTTACGCACCTCGTAGCCCGAAGGCGAGAAGAAGGTCAATAAAATTTTGTAATCGGGATAATTTGCCTTGACGTAATCGACCACAGGTCTTCCCTGCTCGAAGTCGCCCAACGAAGCGACGTGAATCCAAACGATATTTTGCTCGTCGCCTATCGCTTCGCGCATACGCTCCACCATACCCCGGCGCCCATCGCACCACTGCTTCGCCTTACGATTAAAAAGCGAAGCAAAGCAGATAAGTGCAGCATATACCGCAATGCTGATATTATAGAGCAACTTCATCTTTACCAACCATATTGTAGCGCATCCTCTACAAAGCGCAACGACTCAACTCTATCACCAATTATATCTATCGCTATGAGCGAAAACTTAGGTTCCAGCACCGACCGATGCTGAGCCATATATGCCGAAGCAGCGCGACGCATAGCACGCATCTTCTGCTCGGTAATAGCCTCCTCAGGGGCTGTCATCGAGCTGAACTTGCGGGTCTTAACCTCCACAAAGTGCAACTCGTCATAGCGCGAAGCGATAATATCTATTTCACTTCTGCCAACTCTATAATTGCGCTCGACAATCATAAAGCCATTTTGACGGAGGTAATCCACCGCCGCCTGCTCACCTATTGCACCTCGTATTTGCTTATCAGTCTGCATATTATTGGCCATCAGCTATTGGCCATTAGTTTTTTTTTACAACAAGAAGCTCAAATCATCTCCTGCTTGCACCTCGTAGGCTGCGACACCCTTCTTGAAAATTCGCATTGGGCGCGAGCCGATAAGCTCCAACTTGCCATCCTCGTAGCGCAACATACAACCCTCGCGCAAACCTACGACATAGCGACGCGGATTTGCCTCGATATACTCCTCGATGCGCTGCTCGCGAGTCTCGCCGGCGTGTCCCTCAGGATTTGCATCGAGATAGTGCGGATTGATCTGGAACTTTACCGCTCCGATAGCCTTGAACGACTCCGGCTCTACGATAGGCATATCGTTGGTGGTGCAAATGGTAGGGCAGCAAACATTGCTACCTGCCGACCAACCAACATATGGCACACCCTCCTTCACACGCTTCAAAATAGCCTTCATAAGACCCTGCTCCTGCATCTTCTTGGTGAGGGCGAAGGTATTTCCGCCTCCCACACATATTGCCTGCGCCTCGCGAATTGCTCTAAGCGGATTCTTCTCGCGATGAATCGAACGTACCTTCACGCCAATCTCATTAAAACGCTCCTGCACCTTGCGCTCATACTCCGCATAGGAGAATGTAACGGCAGCATAAGGCACAAAAACAACCTCGCTAACACCCTGCAAGTGATTGCCAATATGGCCAATCGGATACTTCAAATATGCCTCACCGGCATTAGTCGAATTTGAGATAAGAAGTAATTTCATATATATTATTGATTTTAAGTTGTTTACATTTAAAATTTACTCTATTGTTGGTAACTTTTTCATAAATTTATGCCAAAGATAAGAAAAAAATGCTACATTTGCACCGTTGAGTGGGTATATTTTTTGAGTCCTTTTCGGATGAATATACACGCACAGCGTTGCACAATTGCGTTTTGAGAGAAAATTTGAGAATAATTTATACACAACTAAACTATTGTTAAATTAAAAACTGAAAGTTATGATTCAAGAACAAGTTGTTAAGATTATCGTGGACAAGTTGGGCGTTAAGGAGTCTGAGGTTACTCCTGAAGCAACATTCACAGGTGACCTCGGTGCTGATTCGTTGGATACCGTTGAGCTCGTAATGGAGTTCGAGAAGGCATTTGGCATTCAAGTTGCAGACGAGGACGCTGAGAAGTTCCAGACTGTAGGTGATGTTATCACTTATATCGAGGAGCACAAATAGTCTTAACGAAAATTTGATTTTTCAACCAATCATACGGTGCGTATGAAAGAGGCAAGGCGAGTTGTTATTACAGGAATAGGCACTATCAATCCAATAGGACACAACATTGAGGAGTATTTCAAGAGTCTCGAACAAGGTGTGTCCGGTGCAGCCGAAATAACTCTCTTCGATGCCACAAATTTCAAATCACGCATTGCATGCGAGGTTAAAGATTACGATTGGAGCCACTACTTCGACCGCAAGGAGGCTCGCAAACACGACCGTTTCAGTCAGTTTGCACTCATAGCGGCGACCGAGGCTATGGAGGACGCCAACTTCGACTTCGGCACACTCGACAAGGAGCGTGCAGGTGTCGTTTGGAGTTCGGGTATCGGTGGCGTACAATCATTCCATGATGAAGTTATGGGTTGGGCCGAGGGAGATGGTATCCCTCGTTTCAGCCCATTCTTTGTACCGCATCTTATCACCGACATCGCAGCCGGACACATATCTATCAAATATGGTCTTATGGGCCCTAATTATAGTGTCACATCGGCTTGCGCCTCCTCGAATCACGCTATGATTGACGCTATGAACCTCATTCGCTGGGGTAAGGCCGATGTCATTGTCACGGGTGGTTCGGAAGCTCCAATCACCATTCCGGCAGTAGGAGGATTCTCATCGATGCACGCACTATCTACACGCAACGACGATCCACAACACGCTTCACGTCCATTCGATGTCGAGCGCGACGGTTTTGTCATTGCCGAAGGTGCAGGAGCATTCGTATTCGAAGAGTACGAGCACGCCAAGGCGCGAGGTGCTAAGATATACTGCGAGGTTGCGGGAGGCGGAATGTCTGCCGACGCGCACCATATGACCGCCCCACATCCTGAGGGCAAAGGAGCTATCATCTCAATGCGCGAAGCATTGAACGATGCCGAGCTGAAAATTGAGGATGTTGACTACCTCAACACCCACGGCACCTCCACCCCACTCGGAGATATTGCCGAAATCACCGCAATACAGACTCTCTTTGGCGACCACGTCTACAAAATGAACATATCGTCAACCAAGTCTATGACGGGCCACCTATTGGGTGCAACAGCCGCAGTCGAAGCGTTGGCTTGCGTAATGGCGATAGATCGCGGTATCGTTCCTCCGACCATCAATGTCGAGAAGTTGGATCCGCAAATTGACGAAAAACTAAATCTAACACTCGGTAAGGCCCAAAAACGAGAGGTGAAGTGTGCTATGAGCAACACATTCGGATTCGGAGGCCACAACTCTACCGTAGTGTTCCGCAAAATCTAATCGCAAGATTATGTTAGACTTTATACTCCGTCCGATACGCCGTAATTTCGGACGCAATAGATTATACTATCGAATTATCGACGATATGTTTGGCTTCATCCCCAACAATATCGAACTCTATAAGTTGGCTCTTGTTCATAAATCGGCCTCAATAGACATAGGAGGTCGCAGCATCAACAACGAGCGACTCGAATTTTTGGGCGATGCCGTAATCGAGAGCATCACCTCGGACTATCTCTTCATCGAGTACCCCGACTACGACGAGGGACGACTCACAAAGTTACGTTCGAAGTTGGTATCTCGCCAATCACTCAATGCCATAGCGTGCAAGTTGGGGTTGGATCAGCACATAATATGTTGCCGCTCGATAAATGCCACCCAAAAGCACATCTTTGGCGATGCCTTCGAGGCAATGATGGGCGCCATCTATTTGGACCAGGGCTACAACTTCGCCAATCGTCTGCTTATCAACAAGATCTACTCGACAAATCTCTCACTCGAAGAGGTTGATGAGACCGAGACCGACTTCAAGAGTCGTCTTATCGAGTGGGGACAGAAGAATCACCACAGCGTAGTATTCCGCACAAAGGGCACACCTACCGGAGCCGGCGCAACACGCTCGTTCCGTTGCACCATACTTATCGACAACTTGGAGGTAGGACACGGCTTTGGCAGCTCTAAGAAGGAGGCCGAGCAGCACGCTGCACAATCGGTATCGCACGAGCCAAGCGACGAGGATTGCGCACGCATACTCGACCGTCTCGACAAGATAAACAAATAGAGATAACACGATGCAGAACATCCGCAACAAGATAGCTACACGAGGTATCGAGAGCCTCAGCGAAAGCGAACTTATCACACTCCTTTTAGAGGATGAGTCGCTTGCCGCAGCTCTGCTCTCCGAGTATGGCTCACTTGTTGCTATTGCCCAAAGCTCGGCTTCGCGTCTGCGTATGGTAGCCGGATTGGGTACACGACGCGCAATGCAGTTGCTTGCATCGGCAGAGATTGGTCGTCGCGTTTCGGTTGCCAACAAAGTCATCGAAGAGAGTATCACTTCGAGCGACGATGTCGTAAAGGTTATGCGCCCCATACTCCAAGATTTGAAGCACGAGGAGTGCTGGGCAATCTACCTCACCAACTCCAACCGCATAATCGAGCGCACACGCATCAGTCAGGGTGGTTTGCAAGCTACGATAGTCGACCATCGACTCATCGTAAAGCGAGCATTGGAGCTACTCTCAACCCGCATAATCCTCGTTCACAATCACCCTTCCGGCAATGCCAATCCGAGTAGTGCCGATTTCGACCTTACCAACAAGGTCAAGGAGGCAACAGCACTATTCGACATACAGCTACTCGACCACATAATCATAAGCAATAGTGAGAGTTACTCATTCAAGAGCAATCACAAATTGTAGAATAGATATAATATGACGAAGAGAGTCACATTTATTTTGAAAATCACACCAAAATCACTACCTTTGTTTTCGCTTTAAGTATCAATCTAATTACATTGTTAAAGATGAAAAGAAGAACCATTGTACTCGCTACACTCTTTGTAGCAGTAGTTGTAGCATCGCTATGCTACATTTATGGTAGCAAAAATGATGCGCCTTACACCATCAAGCACGGAATGATCCACTTCGCTGAGCCTGAGCGTGCCGAGGGGCAAACTTCGATGCTCGGTTTTGCAGCAGAGCCTATCGACACCGTTCGTGTAGGTATTATCGGAATCGGACAACGCGGACGAGGACCCCTCAAACGTATGTCGTACATCGATGGCGTAAAGATTGTTGCTATCTGCGACCGCCACCAGAAGAATCTCGATAAAGGACAGGCCCGACTCGAAAAATATGGAATGCCACGCGCAGAGGAGTATGTTGGCGACGACGCTTGGATGGAGTTGTGTCAGCGCAATGATATAGACCTCATCTACATCACAACCCCTTGGCACCTCCATACTCCAATGGCAGTATACGCAATGGAGCACGGCAAGCACGTTGCCATCGAGGTTCCTGCGGCCACTTCGGTTGCAGAGTGCTGGCAGTTGGTGGACACCTCGGAGCGTACTCGCAAGCACTGTATGATGCTCGAAAACTGCGTCTATGATCACTTTGAGCTCACCACGCTCAATATGGCACAGCAGGGCCTATTTGGCGAGATCGTTCACGTTGAGGGTGGCTATCTCCACTCACTCGACAAGTTTTGGCCGCTCTTCGACGACAATTGGCGTTTGAAGTTCAACCAAGAGCACGATGGCGACGTCTATGCAACTCACGGCCTCGGCCCAATCTGCTTTGTGCTCAACATTCACCGTGGCGACCGTATGACCCACCTGGTTTCGATGGATACCAATTCGTGGGTTGGCAAGGAGCTCTCCAAGGAGTCACTTGGCACAGAGGAGTTTGCTAATGGCGACCACACCTCGACACTTATCCGCACTCACAAGGGCAAGACTATCGGATTGCAGCACAATGTCTATACTCCACGCCCATACAGCCGTCAGTACGAGCTTACCGGTACAAAGGGTTTTGCCAACAAGTACCCTACTCCCGGCATCGCACTCGAACACGACGCTATGGCCGATAGCGGTGTAGTGCCTAACCACGAGGACCTCTCTTCGCACAAGTTTTTGCCACAGGAAGCCTATGACGCCCTTATCGAGAAGTATCGTCACCCTATCCAGAAGGAGCTTTTGGAGCGAGCATTGAAGGCTGGTGGTCACGGAGGTATGGACTTCATTATGGACTATCGTCTCATCTACTGCTTGCGCAATGGTTTGCCACTCGACCAGGATGTCTACGATGCAGCCGAGTGGTCGTGCATTGGCGAATTGTCGGCAGCCTCCATCGAGAACAACTCTATGCCGGTTGCATTCCCCGACTTCACTCGCGGTGAGTGGAACAAACTCGAAGGCCACGCATTTGCAAAATAACATTGTTGGAGTGTGATTCCAACAATGACATATTTCGAACAGGCTCTATCTGCTCCGCAGTTGCACTTCACGCAGCTCCGACAGATGGAGCCTGTTCTCGTTGACGGAAAACCCATTGTAAGGAGCACAAGGTGCGCTATCGAGAGCGAAATATCGTGGAATGGGCATCGCTATCTCCTATTTGTACCACTCAGACGCGACTATCTGCAACATATCGAAGAGTTAGAGCAGATTGCGTTGGATCGCAGCCGTGGACCACTTATTCACAATAGGATTCTATACAACGAGCTCTTGATGACCTCCTCTCTTGGTCGCTCGGAAAGAATCGATGTGATTCTACAAGAGATACCCAACGGAGTGGGTTTAACCGAGGCTGCTCGGCACTACAAATCGGCCGATTTGAAGGTTGCCATTGCTGATATGAAGAGCCGACTCGACGCGATAGGTTTTCGTCACAACAACCTACGACCATCAAACGTTATCATCTGTCGCAATGGTATGGCCTGTCCATTGAGATATTGGTACGGAGAGTGGGTGGATGTGGCAAGCAACAACATCTCCGAGTTGGAGCGCCTTCTCGACGCTCACTACGACCCGGCACTCGAACCACTCAAAAGGTCGTTACCTCACAGTCAAGATGAGGCTACTACACCCAATCGGAGATATAGCGAAATTATCCGCCAATATCGCTACAAGCGTTACGGTTTTGTCGATAGCGACGGAGTGCAGATTACGCCCTACATCTACACCTGGGCAAGTGACTTCTGCGAAGGGCGTGCTATCGTTGCGCGAAATGGAAAAATGGGAGTCATAGACGACTCAGGTCATAAAGTTATAAAGGTAAAGTTCAAACATATAGAGTTTGACATTTCAACCGCCACCTTCACAGCCATAGGAGACAACTATCGCTATATCCTCGACTACGACGGCAAATTGATAGCCAGGCACCCTTTCGACGAGTGATTCAAGCAATAAGGTGATAGCAGATAGAAAAAAAGAGTTGCGAGGCCCGTGAGCCTCGCAATTCTTACGTTAATATACAAATTTTAATATACCAACTCGTCACTCTCTATTCCGAAGCCCGGAAGAAGTGCGCTATCGCCGTAGCCGCCTTCAACAGCCACCTCGAAAACCTCAAATTCTGGTTTAATGTAATTTTTCATACTCTTAAAATGGTGTTAAAGGTTAATTATTCAGCCGGTGTTGCAGGAGTGAGCGAAGGAACCTCAGTAAGGAATGTACATCCATCATAGTTGTCGGTACCGGTCCAATCGGTGCTATCGCCACTACCGTAGATGTAGTTGAAGTAGTTATCCTCTGCTATCTCGACAGGCTTGTACGTGAAATCTGCTGCATCGTAAGTCATCGTTGCGCCTCCCACCTTACAGTTTGTTGCTACAACGGTCGAGCTACGTGGTGTTGCGATGATGAAGCCTAAATAGTCAACCTTCGGAGCGTTGATGGTGCAGTATGACTCAGCGTTGGTTACGGTAGCATTCTCCGAGTAACCCATAATACCACCTGCATACGCCGTACCAGGCGTACCATTCTTCTCGCCCGGAGTACCGGTGAATTCGATCTCGCCGAGGTTGATGATTCGTGCAGTCTCAGGGAGGTTGGTGTTCGAGTAACCGATGATACCTCCTGTGCGATATATACCACCTTTCGATGATCCTGCGCAGGTAATCTTACCCTTATTTACAACATCGCCGGTCCATACGTGCTCGCCTTTGCTGAATTGACCATAGCTGCAATATCCCAACAAACCTCCGATGCTGATGTTGTCTGCACCATCGGTAGTACCTGTGTGAGTGATGTTACCCGTGTTGACAAATCCGTTGCGAACAACCAAGTATGCCGGATCCGGCAGCTTGGTAGTTGAGTTTGTAGTGTAGCTCAAGTAACCAAACAAGCCACCGATATTGGTAGAACCGTTGCTCTTTCCTGCATAGGAGATGTCACCGCTATTGCTACAAGCATCGAAGATCTTCAACTCGTTAGCAGTAGGGTACTTACCAATCATACCACCAATTGCCACGTTGCCCTTGACGAGAGAGTTCTTTGTTACCTCGATGTTACCGGTGTTGTGGCAATTTTTGAATACCGTACCATTTCCGTTGGCTGCATCGTAGCAGATACCGCCGAGGAAGCAGTCTACCGAAACGGTTGCATCAACCAAGATATTACCATTATTGGTCATATTGTTACGATCGTAGCCGTTAGGAGTAGCGATAATTCCACCAATATAGAGTGAACCAACTCGCTTATTCGCTGAATCTACGTCACCAACTTTACCTCTAACGGTGATGTCGCCGTTGTTTACTGCGCCATCGATAGCACGACGGATACCGTGTGCAACACCACCAACGCGAAGGTGTCCTGTGCCCGCTTTTGTGAAGTGAACAAGAATGTCGCCATTGTTTTCGAGGTTCTTCTGTATGCCTGCGTTGTATGCATAACCCAAAACGCCACCGATATTCCAAGACTTTGTTCCTATTGTTCCCTCGATTGTGATGTTACCGTGGTTGGTCAAGTTGAGGAAGTCGTTTCCAATAGCCGCCGAGCCTACCTTCTGTGCGTATGCAACGCCACCGCTGACATAGATCTCAGCATCGGTGCTGGTTGCAACAGCGTTAATCTTAATATTACCGTAGTTGGTAGCGTCGGTAAGGTGGTTAAGAGCCCAACC